>Ga0194043_1000210_pt1 | contig 30418 bp, 37 predicted proteins | sample JunL4415m_MetaG_FD_161274 | JGI IMG/M metagenome (GOLD analysis project Ga0194043, IMG submission 161274) | Anoxic zone freshwater microbial communities from boreal shield lake in IISD Experimental Lakes Area, Ontario, Canada - Jun2016-L442-15m | ecosystem: Environmental > Aquatic > Freshwater >...
GTTCGATTACGCCTCATACCGATTTTGAGGGTCAGGTGTATGTGTTGACGAAGGCTGAGGGTGGCCGTCATAAGCCGTTTTTCAGTAATTATCGGCCGCAGTTTTATTTCCGTACTACTGATGTGACAGGTCATGTGACGTTGCCGACTGGTACTGAGATGTGTATGCCTGGTGATAACACCGAGTTGACGGTTGAGTTGATCCATCCGATCGCGATGGAAGAAGGTTTGCGGTTCGCTATTCGTGAAGGTGGCCGTACTGTCGGCGCCGGCCGAGTCACCAAGATCATCAAGTAAGGACCAGGAGCACAACCCATGGCCAGAAACGACAAGCGCATCGCTGTCACTCTTGAGTGTCAGACCTGTAAGCGCCGTAACTACATCACAACGAAAAATAAGGTCAATGACCGCGAGCGGATCGAACTCAAAAAGTTCTGCAAGTGGGACCGCCTGCACACGTTGCACAAGGAGACCCGCTGATTCTTGACCCGCCTTCCGTTTGGGCGGTGCCGAGGCGGATGTTTTAGTTCCGGGGTCGTTTGCTATCCTTCACACTCTGGACAGTTCCCCCTTAGGGCACTAGCTCAATTGGTAGAGCACCGGTCTCCAAAACCGGGGGTTGGGGGTTCGAGTCCCTCGTGCCCTGCTCCAGTGCAATTCCAGTCTTTCCTACCCACGTTTCCTGAAGGTGTGCCGTCATGGCCATGAACCGAGAACAAAAGCGGATGTTGCAACGTCAGGGCGAAGTCGGCCCAGACGGCGAACCCGTTCGTGAAAAACGAGGCACTCCGACGCGTGCTGCCCAGGCGCAGGTAAAAGAAAGCCGCTTGTTCAGTCGCCAGGGGATGCACGAAGTTCGTGGCGAACTTCGCAAGGTTGCATGGCCAACGCGGGCCGAGACCCGCAATTACTCAATCATTGTGCTGGTGGCATTGATTCTCATGACGTCGCTGATTTTCGCGGTCGACTGGGTTTTCAGCCAGCTGGTTTTGAAGTTGTTCAACGCATGAGCTCAACCACAGACGATGGTTCAGTTCTTTCCGACGATGAGGTGGTACCGATGACAGAAATCGTCGATGAATTTACTGACAGCGCGATCGAAGCTAGCCAGGCCTCGCCTGAGCTCGATGTGCCTGAGCTCGATGTACTCGACGAAGATTCGCTGCTCGCGGAAGCGGCCGAAGATATCGCCATGAGCCCGTATGATCGCGACGGTCGCTGGTTCGTTGTCCATACCCAATCGGGTTATGAAAAGAAGGTCAAACAGAACCTTGAGGCCCGTATTTCTTCGATGAACATGGAGAAAAGCATCCACGAGGTCGTGATCCCGATGGAAGACATCGAGGAGATCAAGAACGGCAAGAAGGTCGTCGTTCAAAAGAAGGTGTTCCCGGGATATTTGCTCGTTCGCTGCAACCTTGATGACGACTCTTGGTATGTCGTCCGCAACACCCCAGGGGTGACTGGGTTCGTCGGCCAAGGGGCCAAACCTTCACCGCTTCCGCGTAAAGACGTCGAAGCCTTCTTGTCGGCAAAGCCCGAAGGTGACGATGCACCCAAGCGAGGCAAGCCGCGCTTGGGCTACGAACTGGGTGAGACAGTTCGGGTGAAAGAAGGTCCATTCGCTGATTTCTCCGGTGAGGTCGTCGAGATCAACGAAGATCAACTCAAGGTCAAGGTGCTGGTGAATATCTTCGGCCGGGAGACTCCGGTCGAGCTTGAGTTCGCACAGGTTGCCAAGCTTTAGTCCACGAATTGTGTCGGTTGCCTCCAACCGGCACACTTGTCCCTCGCGTCCACAGGCGCGGATCAGCCAGAAAGTTAGGAATCATGGCCAAGAAAAAGGTTGCGGCCGTCGTCAAGATCCAGATCCCCGCAGGGGCTGCCACGCCGGCACCGCCGGTGGGTACTGCCCTCGGTCCGCACGGTGTGGCGATCATGGATTTTTGCAAGGCGTACAACGAGGCCACTGAGTCTCAGCGCGGCACCATCGTTCCGGTTGAAATTTCGGTGTACGAGGATCGTTCGTTCACGTTCATCCTCAAGACGCCGCCGACCTCGGTGCTGATCAAGCAGGCCGCTGGTCTCGAAAAGGCCGCGAACACTGCTGGACGAGAGACGGTCGGGTCGATTACCGATGCGCAGGTGCTGGAGATCGCACAGATCAAAATGCCTGACCTCAACGCCAACGATATTGACGCCGCGAAACTCCAGGTAGCGGGAACTGCTCGTTCCATGGGAATCAGCGTCGACTGAACACTGCACATCGCCGCCGGGTTCTCTCGTCGGTTTCATGGGTGCACCGGGACGACCTCGTCCGGGCACCGTCACATCGCACGCCGCAGTGCTGGAAACAGCACGGGGGGTGCCTAACCCGAGGGAGCCGAAATGGCGAAGCATGGCAAGAAGTACACCGATGCAGCGAAGCGTTTTGACCGGGAATTGTTTTTCTCGTCAAGCGAGGCGCTTGAACTTGTAAAGAGTCTCGCATCGGCGAAGTTCGACGAAACCATCGAAGCGGCCGTTCGCTTGGGGATCGATCCTCGCAAGGCCGACCAGATGGTTCGTGGCACGGTGGCGCTGCCGGCCGGTACCGGCAAGAACGTTCGAATCGCGGTGTTTGCTCAAGGCGAAGCGGCTAACGAAGCACGCGCAGCCGGCGCCGACTTCGTTGGGGCCGAGGATCTCGCCGCTGAAGTTGATGGCGGGATGCTCGATTTCGATGTGGCAATCTCGACTCCTGATCTGATGCCGCAGGTGGGCAAGCTCGGCCGCGTGCTCGGTCCGCGTGGGCTCATGCCGAACCCCAAGACGGGGACGGTAACGATGGATGTTGCGAAAGCCGTTGCCGACTTCAAGGGCGGCAAAGTCGAATATCGCACTGATCGTTACGGCAATGTGCACGTGCCAGTCGGCAAAGCGAGTTTCGAGATCACCGCATTAGCGAGCAATTTGCGGGCGATCCTCGAAGAACTTGAGCGGGCAAAGCCCTCAACGGCAAAGGGTCGCTACTTCAAGCGCATCACCTTGGCCTCGACAATGGGTCCCGGAGTCAAAATCGATCCAGGTCGGATGTTCGCCATTGAAGAAGGCACCGCTGCATCCTGAGTCGATTCGATTGAATCGCTCAACCTGACTACGATCAATCGTTCTGCTGCCGCACCAGCCAGGTGCGAACAGCGTGACAACTGAATTTGCTCGCCAGAGACCTCTGGTGCTTCCTTCGGGAAGCCGAACGTACCCCCGGGTGCGCCAGACGAGGCGAACACCTCCGATTTGTTCTGGGGCGTTCGCATCTGCGAGCGCCCGGTGTCATTTCTGGCACCGGTTTCGCCGCCATGAGGTGGCACCACCCAAGGACTTGAAAGGAGGTGCGATGGACAACCCAAGACCAGAAAAGGTTGCGGTAGTTGACGAAGTGCGTGAGCGCTTCTCGGCTAGTACGGGAGCATTGCTCACCGAATATCGCGGGCTGACCGTTGAGCAGATGTCGACGCTGCGTCGTGCATTACGCGAAGCCGGAGGCAGCTACAAGATCTACAAGAACTCATTGGTGCGGTTCGCCGCACGTGATCTCGGACTCGAGATTGACGACTTGTTGGTTGGCCCGACCGCTATTGCGTTTGTCGACGGTGATCCCGTCAACGTGGCCAAAGCACTGCGTGACTTTGCTCGGGCAAATGAGCAACTCGTGGTCAAGGGCGGGCTGCTTGGCGACAAGCTACTTTCGGCTGCAGAAGCCAAAGCGCTCGCTGACGTTGCACCCCGCGAAGAGTTGTTGGCCCGTCTTGCTGGTGCGATGGCTGCACCGATGCAGCAGTTCGCTGGATTGTTGCAAGCACTGCCTCGCAACTTTGCCTATGGACTTGCTGCGCTCATTGATCAGCAAGGTGGTGTTGCTGATGCGGCGCCAGAGGCGGCAGAACCAGAACCATCTGCCGTCGAAGCGGCGAGCGATACCGACGCTGACGCAGCACCTGAAGTCGAAGCGACTGAAGCTGAAGCGACTGAAGCCGTTGCTGACGCTGAGCCGGAAACTGAATCCACTACTGAATCCACTACCGAAAACAACCCTGAATCTGCTGACGATGCGGCAACCGCCGACACCGACACCGAACCCGTGGCTGAAGCTACGGAATCCACCACGGAGGAAAACTGAACATGGCTACCAAGGAAGATATTCTCGACAGCATTGCCAGCATGAGCGTGCTCGAATTGAGCGAACTGCTCAAGGACTTCGAAGAGAAGTTCGGCGTTACCGCTGCTGCACCGGCCGCTGCGGTCGCTGCAGCTCCGGGTGGCCCGGCCGCTGAAGCAGTCGAAGAGCAGGACGAATTCGACGTTATCCTCACCGCTGCTGGTGACAAGAAGATCCAGGTCATCAAGGAAGTTCGTGCCCTCACGAACCTTGGTCTGAAAGACGCCAAGGACCTCGTCGACGAGGCCCCGAAGCCGATTCTCGAAAAGGTCTCGAAAGAAGACGCCGAGAAGGCAAAGGCCACCATCGAGGCTGCGGGCGGCAGCGTCGAGATCAAGTAATACCTTCGACTTGGCAATTGAGTACGACATCCAAACGGTCACGGCCCAATGGGACGTGACCGTTTGTCGTTTTCGCCATGAGTAACTCGAGACAACTCGAGACAACTCGAGACCACGTGCTTCAAATCGCCCGCTAGCGTGCAGCGGTGATCACGAACCTGCTGGTCGAACGGGTAGAAGACGAACTTCGGGTGAGATGGCGTGGGGGAGATGACCCGACGGTTTTCTTTAGTGGTTCGCCCGACGATGCAGGCACCGTCATCGTGCCAGTGGAGACGCCGGGTCGGCTTCGCGTCGCGGGGTTACCTGCGGGATACCCGATTTATGTCCATGTGCTCGATCTCGATGGACGATTCGTGGTCGCCGCCGACCGCATAATCCCGGTTGGTGGTACCAGAAATCTCCGCGACCTTGGCGGGTATCGGGGCCACGATGGCCGGGCGGTTCGTTGGGGCCGGCTGTATCGGTCCGATTCGCTTGACGAGGTAACCGTGCAAGGCGCTGAAGTGTTCGGTCGCCTCGGTATTCGGACCGTCTGTGATTTGCGAGGCGAAGCAGCGCCGTCTGGTCGGCCCTCAGGTCTCGATGTCAACGTCACGTGGTCTCGTGCCGCGATGGGAAACGGCGACGCCCATCACGACGGTCTGGTTCAGCGCATTGCGTCGGGTGAAATCAAGGGAATCACCGACGACGATATGGCCGGCGCCTATCGATCGATGTTGGTTCGCTATGCGCCCGAAATTGGAACCGTGATCACCCGGGCGGCTGATCGGGCCCAGCAGCCGCTGTTATTTCATTGCGCCGCTGGAAAAGATCGAACCGGGGTAGTCGCGGCCCTGCTCTTGGGCGCGCTGGGTGTCGCGGATGGCGACATCCTTGATGATTATGAGCTCACCAACCGTTATCGGGGCATGTGGCGAGTTGATGAGCAGCGCAGCGTGCTCGCAAGCCAAGGGGTCAATATCGATCACATGCTCGCCTATTACCTTGCGCCTCGTCGGGTCATGGCAGCGACGTTGAGGGCAATTACCGAGTCCTATGGGTCGATTCCTAGCTATTTGACCGACGTGGTGGGCCTGAGCCCGGCCACGCTTGATGCGCTCCGCGACGGATTGCTCGATCCCGAATCTTGACCATAAACCGGCGAATGCTTGCCTGAGCGCCTGGCAGGGCGCCAGTTGCTTGGCCTCGGTGTATCTATCCTTGACCAATCGGCTCTTGGGTCTTATCCTTCCGACAACTTGTTCGGGGAAGAAATGGTTGATCCCCCGCCTGCGCCCGATTTGGTGAAAATCCCTCGGGTTGCTCTTCGTCGCGTGCGCGCCTAAGATCGCCGTCTGCCGTGCACGCCCGGTCCGCAGTCGCCAATTTCTATTGACGACCCTGCGCGTCTGGGTGCGGATTCTGCATCAACACCGCTGTCCGCCTGATACCGAGGGGTAATACTTGTCTGCTCGCCCTGTCACCCAGGACCGATATTCGTTCGCGAACCTCCCTGAGGTGCTCGAACTCCCAGATTTGATCGCGATTCAGCGAGCGTCTTTCGAGTGGTTCCTCAATGTGGGACTCGCCGAGACGTTTCGCGACATCAGCCCGATCAAGGATTTCACCGAGACGTTGCAACTCGATCTCGAGTTTGATCCCAACGACGAGGACTTGCGGCCACCGCCGAAGTTCACCGTTGAGGAGTGCAAAGAGAAGGACATGACCTTCTCGGCCCCCATCTTTGTGCGAGCCCGCTTCATGAATTCGACGACGGGCGAAATCAAGGAACAGACCGTCTTCATGGGCGATTTCCCCATGATGACCGACAAGGGCACGTTCGTGATCAACGGCACCGAGCGCGTCGTGGTGTCCCAGCTCGTTCGTTCGCCTGGCGTCATTTTTCAGCCTGGCGAGCGTTATCGCTTGCGTAACTTGACCAAGCATCAGTTGGTTACGGGCACCATTCATCCCTACCGAGGTGAATGGATCGAGTTCGACGTCGAGCAAAAGCCTGGCAAGGACGTCACCGCTGGTTGCCGAGTGGCGCGCAAGCGTCGCCTCAGCCTGTTCGTCTTGCTGCGGGCACTTGGTTATGACGAGGAAAACCATCCCGGTTTTATTCAGAAGTTCGTCGACCACTTCGACTTCCTCGAAGGTCAATGGGAAAAAGACCGCGACCTCGCGCCGACCCAAGACGAAGCGCTGGTTGAGATCTACAAGCGCGCTCGTCCCGGTGAGCCGCCGACGGTTGATTCGGCCAAGGCCTATTTCCGGAACGCGTTCTTTGAGAGTCGTCGCTACGACCTGAGCCGGGTCGGTCGCTACAAACTCAATCGCAAACTTGGCCCTGAACTCGACAAGATTGAAGAACTCTTTGGGATCAAACTTGAGCGTCCCGAGCTCGATCAACCGGTGCTTACGCCGGCTGAAGTGCTTGCCGCGACGACCTATTTGCTTCACCTCGTAAACGCCGAGCCCGGTTACCGACTCGACGATCAGGACCACTTCGCAAACCGTCGTATTCGTTCGGTTGGCGAATTGATCCAAAACCAGGTGCGCATCGGACTGTCGCGCATGGAGCGAGTCGTGCGTGAGCGCATGACCACTCAAGATGTCGAGGCGATCACGCCGCAGACATTGATCAACATTCGGCCGGTGGTTGCCGCGATCAAAGAGTTCTTTGGCACCAGCCAGCTATCGCAGTTTATGGATCAGGTGAATCCGCTGTCGGGGCTGACCCATCGGCGCCGCCTGTCTGCGCTCGGCCCTGGCGGTTTGTCCCGCGAACGCGCCGGCTTCGAAGTTCGCGACGTGCACTTCAGCCATTACGGCCGCATGTGTCCGATCGAGACTCCTGAAGGTCCAAACATCGGTCTCATTGGTGCGCTTGCCACCTTTGCTCGGGTCAACGAATTCGGTTTCATCGAATCGCCCTATCGGCGTGTTGTCGATGGCAAGGTGACTGACGAGATTGTGTATTTGGCCGCGGACGAAGAAGAGGAATACGTCGTCGCCCAGGCCAACGCGCCCCTCAATGCCGATCGGTCATTCCGTGATCCTCGGGTGCTCGTTCGACGTTCACCCCAATCCGCAACTCTCGGTGAGCTCAAACTGCAGCTTGAACGGGATGTGTTTTTCGGGTCGACCACCGAGATTTCTGCGGTGCCAGGTACCGAAGTGCAGATGATGGACGTTTCACCGAAGCAAATTGTTTCGGTGGCGACCGCCCTTATTCCGTTCCTTGAACATGACGATGCAAACCGTGCCTTGATGGGCGCCAACATGCAGCGCCAGGCCGTGCCATTGCTGAAGGCCGAAGCGCCTTACATCGGAACGGGTATCGAAGCCCGTGCGGCCCGAGATGCCGCCGACATGGTCATCGCCGAAGAAGACGGCACTGTGGTTGGAGCCGATGGCCGCTCATTGACGGTCGAGTACAAGACTCTCGGGGTCAAGAGCTACGACCTGCTGAAGTTTGAACGCTCAAACCAAGACACCTGCATCAATCAAAAGCCTCGTGTCCATGAAGGCGAAAAGATTTCGAAGGGACAGATCCTCGCTGACGGTCCATCGACCGATAACGGCGAACTTGCCCTTGGCAAGAACCTCGTCGTGGCCTACATGACTTGGGAGGGTTACAACTTCGAAGACGCGATCATCTTGTCTGAGCGTGTGGTGAAAGACGATGTGCTCACATCGATCCACATTCACGAACATGAAGTTGACGCTCGCGACACCAAGCTTGGTCCCGAAGAAATCACCCGAGATATCCCGAACCTCTCGGAGGAAATTCTCGCTGACCTCGACGACCGAGGCATCATTCGGGTCGGCGCTGAAGTCGACCCAGGCGCGGTGCTGGTCGGGAAAGTCACGCCGAAGGGCGAGACCGAACTCACCCCCGAAGAACGTCTCCTGCGAGCCATTTTTGGCGAAAAAGCGCGTGAAGTTCGCGATACATCGCTCAAGGTTCCTCATGGCGAGTCGGGCAAAGTGATCGATGTCAAGGTATTCAGCCGCGACGATGGCAATGAGCTTCCCCCGGGCGTTAATCAACTCGTTCGCGTTCACATCGCGCAGAAGCGCAAGATCAGCGTGGGCGACAAACTCGCTGGACGCCATGGCAACAAAGGCGTGATCTCAAAGATCCTGCCGTTGGAAGACATGCCATTTTTGGCTGACGGCACTGCGGTTGACATCATTTTGAATCCGCTGGGTGTGCCGTCTCGCATGAACGTGGGCCAGATTCTCGAAGCGCACCTCGGTTACGCGGCCCGCTGGGGCTGGGATGTCGACGGCAACAAGGTCGGCGGCGATCCCTATCGCGGCACTGAATCCAAGACGCACACCAACACGCCGCCGGCGACGTTGGTTGCGACTCCGGTGTTCGACGGTGCGCACTGGGACGAAGAGGACCAAGCCGGCAAGCATCCGACTATCCAGCGGATTTTCGAAAACCTCACCCCTGAGGCGACCGACACGCGCTATGGCGACAACGGCCGACTGATCCAAAACAACGGTAAGACCACCTTGTTCAATGGTCGAACCGGTGAGAAGTACGACAACCCGATCACCGTCGGCATCGTGTACATCTTGAAACTCGCCCACTTGGTCGACGACAAGATTCACGCTCGGTCGACGGGTCCCTACTCGATGATCACCCAGCAGCCGCTCGGTGGTAAGGCCCAGTTCGGCGGACAGCGATTCGGCGAAATGGAAGTGTGGGCCCTCGAGGCTTACGGCGCGGCCTACTGCCTGCAAGAACTGCTCACCATCAAGTCTGATGATGTGCTCGGCCGGGTGAAGGTGTACGAAGCCATCGTCAAGGGCGAGAACATCCCGGAGCCAGGAATCCCTGAAAGCTTCAAAGTGCTCATCAAGGAGATGCAGGCCTTGTGCCTCAACGTTGAGGTGCTCTCGACGTCAGGCGAAGAAATCGAGATGCGTGATCTCGATGAAGACATCTTCCGTACCGCCGAAGAACTCGGCATCGACCTGTCACGGCCCGAGCGGGGCAGTGACGAAGAAGACGCCCGCCGCCAGGCGGAGAGGGGCTAGTAGTCATGCTCGACGTCAATAACTTCGATCAACTCAGAATCGGGTTGGCCACGGCCGATGCGATCCGCAAATGGTCAAACGGCGAAGTCAAAAAGCCGGAGACCATTAACTACCGCACGCTGAAGCCCGAAAAAGACGGCTTGTTCTGCGAGAAGATTTTTGGTCCGACCAAGGACTGGGAATGCTATTGCGGCAAGTACAAACGCGTTCGTTTCAAGGGCATCATCTGCGAGCGATGTGGGGTTGAAGTCACGCGCTCCAAAGTTCGTCGTGAGCGCATGGGTCACATCGAACTCGCGGCGCCGGCGGTGCATATCTGGTACCTGCGCGGTACCCGTTCGTGGTTGGCCTACTTGTTGATGGGCACTGAAGTCCGTGAGGAACTCAAGGCTAAGCAGCTCGAGAAGGTCATCTATTTCGCCGCCAATCTCGTGGTCTCGGTTGACGAAGACAAGCGCCACGAAGATCTGCCGAATCTCGAAAAAGAGATGATCGAAGAGCGCGAAGTCGTTCTGAAAGAACGCGAATCGATGATGGCGAAGCGCTCTGAGGCCATTGAAAAGGAAATCGAAGACCTCGAAAAAGAAGGCGCCAAAGACTCTGAGATCAAGGCTCGCCAACGCGGAGCAGAAAAAGAAATCGCGTTGATCGGCGAGCAGTACGACGTTGAAATCGACGGTCTTGAGCGCGCATTCGACGAGTTCAAGGGCATGTTTGCCCGCCAGATCATCGAAGACGAAATGTTGTGGCGTGAACTTACCGATCGCTATGGCGACTACTTCGTTGGTGGGATGGGTGCTCAAGCCATTGCTCACCTGATCGAAGCGCTCGACCTCGACGAAGAAGAAGTCAAGCTGCGTGCGGCGATCGATCCCCAAGATGGCCAACGGCCATTGTCGGCCCAGCGCAAACAAAAGGCGATCAAGCGACTCAAGATCGTTTCGGCATTCAATCGTCGTGATGACAATGGCCGCCGGATCAATGACCCCCGGGCCATGATTCTTGACGTCGTTCCGGTGATCCCGCCGGAGCTGCGTCCAATGGTGCAACTTGATGGAGGTCGTTTCGCGACTTCAGATCTCAATGATCTGTACCGCCGAGTGATTAACCGCAATAACCGACTTAAGCGACTGCTAGACCTCGGTGCGCCCGAAATCATTGTCAACAACGAAAAGCGCATGCTGCAAGAAGCAGTCGATGCACTGTTTGACAATGGCCGCCGTGGTCGCCCGGTCACCGGACCAGGCAATCGTCCGTTGAAGTCGTTGTCGGACATGCTGAAAGGCAAGCAAGGCCGATTCCGTCAGAACCTTCTCGGCAAGCGTGTCGATTACTCGGGCCGCTCGGTCATCGTGGTTGGCCCGACGTTGAAGCTGCACCAGTGCGGTCTGCCCAAGCTCATGGCACTCGAACTGTTCAAGCCGTTCGTCATGAAGAAACTCGTCGATGCCGAGTTGGCGCAGAATATTAAGTCAGCCAAGCGCATGGTGGAGCGCCGCCGCCCGCAGGTTTGGGACGTGCTCGAAGAGGTCATCAAGGAACATCCGGTGTTGTTGAACCGTGCTCCAACGTTGCATCGCCTCGGCATCCAGGCATTTGAGCCGATCCTTGTCGATGGCAAAGCGATTCAGATCCACCCGTTGGTCTGCCACGCGTTCAACGCCGATTTCGACGGCGACCAGATGGCTGTCCACCTGCCGTTGTCGGCCGAGGCTCAAGCCGAAAGCCGCATTTTGATGCTGTCGGCCAACAATGTCCTCAGCCCGGCTGATGGCCGTCCGTTGGTTACACCGACCCAGGACATGATTATCGGCGCGTTCTATCTGACCGAAATTGTGGCTGGCGACAAAGGTGAAGGGCGCGTGTTCCGTCACCTGTATGAGTTGGAGCGGGCTTATGAGGCCGGAGACGTCTCGCTGCACGCCGAGATTGAATTCCGCCATCCGAAGCTTCTGGCCACACCGGCCAACGGCAAGGCCGCGACGTACCACAAGACAACGGTTGGCCGAGTCTTCTTCGACTCGGCGCTGCCGGCACGATTCGCGTTCATCAATGAGCGTGTGACCAAGCGTCAGATGGGCGAACTCGTCGACACCTTGGCTGATGACTACGACAAAGCTGAAGTTGCAGCCAGTCTCGATGCCATCAAGAACCTCTGTTTCCGTTTCGCCACCAAGTCGGGCCTTACCGTGTCGATCGCTGACGTGCAGACGCCAGTCGAAAAAGCGGCAATTCTCGATTTGCACGAAAAAGAAGCCGACAAGGTTGAGGCCCAGTTCCGCAAGGGCATCATCACTGATGGTGAGCGTCGTCAAAAAGAAGTTGAGATCTGGACGAAGGCCACCGACGAAGTGAAAGAAAAGATGGAGGAGTCGCTCAAGGCCCAGAAGTTCAACCCCATCGACATGATGGTGGGATCGGGCGCTCGCGGCAACATGATGCAGGTTCGTCAGATCGCCGGTATGCGCGGCCTTGTGGCAAACCCTCGCGGCGACATGATTCCTCGTCCGATCAAGAGCAACTTCCGTGAAGGCCTGACCATGTTGGAGTACTTCATCTCCACGCCAGGTGCACGAAAGGGCCTTGTTGATACCGCGTTGCGTACCGCCGACTCGGGTTACCTCACGCGACGCCTGGTTGACGTAGCTCAGGAACTCATCATCAACGAGGACGATCCGTTCGCGCCCGGTGATGACGGTAAGCCCAAGGCTGTCCGTGGCATTTGGATCGAAGATGTGAAGCCAGATGAACCCGGCAAGCGGTTCTATCTTGATAACAAGCTTTACAGCCGAGTCCTCGCCGACGATGTGAAGTTGGGTGATGGAACGGTGTTGTTGCGTGGTTCGACGGTGCACGAAGAGCAGCTTGAGCAACTTCGCGACGACCCAACCGTGACGCGAGTCCGGGTGTTGTCGCCTCTCACCGACGATTCCGACATTGGCATTTCGGCGGCGAGTTATGGCTTGTCACTCGCGACCAACAAAACCATCGAGACTGGCGAGGCCGTGGGCGTCATTGCGGCGCAGTCGATTGGTGAGCCGGGAACCCAGCTCACTATGCGTACCTTCCACACCGGCGGCGTTGCCGGCGGCGGCGACATCGCCGGCGGTTTGCCCCGAGTTGTCGAGTTGTTTGAGGCCCGTAGCCCGAAGGGTAAAGCGACGCTGAGTCGATTGTCTGGCGTGGTTCGCCTTGCGGACGACGAAGGCAAAGGACGGGTCGTCACCGTTGTTGCCGACGACGGCACTGAAGAGGCGTATCTCGTTCCCGGGATGGCCCGACTCGAAGTGACCGAAGGCCAAGAAATCCAGGCTGGCGATCCCATCGTTGAGGGCCCACGCGATCCCAAGGAACTCCTTGAGATTAAGGGCATCCGTGAGACGCAGGCCTATTTGGTGCTCGAGGTTCAGAAGGTCTACCGCGATCAAGGTGTGCCGATTCACGACAAGCACATCGAGTTGATCGTGCGGCAAATGACTCGTCGCATTGCGGTCCAGGAACCAGGAGATTCTGATTTCCTGCCTGGCGAGCGAGTTGACCAGAAGGTTTATACCGACACGAACCGGGCATTGGTGCAAGAAGGTAAGACCCCAGCGGAGGGTCGCCCCGAACTCATGGGCATTACCAAAGCGTCGCTCGCGACCGAGTCGTGGTTGTCGGCGGCGTCGTTCCAGGAGACCACTCGGGTGCTTACCGAGGCGGCTATCGAGTCCAAGAGTGACTCGTTGTTGGGTCTGAAGGAGAACATCATCATCGGCAAGCTCATCCCAGCCGGTACCGGGATGGGTGTTTACAAAAACATCGAGGCCGTGGCCCCTGACTACAAGCCAATGGAGTATTTCTCCTCCGACGGCGACGAGGAAGATCTGGCGACGTACCTCGCTGGGCGGTCTGATTTGATTGCTGGCACTGGCGACGAAGCCATTGTCGGCGACGAATTACCCGATGCTGAAGTGATCGAATTGACGCCGAGCGGCGATTCTTCGAACTGATAAATACGGGCTGTTCGGTGGTCTCGGCGACCGGGCAACTCAAGTCATACGGTCTCGCGGTTTGCCCGAGAGCACCGGCCACTCGTAGCATGATCAGTCGGCCCGCCCGCATTTAGCGTGTGTCCGTTTCTCAAGCTACGAATTCTGCAGTACGAACTCTTTGAAAGGTGCCTTCGTGCCCACCATCCAACAGTTGGTCCGCAAGGGCCGCGAGTCGAAGCCCGCCAAGGGTAAGACGCCGGCCTTGAAGGGCGCACCGCAGCGTCGTGGAGTGTGTACCCGCGTGTACACCACCACCCCGAAGAAGCCGAACTCGGCGCTTCGCAAGGTCGCACGCGTGCGTTTGACCAGTGGCATGGAAGTAACTGCGTATATCCCGGGCGAAGGTCACAACTTGCAAGAACACTCCATCGTCTTGGTTCGCGGCGGTCGCGTGAAGGACCTTCCCGGCGTGCGGTACAAGATCATCCGCGGCACCCTTGACACCTCGGGCGTTCGTGACCGTAAACAAGCTCGCAGCCGTTACGGCGCCAAGAAGGAGAGCTGAAGTGCCTCGTAAAGGTCCAGCCCCTCGTCGTGAACTCATGCCAGATCCGATTTACCGCTCGGTTTTGGTGACCCAAATCGTCAACAAAGTGTTGCAACGCGGCAAGCGTTCAACCGCTGAGCGCATCATGTACGAAGCGCTCGAGATCATTCAGACGAAAACCGAGGCCGAGCCAATCGCGACGCTGAAGCGGGCCGTCGAAAACGTCAAGCCTCAACTCGAGGTCAAGAGCCGTCGGGTTGGCGGCGCGACCTATCAGGTGCCGATCGAAGTTCGCCCTCGCCGGGCAAACACGCTGGCGATTCGCTGGTTGGTTGGGTATTCCCGCCAACGGCGTGAAAAGACCATGGCCGAGCGCCTAGCGAATGAGTTCATGGATGCCTCCAATGGTGTCGGTGCGTCGGTTAAGCGCCGTGAAGATGTCCACAAGATGGCCGACGCCAACAAGGCTTTCGCTCACTACCGCTGGTAACCCGCCTTCGACGGCGCGAGCCAGATTGCTGCTCGCACCGACCATTTCGTTTTGGTCGGTGCTGCCGCGAGAAGGCGACGCCATGGTCTGGCCCCGAAATGCCCGATCCAACCTGATGCCGGATAACTCACCCGAGTTTTCCTCCCCAAGCACACGAGAGACAGAAACCGATGGCTAGGACACACCCACTCGAGCGCACCCGAAATATCGGGATCATGGCGCACATTGACGCCGGCAAGACGACGACGACCGAGCGAATCCTCTATTACACCGGTCGCAACTACAAGATCGGCGAGGTCCACGAGGGCGCGGCGACCATGGACTGGATGGTCCAAGAACAAGAACGCGGCATCACCATTACCTCGGCTGCCACGACCTGCATGTGGAACGACCACCGGATCAACATCATCGATACGCCGGGCCACGTCGACTTCACCGTCGAGGTCGAGCGTTCATTGCGAGTTCTTGACGGCGCGGTCGCGGTGTTTGACGGCGTTGCCGGTGTGGAACCGCAGACCGAAACCGTTTGGCGTCAGGCCAATAAGTACGGCGTGCCCCGCATGTGTTTCATCAACAAGATGGACCGTCTCGGTGCAGATTTTTTCAAGGCACTCGACAGCATAAAAGACCGCCTCGATTGCACCACTGCAGTTATTCAGCTGCCAATCGGTGCCGAAGGCAATTACAAGGGCGTCATCGATCTGCTCGAGATGAAGGCGCTGGTCTGGGAAGACGAAGAGCTCGGCGCCAAATGGGATGTGCGTGAGATCCCGGCCGAACTGCTCGAACAAGCCCAGGAATACCGAGCTGAGCTCGTCGATGTGTTGAGTAACTTCGATGAAAATATCTTGGAGAAGTTCGTAGCTGACCAAGAAATCACCGCCGCGGATCTCAAGGTCGCATTGCGCCATTCGACCATCGCCAACGAGGTCGTGCCGATTCTCAATGGCACTGCGTTCAAGAACAAAGGGGTGCAACCGCTTCTCGACGCGGTGGTTGATTACCTTCCGTCGCCAGTTGATTTGCCCCCAACGCAGGGCATGAACCTCAAAGGCGACGAAACGCTCGAACGTAAGCCGAGCGACGACGAGCCTTTCTCGGCACTCGCATTCAAGATCATGACGGCACCTGACGTCGGCAAGCTCACCTATTTTCGGGTCTATAGCGGCAGCCTTCCCAAGGGTGCGCAGGTGATGAACAGCCGCACCGGCAGCAAGGAACGGCTTGGTCGTGTGCTTGAGATGCACGCCAACCATCAGCAAGATCAAGACGGCGTCTATGCCGGCGACATTGTGGCAGGCATCGGCCTGAAGAACACGAAAACCGGTGACACCCTTTGTGCGGTTGACGCACCAATCGTCTTGGAAGAACTTGAATTCCCGGAACCGGTTATTCACGTCGCCGTTGAGCCGCAAACCAAGGCCGATCAGGACAAAATGTCCAAGGCGTTGTTCTCATTGTCGGAAGAAGATCCGACCTTCCAGGTGCGAAGCGACGAAGAGACCGGCCAAACGATCATCTCCGGCATGGGCGAGTTGCATCTTGAGGTGCTGGTCGACCGGATGCTGCGTGAGTTCCGGGTCGATGCAACCGTTGGTAAGCCACAGGTTGCCTATCGCGAGACGATCAGCGTGAAGGTTGACAAGAGCACCTATACCCACAAGAAGCAGACGGGTGGCTCGGGTCAATACGCCGAGGTGACCATCTCGATCGAAAATACTGGTGCAGGTGGCGGCTATGAGTTCATTGACGGCATTAGCGGCGGCAAGATTCCCAAGGAGTACATCCCTTCGGTTGATGCTGGTATTCAAGATGCCATGACCGCCGGCGTATTGGCCGGTTATCCAACCGTGGACGTGCGAGCCACGTTGCTTGACGGCAAGTACCACGATGTGGACTCGTCAGAAATGGCGTTCAAGATCGCCGGAACCATGGCGTTCAAAGAGGCAGCTCGCAAGGCAAAGCCGATCCTGCTCGAACCGATTATGAAGGTCGAAGTCGTTACCCCTGACGATTACATGGGTGACGTCATGGGCGATCTTTCCAGTCGCCGAGGCAAGCTCGGAGGCATGGAACAGCGGGGCAGTAGCCAGGTCATCAATGCGCTTGTGCCACTGTCGGAGATGTTCGGCTACGCTACCGACCTGCGTTCGCGCACCTCAGGGCGCGCCACTTACACGATGCAGTTCGACTCGTATCAACAGATGCCGTCGAGCGTGCAAGAAGAAATCGTAACCCGGGTTCGCGGCGAATAGCCGTCCCACCTTTTTCCTACCCACCAAGCGATCCATTTCAGAACGTACCCAGGAGACATTGTTATGGCCAGAGAGAAGTTTGAGCGGAATAAGCCTCATGCGAATGTGGGGACGATGGGTCATATTGATCATGGGAAGACGACGTTGACTGCGGCGATCACGAAGGTGTTGGCTGATCAGGATCCGTCGCATAATTCGTTTACGGAGTTCGCGAATATTGATAAGGCTCCTGAGGAGCGTGAGCGTGGTATCACGATCAATATTTCTCATGTGGAGTATGAGACGACGAATCGTCATTATGCCCATGTGGATATGCCGGGTCACGCTGATTACATCAAGAACATGATTACTGGTGCGGCGCAGGTTGATGGTGCGATTTTGGTGGTTTCGGCTGCTGATGGTCCGATGCCGCAGACGCGTGAGCATGTGTTGTTGGCTCGCCAGGTTGGTGTGCCGGCCATTGTGGTGGCGTTGAACAAGGTTGACATGGTTGATGACGAAGAGTTGTTGGATCTTGTTGAGCTTGAGGTTCGTGAGTTGTTGTCTGAGTATGACTTTCCGGGTGATGACGTTCCGGTGGTGAAGGTTTCGGCGTTGAAGGCCCTTGAGGGTGATCAGGTTGCTGTTGATCAGATTTTGTCGTTGATGACGGCGGTCGATACCTATATTCCTCAGCCTGAGCGTGCGACGGAGTTGCCGTTCTTGATGCCGATTGAGGATGTGTTCACGATTACTGGTCGTGGCACGGTGGTGACTGGTCGGGTTGAGCAGGGCATTGTTCATACTGGTGACGAGATCGAAATCATTGGTATTAAGCCGACGCAGAAGACGACTTGTACTGGTGTTGAGATGTTCCGCAAGTTGCTTGATGAGGGTCGTGCGGGTGACAACATTGGTGCGTTGTTGCGGGGTACGAAGAAGGAAGAAGTTGAGCGGGGTCAGGTGTTGGCGGCTCCTGGTTCGATTACGCCTCATACCGATTTTGAGGGTCAGGTGTATGTGTTGACGAAGGCTGAGGGTGGCCGTCATAAGCCGTTTTTCAGTAATTATCGGCCGCAGTTTTATTTCCGTACTACTGATGTGACGGGTCATGTGACGTTGCCGACTGGTACTGAGATGTGTATGCCTGGTGATAACACCGAGTTGACGGTTGAGTTGATCCATCCGATCGCGATGGAAGAAGGTTTGCGGTTCGCTATTCGTGAAGGTGGCCGTACTGTCGGCGCCGGCCGAGTCACCAAGATCATCAAGTAATGACCCCGAGTCGAGAAAGCAGTAACCCTTCCCATGGCTGACAAGCAGAAGATCCGGATCCGGCTGAAGGCCTACGATCACGAGATCATCGACCAGTCGACGAAAAAAATCGTCGAGACGGTCGTCCGTACCAGCGCGACGATCCGGGGGCCGGTGCCGCTGCCGACCGAAAAGCATCGCTATACCGTGATTCGCTCGCCGCACAAGGACAAAGACTCCCGCGAGCATTTTGAAATGCGTATTCACAAGCGCCTGCTTGACATTCTTGAGCCATCAGCGAAAACCGTTGATGCGTTGCAGCGCCTTGAGCTGCCGGCTGGCGTTGATATCGAAATTAAAATTCAGCAGGCTTGAAACCTGGCATTGAAGGCCATCTCAAGCGGCCCACCAGCGACTTTGTGCTCGTGAGTGGTAGCCGCTAAGGTGTCCCTTCCGTGCGAACAGCCCACCCGGGCACGAGCACCGAGATCGGAAACACCCTCGAACTGACGTCTGCGACGGCCACCAAGGTGGTGGTACCCCGCAGCACAACCCAAAGGCGCTCCGCCGGGTTTACCCGTGCGGAGCGTTCGCGTGAACAGCCCCCGGTAGTCACCATCGCCGAGGTCTGGATCGCTCCAGCACCTGTCACAGAAAGATCGCAGCCGATATGGCGAATAAGGCACTCGTCGGCGAAAAGGTCGGCATGACTCAGGTTTGGGATGACGCCAATCGCGTCGTTCCGGTCACCGTGATTCGAGTCACGCCCCTACGCGTCGTCCAGATTAAAACGCTCGAACACGATGGCTATAGCGCGTTGCAGGTCACATTCGGCACTCGTGACCCCCGCAAGCTCACCCAGCCCAAAGCTGGACACTTTGCCAAGGCGGGTGTAGCCCCGGGTTCAACGCTGGTTGAACTCCGTCTCGACGATGTCTCCGAGTACGAAATTGGTCAAGAGATCGGCGTCGACCTGCTCACCGCTGGTGATTTGATCGATGTCAGCGCGGTCAGTCGGGGCAAAGGCTTTGCCGGAACCATGAAGCGTCACAACTTCAAGGGCCAAAAAGCTTCGCACGGTACCCACCGGGTCCATCGCAAGCCCGGCTCGGTCGGTGCATGCGCCACACCTGCTCGGGTGTTCAAGGGCACCCGAATGGCTGGTCGCATGGGTGGCGAAAAGGTCACCACCTTGAACCTGCAGGTAGTTGAAGCAGATGCTGAGCGCGGCCTGCTGTTGATCCGTGGTGCTGTTCCGGGGCCAAAGGGCGGTTTGGTCATTGTTCGCAATGCGGTCAAGGCGACTGCTTCGGTCAAGGGTGGTGCCTGATGCCTTCGATCACCATGAAGAATTCGGCTGGCGCCGATCAAGGTTCGGTTGACCTTGACGACGCGACCTTTGGCATCGAGCCGAACGTTTCGGTCATGCATCAGGTCGTGACAGCCCAGCTCGCTGCTCGACGAGCAGGCACGCAAAGCACCAAGACCCGAGCTGAGGTTCGCGGTGGCGGCGCCAAGCCTTGGAAGCAAAAAGGCACGGGCCGAGCCCGTCAAGGCAGTATTCGTTCGCCGCAGTGGAAGGGCGGTGGCGTTGCCCTCGGCCCCAAGCCCCGTAGCTATACCCAGCGCACCCCAAAGAAGATGATCAAGCTGGCGCTTCGGTCCGCGTTGTCGGATCGAGCAGCCGAAAATCAGGTCGTAGTTGTCGATGAGTGGCGCTTTGATGCGCCGAGCACCAAAGCGGCAGTGGCGTTTCTGTCGACGCTCGAGTTGACCGGTCGCATCGTGGTCGTGGTGGGCCCTGATGACATCAACGTTGCAAAGAGCTTTCGCAACCTTCCCCAGGTGCATGTGCTCGAGCAGGGCGAACTCAACGCTTACGACATTTTGGTGTCTGACTTCGTGATCTTTTCGAAGGCGACACTCCCGGTTACGACGGCGGGTTCCAAAGCTGCCGTCACCGTCTCGAGCGATGAGGTTGCCAAGTGAAGGATCCCCGCGACGTCATCATTGAGCCGGTCGTAAGCGAGAAGTCCTATGCGCTGTTAGACCAGAACGTCTATACGTTCAAGGTGCACAAAGATGCCAGCAAGCCTGAGATCGGCGATGCCATCCGTGCGATCTTCAATGTGAAGGTGATCAAGGTGAACACGCTGAACCGCAAAGGTAAGCGCAAGCGCAATCGTCGTAATGGCACTTTCGGCTCCCGTCCCGACACCAAGCGCGCCATTGTCACGCTTGCTGCCGGCGACAAGATCGATCTGTTCGAGGCATAGGAACCATGGCACTCCGTAAGCGCAAGCCCACCAGTCCCGGTCGTCGTTTCCAGACGGTCTCCGATTTTGCGGAGATCACTTCGACGACGCCTGAAAAGTCGCTGCTGGCTCCCAAGCACAACACCGGTGGCCGTAACAGTTATGGCCGCAAGACTGCCCGGCACAAGGGTGGCGGCCACAAGCAGCAATACCGAGTCATCGACTTTCGACGTACCAAAGACGGCGTGCCGGCCAAGGTCGCTACGGTCGAATATGACCCGAACCGCAACTGCCGAATTTTGTTGCTGCACTATCTTGATGGCGAGAAGCGATACATCCTCGCTCCAGCCGGTGTCGAGGTGGGGGACCTGCTCCAGAGCGGTCAAGGTTCAGAAATTCGCGCTGGGAATGCGCTCCCCATGCGTTATATCCCGGTTGGAACGACGATCCACAATGTCGAGCTCAAGCCAGGTGGCGGCGGCAAGATGGCTCGAAGCGCAGGCGCAAGCGTGCAGCTCGTTGCCAAGGAGGGTGATTATGTCACCTTGCGTCTTCCGAGTACGGAGATGCGACGCGTCCCGATCGATTGTCGGGCCACGGTCGGTTCAGTGGGCAACGCCGAATTCGAACTCATCAAAATTGGTAAAGCGGGACGCAACCGCTGGAAGGGCGTTAAGCCCCAGACCCGCGGCGTCGCAATGAACCCAGTTGACCATCCTCACGGTGGTGGCGAAGGCAAGACCTCGGGTGGGCGCCATCCGGTGTCGCCATGGGGCAAGCCTGAAGGCCGTACTCGTGACAAGACCAAGCCATCGCAGCAACTCATCGTCCGCCGACGTCGCACCCGCGGCTCGCGCCGATAGACGGGACCACGCACCATGCCTCGTAGCCTCAAAAAGGGTCCGTTCGTTGACGACCACCTTCTCAAGAAGGTTGACGCGCTGAACGTCGAAAACGAAAAGCGGGTCATCAAGACCTGGTCACGTCGATCAACGATTATCCCTGAGATGGTCGGCCACACGATCGCCGTTCACGACGGTCGCAAGCACGTTCCGGTGTACATCACCGAATCGATGGTTGGACACAAATTGGGCGAGTTTGCACCTACTCGTACATTTCGGTTTCACGCGGGCCAGGAACACAAGGGTCGGCGATAACGATGGCGTTTGGAGTTAAGACCAACGAACGACCCGGCACTCGTGCTCAAGTCAAATACACCCGAGTTTCGGCTTATAAAGCCCGCGAGGTCCTTGATCTCATCCGTGGCGAGCAAGTGGCTCGGGCGCTGGAGATTCTTGAGTTTGCCGAGCGCGATGTCGCACAGGTCATTCTCAAATGTCTCGAGTCGGCAATTGCGAACGCCGAGCACAACGACCAGGTTCCAGCCGACGAGTTATTTGTTTCAGCGTGTTACGCCGACGAAGGTCCGACGCTGAAGCGGTGGCGGCCTCGTGCGCGTGGGCGGGCCACCCGAATCCGCAAGCGCACCTGCCACATCACGGTCATTGTGAGTCGGTTGGCCCCTGAAGTACTCGATTTGATGCGTCAGCGCGAAATCGCCTCTGGTGGTCGCGGCGGCGGTCAGGCAGCTGCGGAGGCTCGCCGTCAGCGGGTCCAACGCAGCCGTGAGGCAAAGGCTGAGAAGAAGGCAGCTGAGATCGCCGCCGAAGAAGATCACGATCACGATCACGACGATGTTGTCGAGACCGATGTTGTCGAGACCGATGTTGTCGAGACCGATGTTGTCGAGACCGATGTTGTCGAGACCGATGTTGTCGAGACCGATGCAACCGATGCAACCGACGAGGTCGCTAGCGATGACGCTACGACCGAGCGAGAGGACAGCTGATGGGCCAGAAGGTCAACCCCTATGGGTTCCGACTCGGCGTCACCACCGACTGGAAGTCGCGTTGGTTCGCTGACCGTCGTCAGTACGGCGAGTACATCATCGAGGACTGGAAGATTCGTAGTTACCTCATGACGCAGCTTCCCCATGCTGCGATCAGCCGGGTCGAAATCGAACGGACACGAGATCACTTGCGCATTGATGTGCATACGGCTCGTCCAGGCATCGTGATCGGTCGCCGTGGCGCCGAGGCAGACCGGTTGCGTACCGGGCTCACCTCCATCACGGGCAACAACAAGGTGCAGCTCAACATTCAAGAGATCAAACAACCCGAGCTTGACGCGGCGCTCATCGCTCAAGGCGTGGCTGATCAGCTGGCCGGTCGAGTGGCTTTTCGCCGTGCCATGAAACGTGCGGTGCAGAACGCAGAAAAAGCGGGTGCACTTGGGATTCGCGTGCAGTGCTCAGGTCGCCTCGGTGGATCTGAAATGGCTCGCACCGAGTGGTATCGCGAGGGGCGGGTGCCGCTGCACACCTTGCGCGCCGACATCGATTACGGATTCCGCGAAGCGAAAACGACCTACGGTCGCATCGGGGTCAAGGTTTGGATCTACAAGGGCGACATTTTGCCCTACAAGAGCGTGCTCGAAGACAAGGTCACCAAAGAAGCGGCGATGGCCGTTGGTGAAACCTCAGGTCAGATCAAGCCCCGCAAGGTGGTGTCCTCGGCGGCACCTCGATCACGGGCAGACGCTGATGACCTCGACGCGGCCGACACCCTCATCGATGAGTCTGCACCGCTGGTAAAAGAAGCCGATCCTGAATTGGAGCGACTGCTCGCCGAAGAAGAAGCAATTGAGGCTTCCGTTCGCGAACACCACGAGACACCGCATTTCCGTCCCGGGGATGGTGACTGATCATGTTGATGCCCAAGAAGGTCAAACACCGCAAGCAACAGCGCGGTCGGATGCGCGGTCAAGCCAAGGGCGGCACCGAGGTGACGTTCGGCGACTACGGCATTCAGGCCCTCGAGCCGGGTTGGATCACCGCTCGCCAGATCGAGGCTGCTCGTATTGCCATGACCCGTCACATCAAGCGTGGCGGCAAGGTTTGGATCAACGTGTTTCCTGACAAGCCTGTGACCGAAAAGCCAGCCGAGACCCGCATGGGTTCTGGCAAGGGCAACCCCGAACGGTGGGTTGCGGTCGTGAAGCCTGGTCGCATTTTGTTTGAGCTTTCCTACAACGATCCCGAGGTCGCCAAAGCGGCCATCGATCGGGCCATTCAGAAACTGCCTATCAAGGCCCGTTTCGTTGCCCGAGAAGAGGCATTCTGATGGCAAAAGGCGACCTTGCAGTCCGGGATCTCCCCGATGTCGAGCTCATTGATCGGCTCGGTGAGACCAAGCAGGAATTATTCAACTTGCGGTTCCAACACGTCACCGGTCAGCTCGACAATTCGGCGCGTCTTGGTCAGTTGAAAAAAGAAATCGCTCGCATTCGTACCGAACTTCGTGAGCGCGAAATCGCCGCTGCCGAAGCCCTCGAAATTGATGCGACGACTCAAGAGGAGACGGCCTGATGGCTGACGAGAACGCAACCGAATCTGAACCCAGGTCGAACACGCGCAAGGTCCGCGAGGGCCTCGTGACATCGAATGGCATGGACAAGACCGCGGTCGTCGCGGTTACCGATCGGGTACGCCACCCGCGCTACAACAAGACAGTCCAGCGCACGACCAAGTTGTTTGTTCACGATGAGGAAAATGACCTCAACGTGGGTGACCGGGTTCGTGTGCAGGAGACTCGTCCCCTGTCGAAGCTCAAGCGTTGGCGCATCCTTGATGTTTTGGAGCGTGCGCGATGATTCAGCAGGAAAGCCGCCTTCGGGTGGCCGACAACAGCGGCGCCAAAGAAGTGCTTTGCATCAAGGTTCTCGGTGGATCACGTCGTCGGTATGCCTCGATTGGTGACATCTTCGTTGCCACGGTCAAAGACGCGATTCCGGGTGCTGCAGTCAAAAAAGGCGAGGTCGTCAAGTGCGTCGTCGTGCGGGTGAAAAAGGAAAAACGTCGTCCGGACGGCTCGTATATCAAGTTTGACGAGAACGCGGCAGTGCTGATCAACGATCAACAACAGCCGCGTGGAACGCGCATCTTCGGCCCGGTTGGGCGTGAGCTTCGCGACAAGAAGTTCATGCGCATCGTGTCACTGGCACCGGAGGTGCTTTAGATGAAAATTCGTAAAGGTGACCGAGTGAAGGTGCTCGCCGGCAAAGACCGCGGCAAGACCGGCACCATCACGTTCGCCTATCCGGCAAAGGGGAAGGTCGTCGTTGACGGCATGAACATTGCCAAGAAGCATCAGAAAGCCACGGGCGCAACGATGCAAGCCGGAATCATCGACAAAGAGATGCCGATGCCGGTATCGAACGTCGCGATCATCTGTTCGTCGTGCGGAAAGCCAACTCGTGTTGGCTATCGCTTCGAACCTGATGGCACCAAGGTGCGGGTTTGCCGCAAATGTGAAAGTGACATCGCATGAGTACAGCAACGAAGGCGTTTCCTCGCCTCAAGCAGCGGTACAACGATGAGATTCGTGCCCAGCTCAAGGAGAGCATTGGGCTCGGCAACATCATGGAGGTCCCGCGGCTTGAAAAGATCGTCATCAACATGGGTGTTGGTGCGGCTACCGATCAGGCTCGACTGCTTGACGGCGCCATTATTGATCTTGAGATCATTAGCGGACAGAAGCCACTGACCACCCGGGCCAAGAAGTCAATCGCTGGGTTCAAGCTTCGTGAAGGCAATGCCATTGGCGCGAAAGTGACGCTTCGAGGCGATCGCATGTGGGAATTTTTCGATCGCTTGGTCAGCCTCGCGATTCCCCGCATTCGAGATTTTCGCGGTCTTCCTGCGAATTCCTTTGATGGCCGAGGCAATTACACCTTTGGCGTGACTGAACAGTTGATCTTTCCTGAAATCGATTACGACAAGGTTGATGTCCCACGCGGCATGGACATCACGATTGTCACCACCGCCCGTACGAATGCCGAAGGCCGAGCACTCCTCGACGCCTTCGGATTCCCTTTCAAGCGTGAGGGGCAGCAGTAATGGCAAAGAAGGCGCTCATCGAGAAGCAACAGCGCACTCCCAAGTTCAAGGTGCGGGGTTACACCCGTTGCCGTCGATGCGGTCGGCCACGTGCCGTCTACCGCAAGTTCGGTCTGTGCCGAGTGTGTCTGCGAGAGCTGGCCCACGCCGGCGAATTGCCGGGCGTCACGAAAGCCAGCTGGTGACGGAGGCGATGACAAGATGACTATGACTGATCCCATCGCCGACATGCTCACCCGTCTGCGCAACGCCAATGTGGCGATGCACGACGAGGTTCGGATGCCGTCGTCCAAACTGAAAGCATCGCTTGCTGCCCTGCTCAAAAAAGAGGGTTACATCGAAGGCTTCACCATCGCCGACGACGAGACCCGACCAGGTCAAGTGCTTACGGTGACAATGAAGTATTCCCCTGAGCGAGCTCGAGTGATTTCCGGCGTGAAGCGCATCTCAAAGCCAGGACTTCGCGTGTATATCAAGGCCGATCGCGTCCCTCGCGTTCTCGGTGGCCTCGGTGTTGCCGTCCTATCCACCAGCCAGGGTCTTATGACCGACCGCGAAGCGCGTCAGCGCCGAGTGGGCGGCGAGATCCTCTGTTACGTCTGGTAAGGGGCGCACTCATGTCACGAATTGGACGTTCACCGATCTCGGTTCCTGCTGGTGTTGATGTCACGATCAACGATCGTCACGTCACAGTAAAGGGACCGAAAGGTCAGCTTGAACTCGATATTCCCGGCGAAATTACTGTTCGAGCCGACGCCGACGAATTGCTCGTCGAACGCCCGAATGACGAACGCGACAATCGCGCGATGCACGGTTTGGTTCGCACGCTGGTGAACAACATGGTGGTAGGCGTGACCGAGGGTTATCGCAAAGATCTCGACATCGTCGGGGTTGGCTACCGGGCAATCGCCTCCAGCCCAACCAAACTTGAGCTCGCGTTGGGTTTTAGTCATCCGGTTCGGGTTGAAGCTCCAGATGGCATCAGTTTTGACGTTCCTGCACCGACCACGATCGGTGTTGTTGGTATCAATAAAGAACTCGTCGGTCAGGTCGCCGCCAACATCCGGGCGATCCGCAAGCCAGAGCCTTATAAGGGCAAGGGCGTGCGATATCGCGACGAGCATGTGGCCCGCAAGGCCGGAAAGACTGCGAAGTAGACACCATGAGCTACAGCGCTAAGAAGAAACGAGAAGCACGCCTACGTCGTCACCTTCGGGTACGCAAGAAGGTACGGGGCGACAGCACGCGTCCCCGCTTGGCCGTGTTCCGATCGAACAAGCACATCAGTGCCCAGGTGATCGACGACCGCACCGGTCGTACGCTCGCGGCGGCATCAACGACTGAATCGGTCCTTCGCGTCGGTTCGACGAGCAACATCGCTTCTGCCGTCAAGGTCGGCGAACTTGTTGCAGAGCGTGCCAAGGCAGCGGGAATCGAAAAGGTCGTATTTGACCGCGGTGGAAACCTCTACCACGGCCGCGTCGCTGCCGTGGCCAACGCGGCCCGTGAAGCCGGACTGGAGTTGTAATGGCGAGCAACAGAGACGATGCACAACTTCGCGAGTCGCGAGTCATCAACATTAATCGAGTGGCCAAGGTGGTCAAGGGTGGTCGGCGGTTCTCGTTCACTGCACTCGTGGTGATTGGCGACGGCGCGGGCCGAGTTGGCCTGGGTTACGGCAAGGCCAAGGAAGTTCCGCTGGCGATCCAAAAGGGCACCGAAGAGGCTCGCAAGAATCTCTTCTCGGTTCCATTAGCTGGCAGCACCATTATTCATCCAGTGATCGGCGAGATGGGTGCGGGTCGAGTGCTGCTTAAGCCAGCCGCTCCCGGCACCGGTGTTATTGCCGGCGGTGCCGCCCGCGCGATTCTTGAAGAAGCCGGAATTCACGATGTGTTGTGCAAGTCGCTTGGCTCTGCCAATCACATCAACGTGGCACGCGCCACCATCGCCGGGCTCCAAGCCTTGAAGCGTCCGGACGAGATTGCGCGACTGCGTGGACTTTCGCCCGAAGAGTTCGTTCCTGCTGGTCTGCTCAAGGCCTACCGCGATAGCGAGCGCGGTCCGCTCGTTCCCGATGAGGTCCGCTGATGGCTCACATCAAGGTCACTCAAGTTCGTTCGACTATTGGCACGAAACCAAAGACCAGGGGCACTATGCGTGCGTTGGGTCTGCGCGGAATCGGCCAAAGCAATACCCTTCCTGATCGTCCCGAGATTCGCGGCATGATCGCTCGTGTTCCCCATCTGATTACCGTCGAAGAAGAGGCAGACTCGTGAAGGTCCACGATCTCAAACCGACCGCTGGGTCGACGAAAAACCGCAAGCGTGTTGGTCGTGGTATTGGCGGCAAGGGTGGCAAGACTGCCGGCCGCGGTACCAAAGGCCAACGTGCTCGGGGCAGCATTCCGGCAGGTTTTGAAGGTGGGCAGCTGCCTTTGCACATGCGGGTGCCGAAACTCAAGGGCTTCAACAACCCATTTCGGGTTGAATATCAAGGTCTCAACCTTGATGTGCTCGACGCCAGCGGACTAGCTGCGATTAGTCCTGAGGCGTTGCACGAACTCGGACTCACCCACAAGGGTGCGTTGATTAAGGTTCTAGGGCGAGGCGAGATCACTCGCGCTGTTCAAGTTAAAGCACATGGGTTCTCGAAATCCGCTGAAGCGGCAATACTTGCTGCTGGCGGAACCATCGAGGTCCTGCCATTGCCGTGGGGCGATCGTCGTCCACCGGCTAAGGGCAACCAGTTCACAAACCGGTAGCCCGCTTCTTCCGACCGGTCGCCGATAGGAGCAATCCCGGTGCTTTCGAGCTTGCGCAACATCTTCAGGGTCCCTGACCTACGCAACAAGGTGCTGTTTTCGTTATTGATGATTTTGGTCTACCGGTTCGGTGCCTATGTGCCGGTGCCGGGGATCGACGTCAGCGCGCTGCAGACCTTGAAGGATCAAGCCGCCCAGGGTGGCGTTCTGGCGTTCTTGCAGTTGTTTTCCGGCGGTGCACTGACCCAGTTCGCAGTTTTCGCGCTTGGGATCATGCCCTACATCACGGCATCGATCATCATGCAAATTCTTGGCGTGGTGATCCCCAAACTTGAAGAATGGCAAAACCAAGGCGCGGTTGGTCAACGCAAAATCACGCAGTGGACCCGGTACGTAACGATCGGTATCGCGATCGTGCAGTCGACCGGCCTGAGCTATCTGTTCCATAAAGGCGGCGGCGGCCTCCGTGGCGGCAATACCACCGGACTTGACCTTGTCCCGCATTATGACGTGGGACATGTCGCGCTCATCGTCTTGACCCTCACGACCGGTACTGCGCTGCTGATGTGGATTGGCGAGCTCATCACTCAGCGCGGCATTGGCAACGGCATGTCATTGCTTATTTTCGCTTCGGTGGTTTCGACGCTGCCCGCCCAGGGCAGTCGCATTAAGGCTTCGGCCGGTGTGCTCGCCCTAGTGGTGACATTGATCGTGTTCTTGGTGATCTTGGTGGCGATCGTGTTCGTTGAGCAAGGTCAGCGTCGGATACCGGTGCAGTTCGCCAAACGGGTCGTCGGTCGACGCATGTATGGCGGGCAAAGTACCTATATCCCGCTCAAGGTCAACCAGTCCGGCGTGATCCCGATCATTTTTGCAAGCTCGGTGTTGTACCTGCCGCAACTTCTGTCGTTCGTACTTCCGGCAGATGGATGGGGGGCAAGCGTCCAAAAGTGGATTAACGACAACTTGGTTCAGCCCGACGCGCTCGCTCACATCTTGGTGTTCGGTCTTTTGATTATTGGTTTTGCCTACTTCTATACGGCCATCACCTTTGACCCGGCCAAGCAAGCCGACACCTTGCGTAAGCAAGGCGGTTTCATTCCCGGCATTCGTCCGGGTCCGCAAACCGAGCGTTACCTTGCCAAAGTGCTCTCCCGCATCACCCTGCCCGGCGCGCTTTTTATCGCCGCAGTTGCACTTATCCCGTCGCTATTGCTGACCCATTTTCTGCCCGGCAATCAAGTTTCATTCTCGGGTATTTCCATCTTGATCGCGGTCGGGGTGGCGCTTGAAACCATGAAGCAAATTGATAGCCAGCTGATGATGCGAAACTACGAAGGATTCCTAAAATAGTGGCGCTCAAAGTCCTCTTGTTCGGTCGCCAAGGTGCCGGCAAGGGAACACAGTCGGTTCAGCTTTCGAAGCACTACGGGACTCCACATGTCTCAACTGGTGACATGTTGCGCGAGGCCGTGGCCGCTGGCACCGAGTTCGGTAGTCAGGCGCAAACCTATCTCGACGCTGGATCCTTGTTGCCAGATGAAATCATGCTTGGGGTCATCAACGACCGTTTTGCCCAACCCGATGTCATTGCGAACGGTTTTCTGCTTGATGGATTTCCGCGCACCCTTGGCCAAGCCACTGCGCTGCTCGAGATCACGCCAGTTGATCTCGCGGTCAATATTGAAGTGCCGCGCGACGTTGTCCTCGAGCGCCTTTCGAGTCGCCGAGTTTGCAAAAACTGCAACGCCATTTATTCGACGTCTGAACCCCCAAGTTCTCTGTGGGTCTGCGATGTTTGTGGCGGTGACGTCGTGCAGCGCGCCGATGACACGCCAAACGCGATTAGTCGGCGCCTTGAGGCCTATGAACACGACACGGTGCCAGCGATCGACCTCTTTGGAGACCGTGAATTGTTGGTAACCGTCGATGGCTCGGGTCGAGCCGAAGCGATCACGAGCCGAATCATCGAAGCAATCGACTCCCGCGTCTCGTCGTGAAGGTGGCCCGGGCGGACGCGACGGTCTGTCGTACCCCGTCGGAAATTGCCATCATGCGTCGGGCTGGTCGAGTGGTGGCTGAAATGCATGAGTGCATTCAGGCGGCGATCAAACCGGGTGTCTCCACGCTCGAGTTAGACGCGATCGGTCGGGACGTACTTGACCGTCGCGGGGCGAAGTCGAACTTTCTCGGCTATCACGGATTTCCCGCAGTGATATGTGCGTCGCCGAACCACATGGTCGTCCATGGCATCCCTGACGAGTATCAATTAGTTGATGGCGATCTCATCTCAATTGACTGCGGCGCAATCATCGACGGCTGGCACGGAGACGCGGCATTTACTGCTGGTGTGGGCGAAATCAGT
>Ga0194043_1000216_pt1 | contig 29981 bp, 21 predicted proteins | sample JunL4415m_MetaG_FD_161274 | JGI IMG/M metagenome (GOLD analysis project Ga0194043, IMG submission 161274) | Anoxic zone freshwater microbial communities from boreal shield lake in IISD Experimental Lakes Area, Ontario, Canada - Jun2016-L442-15m | ecosystem: Environmental > Aquatic > Freshwater >...
AGAAAACTCTCGATTTGTTCTCGTTCATAAAGAGTCAGAGGTCTTCCTGTTGGCATATCCATAGCGTTATTGGAGGGTAACGCTCTATGGTAACAGAAAAGGGGCTTTGGAGTTTGAATTCGGGCTTGAGAAAAAAGACCTTGACTTTTCAGTTAAGGAAATGCCTGCTTGTAAAAATCCGCATTGGTTGGCTTCGTACCTTGATTCGAAAGTCGGATCTCGCATGGAAATTAGCAGTATAAAGCATGCATCGGTTTATGTTCCCGAAAGTTTGTTATGCCAGACAGAACTTCAGATTATGGACGCGGTAACCTGGTTTTACGATAGAGATAAATCATGTGCGATAAAAGCTAATTTCGGAGAGTCAGGTTGGGGAACACTATTGCTTTCGAAAAAGAAGTTTAGGAAAGTTGATGGCATGATGCTTTTTATACGCAATGAATTTAAGGAAGATGCTATTTGGCAGGGCGAACTCGTTCTTGTTGAGGAATATGTTGAGCCTAATGGCTTATATGGAGTAGCGCCATCCTCCGAAATCTATATTAATGACGATGGCCCGAAAATTACTTATGTGTGTGATCAGGCTTTTGATTCGCAGGGCGGATTTCTCGGTGTGTCTTTAGGCAAGAATGCGGTCAACCTTGGCATTGGTGAAAAAATAAAAACAGCCTCACTATATATTGGAAAAAGATTTTTTGAGATGGGTTATCGCGGTTTTTTCGATATAGATTTTATTATTTCAGCGGATGGCGAACCGTTTATTCTTGAGACAAATATGAGGCGAACAGGGGGTACTCATGTATATGATGCGCTAAGAAATCTAATTGGCGATGTTTGGGAGAATGAAGTTTTTGCTCTCTCTCAAGATAACTTCGTATATGGTGATAGGAAATTATCAGCCGAGGAGGTGCTAGGCAAAATGAAAAATATCCTCTATCCTATAAATAGCCAGAAAAGAGGGGTAATCATATCCATTATGGGTAAAAAACAGCCTTTTTTCGGATTTATCATTATTGGAACTTCCAAGGAGGATGCGAGTGGCATACATAGTCAGATGATGAATTTTTGGAAGTAAAGACTAAATATTAAGTGAAATGTATGAAAAAAATGTTACCAGTGAAACCATTCCAAGAAACACTTAATGCATCCATGTGCGGACCAGCATCCTTGAAGATAGTTCTTGATTATTATGGCGTAGAAAAAACTGAAGAAGAATTAGCTACGCTCTGTGACAAAGATGATGATTTGGGAACTGATGACCAAGGCTTGAAAAAAGCGGCTGAGCAACTTGGATTTAAAGTGGAAATTCATAATGAGAGTACTTTTGAGGATATCAAAGGTTGGATTGGAAAAGGCGTTCCCGTTATTGTGAATTGGTTCACGCGGGGGCGGATGGATTATGCTGATTCCGATGTGTCCGACGGACATTACTCCGTGGTGATGGGCTTGGATGAAGAGTACATTTATTTACAGGATCCGGAGACGGGATCGATGCGAGAAATTGAAAGGGAAGATTTCATGACGGTATGGTTTGATTTTACGGGGAAGTATATCAAGCCGGATGAGCTGATTCTTCGACAGATTATTGCCATTTACCGATAGACGAATTATGTTTGATCGATACCATTTTTCCGAGAATGCGAAAATTGTCACTTCGAAAGTTCCAGGATCGAATTCCGAAAATTTACTGATGAAACAAGGGGAGCTCGAGGGGAATAATAGGTCTTATCCTCGGGGTGTTCCTGTCGCTTTTGATAAGGCAAAGGGCGCGATAGTGACAGATGTCGACGGAAACCAGTATATCGATTTCTTTTCCAGTTGTGGTGTGATGAACTTTGGACATAATAATCCAGATATATTGGATGAACTGAAAAAGCATCCCGATACTATTGTTCAGGCAATGGATTTTCCAACGAAGGCCAGAATTGATTTTTCCGAGAAATTGCTAGGAGCACTTCCTGAAGGAATGCTAGGAAAATACAAGATAAACTTTGGAGGCCCGACAGGTTCAGATGCTGTCGAATCCGCGCTTAAGTTAGCAAGAATTAATACGAATCGAAATGGTATTATTGCTTTTCAGGGCGGTTATCATGGAATGACGGCCGGCGCATTGAGTGTCACGAGCAAATTATCACATCGGGAAGGTGTACCGCCATTAATACCTGGTATTCATTTTCTTCCTTATTGTAGTCCGTATAGATGTCCTTTTGGAAAAAACACAGAAGATGGCTGTAATTTTTCGTGTGTTGATTTTTTTCAGAATGCCTTGGAAAACCCTCATTCCGGAATTGATAAACCAGCAGCCATTATCATAGAGCCGATTCAGGGTGAGGGTGGTACATACATTCCCAAGGAAGGCTGGCTTGAGCGAATTGTCGATATAGCGCGAAAAAATGGAGTTTTAGTTATTTTTGATGAGATACAGGCTGGATTTTATCGAACAGGAAAACTGTTTTCGTTCGAGTATACAAAAGCTATTCCAGACATTATCACTATGTCCAAGGGGATAGGTGGGATAGGATTACCTCTCTCCCTTATTCTATATAGGAAAGAACTGGATACATGGAAGCCAGGTATGCATATCGGTACCTTCCGAGGGAGTCAGTTAAGTATGATTGCAGGATTGGCAGCTATGAATTTGGCGGAAAAGTTAGATATAGAGTCCCATGTGAAGCGTATGGGAAACATAATGCAAGAGAGGCTTTTGAGTATGCAGGAAAAATTTGATTTTATCGGAGAAGTGAGGTCTTCTGGCCTTATGTTTGGCATAGAGTATGTTAAAGATAGACTGACTAAAGAACCGGATAGTGAATTAGCAAAAAAGATCCGGAAGTTTTCATATGAAAATGGTTTGCTTGTTGAAATTGGCGGGTACTATGATAATGTTGTTCGTTTTCTTCCGCCTTTAGTTATTACGGAAACAATTGCTCATAACGGGCTGGATATTTTTGAGAAAGCGAATGCAGCTTGTCAAAATAATACCAAGTAGTTTTTCCAGTCGGAGATTATTCATTCATAGTCTTATGAAAATCATCATCGCCATAGGAGGAGGAGAATTGAAAGATTTGGAGACGCTCCCGATTGATCGGGCGATTGTGAAAATGGCCAATAAAAAACATCCGAAAGTTCTCTTTATCCCGACGGCCAGCAATGACTCAGTTGGATATTGGGAGACTTTTCAGAATGTGTATAGTAAGAAGCTCGGCTGCGACACTGATGTACTCTATCTCATAAAGGAAAAACCTTCCAAAAAGGAAATCGAGCAAAAGATCCTTTCCGCCGATATCATCTATGTCGGTGGTGGTAATACACTCCGGATGTTGCGCATTTGGCGGAAACTGGGTGTGGACACGATGTTACGCAAAGCTTACGAGAAAGGAATTATCCTCTCTGGTCTGAGCGCCGGGGCGATCTGTTGGTTTCGCTATGGCTCGAGCGATGCACGCCGGTTTATGAAAAATGAGAAACAGCAAGATGTCTTTATGAGAGTCACCGGGCTCGGACTAGTGCCACTGACACTCAGCCCGCATCATATTCGAGAGAAAAAACTTCGTGAGTCGGGAATGAAAGCAATTATGAAGCGAACGCCTGGGATAGCGTTGGCCTTGGATGATAACTCGGCGATTGTCATTCGGGGTGATCAATACGAAGTTTTGAAGTCGAAGAAGGATGTCGGTATCAAGAAAGTGTTTTCCAATAAAGGAAAAGTGGAATGGAAGCCGTTGAAAGTTTCGGGATCTTTGGCGGAGTTGTTGGAGAAGAAGTAAGAGCGAGTGAGGAGTGTCATTTCATGATTGATGCGTACTCGAAGGGCGCTACCCGCTCCCACTCAAAAGTTCGAAAGCTGTCCCGCCAAGCGAGCAAATGAAAAACATCCCTTAATCTGGGATGTTGTTTGTTTCCATGTGTAAATAAAATAAATAAATAATTTGACAATGAATTTACGGTATGATAGAGTGGAGGTGGAAAGTTAAATTAAAACAGAAACCTATGCACAAGAACCAAGAAAAACTTCTTAAACTTTCAAAAACACACGATTTAGGGAGGATGAGTTATCGGGAGATAGCAAGTCTTCTCGGGGAGAAGAATGCTCAAACTGCAAAATACCACCTACTTCAACTTCAGATGAAAGGTTTGATAAAGATGAGTAAGGGCGAGAATATCATCGAGAGAGTTAAGCAAGGTGTGGCGCAGATGTCCGGATTGGTCGCTATCCCGGTATATGGCGCGGCTGATTGTGGCGGCCCTACAAAATTCGCCGAGAATTATATTCAGAGTTTTATCCGTGTTTCGAGTACACTGGTTCCGTATAAAAAAGGTTTGTTCGCGGTTCAAGCAGACGGATTTTCTATGAATAACGCAAGGATTGGAAAATCAAAAAGAAATATCGATCCCGGAGATTATGTGATAGTCGATGGTGATGTAAAAGTTCCTGAGAAGGGAGAGTATGTGCTCTCTGTGATTGATGGTCTAGCGAATATCAAGAAATTCTATCTTGATGAAGAGAATCGCCAGGTGATGCTCGTTTCCGAATCAACTATGGATTACCCGCCGATTGTTATCGACGAGAGCGAGATCGATCAGTATGTCGTGAGCGGAAAAGTCGTGGAGGTTATTAAGAATGTGAAGAACTAGTATTTATGAAAATTAAAAAAAAACGACTCTTTTGTTTCGCTATCTCATGGGTTGGCATTTCTACGAGGCTCAGGATCGTGATGGTCGGAAGATGAGAGGAGATAAGTTCATTCTTGGTTTGATCGAGCAGTTCTTTGGCTTGTAATAAGATCCATAAAGCCCTACTATAACAGTGTTATAGTAGGGCTTTATAATTTTCATCGCTATTTATTTATGTCACAAGAAAAGCTGGACGCTGGTATTTCCCTAGCTTATCAATGCGATTTTTGCACAAAGGAGGTTTTGGATCTTCAAAAAATAGCCGAAGTGGGGAGCGTTCAGATTCTCTATCCTCGCCACCCCGTGATCGAGGCATCTGCTCTTGTTATCCCGAAACGACACATTGAATTGGTGGAAGATATGACCGAGGAGGAAATGGCGGATATTTTGAAGGCGGTCAGAATGTTGAAGAAAACTTTTGGTGGAGTATACGGCTCGACTGGTTTTAACTTGTTTGCAAATAGCGGTGTCGTATCTGGCCAGCATATCCCGCATGTGCATTTTCACTTTTTCGGTCGATCGGCGGCTGAAACGATAAATCCGTTCAGAATTTTGAACGATTCTGAGTCATACAAGAAGAGACCCATTGTTACACCGGAAGAGTTACAGGCGAGAGTGGGAGCTATTCGGCTGGCACTTTAGAAGGCTTCTTGTGTTTGGGTTAGGCCAAGTGCTTCAAGAGTCCTTTTGATTTCACTCCAATTAAAAGTTCCAAGTTTGTTCGCTAGGGGGAGCATTGATAAAAAACACACTCAAAAGGGTGTGTTTTTCATATGGCCGGATATATACTAGATGGATGAGTTAGAGATCGCACGGAGGAACAAAGTTTAAATTAGCAACTAGTTTTTTAGAACCGTTCGTTTTCTTTGATGAAGGTCATATACATCGTCGGGATGATGAACAATGTGAAGAAGGATGAGATAGACAGACCGAAGATCACGGCTGATCCGAGGGCGGTCCAGGTCGCATTGGAGAGGGTAATGGGGATGATGCCCGCGATGGTCACGATCGAGGTGATGAAGATAGCCTCGAGTCTGGACTTGCCCGCATCGATGATTGATTCGTTGAAGGGAATGCCGGTTTTGATATTGAGGTTGATCTTATCGATCAGGATGATAGCGTTCTTGACCACGATGCCGAAGAGGGCGAGGATGCCTATCAATCCTGGGAAACTGAGGTTAACGCGGAGGATGGCCATCCCGATGAACACCCCGATCAGTGCCAATGGCAGTGTGACGAGCACGATGAGAGCCTTGCGGAATGAATTGAACTGAATGACGAGCGTGGTAATAATCAAGAGGCCCGCGATGGCCATAGCCCGGATGATCGAGAGTACCGACTCGGCGTTTTGTTGATTTTCTCCGCCATAGGTGATGGTATAGCCGTCCGGCAGGGGATACTTTTGGGCAACAGCATCTCGGAAGGCCTGCACGACCTGGGTCGAATTGGTGGTGCTTTTGACATCGGCAGTGAGCAGCGTCGTTCGCTTCTGGTCGATGCGCGTAATGGAGTCAACGGACGGAGTGAGTTTGATGGTAGCGATATCCTTGATGAAGACTGGTTGTTTTTTGTTATTGAGTATCTGCAGATTTTGAACCGCCTCTAATGTCGGGATGGTATCTTTGTCGAAGCGTGCCACGACGTCGATGTCCTTATTGTCTCGGACAACGGTGGTCACCGTGGTGCCCGAAATAGCGGTTCGTAGGGTGGATCCAACCACGCTCGCATTGAGGTCGTAGAGTTCCATCTTGGTGCTGTCGAGCGCGAAGGTGTATTCGGCCGGTGCGTCTTTGAGGGAGATATCCGAGTTGACTGTGCCGGGGATCGAGTCAAGGATTGGTTTCAGATCAGTGGCAATCTTATCCAGCGTTTGCAGGTTTTCTCCGCTGATTTGGGCCTGGAAGGCTTTGCCTGAGGGCGGCCCGCCGCTGGGAGTGGAGACGGTAATGGTGGCGCTTTGGATGCCAGCCAGGGAATCGCGTATCGTTTGGGCGATATCGTAGGCTTTGATAGTCCGACTCTCTTGCGGTGTGAGTTTGGCGGTGATAGAGGCGGTATTGGAGGTATCGGATCCGCCGCCATTCAAATTGCTAGTTGACCCGGGATTCCCGACAAGGGTAGAGAAACTCACCACGGTTGGCATTGTGAGTAATATTTTTTCCACTTCCTGGATGGTTGTATCGGTTTGATCGAGCGTCGCCCCGGTTGGCCCGCGCAGACTCACATACAATACATCACTATCGGAGGGTGGGAAAAACTCGGATTTTACGACGCCCGTTACCGGCAATGCGATGGCAAAAATGAAGAGCGCCAGTGTCAGGAGCAGTGTTGTGATGCGACTTTTTCGCGAGCCGGTAACCATTTTCAGATATTTTTCATATACCGGGAGGACTCGATCGAAGCGAATGATGCCGTGAATGAGGCGGCTACCAAGCGTGGCATTTTCGTGATCACCCTGCGAGCGTAATTTCTGCTTGATGAGCGCGTCACTCATCCATTCTTGTTCCGTCAGGATGAAGTTTTTTTCGAGGGTTGCTTTGCCCGCACCGAAATACCAAACGATCATCCAGGCGAGAATCACAAACGTCACTGCCGCAAAGACAGAGCCAATGATAGAGTGTTGCATAATGGCTATCAGGCCAATGCCGAGGATGAAGACAAAGAACAGGAGGAAGAATTTCTTCGTCAGACGAAGCCGTTCCAGCACAGCTGCCAACGGGTGATTAATCATAAGCGCGATGAGGAGGGACGCAATGAGAGTGACCGAAACAGTGATAGGAATAGACTTGATGAATTGCCCGATGATGCCCGAGGCAAATAACAAGGGTAAAAAGGCCCACACCGTAGCGAGGGTGGTGGAGATCAACACCACTTTGAAATCATGCAGTACCAACAAGACCGCCTCTTCGGGCGTATATTTTCCCGTTTTCATATACTGCTTGGTGGCAGAGACGACGACGATAGCATCATCGACGAGGAGACCCAAGGAGAGGAGGAGCGCAAAGATAGAAAGAAAATTGAGCGAGGTTCCGGTCGCCTGCATCACGCCGAAGGTGACGAAAAAAACCAGAGGGATGGCGATGCCCGCCACGAAGGCTTCTTTGAGGCCGACGATGAGAAAGAGGAGTCCCACCACTAATATCAAGGTAAGTACAAAGTCGTGGACCAGTTGGTCGAAGTCCTTGCGAATGCGATCCGCTTGATTGACGGTGTCGGAATATTGGATGCCTTCGGGAGCCGTCTTGAGCATCGTGTCGAGGGTGGCTCGCGAGCTGTCCACGGTATTGATGACAGAGCCACCAGTCCTCTTGATGATTTGCAGGGTGACTGCTTCCTGCGGGGCTTGGCCACCAGAGGAGAAGCGAGAGTAGATGGTTTTCTTGATGGCTTTCTCCTGCACGGTAGCGATATCTCGGAGGAAAACGAGAGAGCCTTGCTCGGTGTGGAGAAGTGGAATGTCGCCAAGGGATTGAGCATCGTAGAACCGGCTATCCGAGCGGACGGGATACTTGAATTCCGAGCCCGAGAAATTTCCGGCCGGGATGGCTCGATTGGTGGCCGCAATAGCTTGGTTGGCCTGATCGATCGTTATGCGGTAGAGCGCCAGTTTTTGCGGATCATAGGCCACTTCGAATTCATTTCTATCACCACCGGAGACATTCACTTGTCGGATACCGGGAATTTTTTCCAGTTCGTCCTGGATTTTTTCCGCGTAGGTTCGGAGGGTGAATCCGTCGTAGGGGCCGGTGAGCGCGAAGGTAACGATCGGCGTGTCGTCCAAGGAAATTTCTTTGACGTCAGGGTCTTTGGCATCGGTCGGGATATCATTGCGAATCGTAGTCAATTTGTCGCGCAGTCTTCGCACCGAATCATCCACATTTTGAGTGGCATCAAATTCCACCGTGACGGATGAGGATGAATTGGCCGATGTGGAAGTGATTTTGTTGATGCCGCTGACTCCGGCGATATCCGTCTCGATTTTTTTGGTGACCAGTTCTTCTACGTCGGCCGGAGAGGCACCCGGATAGGATACTCTGATCACGGCCGTGGCGATCTTCACCTCTGGGTTGGATTCGCGCGGTAACTGAGTGAATGCATAGAGTCCCCACCCTGAAATCAGGACGATGAGGAGTATGACCACTCGAAAGTTAGAGACAAAAAAATTGAGCCAGGTGTCCCGTAGTTCCGGAGCAAATTCCAATTTATCTAAGTAAGCGGAGTCGCTGGATGTGATTGTATCGTGTTGCGGGTGTTCCATAGGATGGTTCGTCGAAGTTAGTTTTGTATGACAATAGCCTCTCCGTTGTGGACGAGTTTGCTGCCAGTGGTAATGATACGCGTTTCCACCGAGAGCGGCGCCGAGATTTCAGCCATTTCCCCATTGACACGAGAGACAGTCACCGGCGTTTTTTTGGCTACCGTGCCGTCCGCTACGAAAACGTAACTTTCATTTTGACCGATATTGATGGCTGAGAGCGGGAGAATGAAATCATTTGCCTGTCGGGGTACAAGCGTCGTTTCGATACTGACGTTTGCGATGGTTCCGGAGAGGAGGCCGGAATTTGATTTTTGCGGATAGGCTTCAACTAAGAATCGTTTCGTGGTCGGATCAGCAGCGATGGCGATATTGCGAATCAATAACGAAACCGGGTTGTTGTTGGCATCCAGGGCGGTGATTGTTTGTCCGACTACGAGGAGAGCGCGTTCGTCTTGATCCACATAGAATTGCACTTTGATATTTGCGGATTGACTGACACTCGCCAGGAGTTGACCGACTGCGACCGAGTCTCCGACCGCGACGTTTTTGCTCGTGATGATGCCTGAGAGCGGACTGAGTATCAGGTGATTGTCCACACTACCATTCAGACCAAGGAGCGCATTGTCGTACTGCAGTTTGGTGAGCGTTACCTGCGCCTTGGCCGTGTCTTTTTGTGCTCCGGTGGAGGTGTCTGATTTTCGCACGCTCTCATAGACATCTTTGGCGAGTTGATAGGATTTTTTGGCCTGTGCGACGGCATTTTCGGATTGCTGCACCTGCAGGTTTTTTAGACCTTCACCACCGACCGCGAGCGTGCCCGTGTCATCTATCTTGACCAGTAGCGCACCCGCACCGACTCGAGAGCCGATAGTGCCCGGTGCGACGACTACGGTCCCGGCCGATTTGGCGGTGATCTTCACTTCTTGGTCGCCGACGACACTGGCCGCATAGTTCTTTTTTTGCACGAGTGTTCGACTGTCTCCCACTGACTGGACAGAAATACTAATCGGGCGCTTGACGACCTCCGTCGGCAGAACGGTTTTTTTGCCGGAAAACTTCAGCGCTCCGATAAACAGTGCCGCAACCAAAACGAGAGAGAGGATGATTTTTTGCTTATTCATAAGTTTCTTAGGCTACAGTTTAAATATTTTTTCGAACTCATTCTCGCTGCTCTCGATAATACTGGTTAGCTTTTTGATGAAAGCTCGATGTTGGGCGATTTCTCTCTCCGTAAATTTTTTTTCGAAGGAAATGTGAGCCTTCCGAAACCTTTTCTCTAGGGTGGAAATCATCCGTTTACCTACGAGTGTCAGTCGGACGGCCACTTTTCGCTTATCGGCTTCATCACTGGCGTAGATTCGGGTGATATATTTTTCTTTCTCCAGGAAGTTCAGGCGCTGGCTTATATTGGACTTGGTCGAGTGGAGCATCTGGATGAGATCGCTGGGCGTGAGTGACTCATGGTTTTTCAGTAGCTGTAAGATCTTCATACTCATAGCAGATATCCCCATAGGCTTGAAAACATAGGTATCGGCGATGGCTTCGATCCGGTGCGCGAGGCAGATGATCGGCTCGATGGGCGATGAGAGCGGTGGCGTTTTCATAATATATATATCAGAGAAGTTAATACATAAATAGTTTATCAGTAAACTATATTTTGTCAAGTAGGCGATGAAGAGTGATGGGGTTGTGAGAATTGGTGATAAAGAAGAGAGTATTTGCTAAAACGTAATAATAATCTTATGATAAAGACCAGTAGACATCTCAATTTTTCTTGCAATACCGAGGAAGCGTTTACTTTTTACAAGGCAGTGTGCGGCGGAGAATTTTCACAGTATTATCTTTTGTTTAAAAAATGCTCCTGTGGTATTATTTAATATATATTCGGTCTATTTGTTGCTTGTCTAATAGTCTCGCTCGATTACGATAGAGCGAAGAAGTGTTTTGCGAAAAAAAGTGCGTGTTATTCTGTTATAGCAATGGTATGGATAATCAGTACGAGGAAAAACCAGAAACCAAGACAGAATTTTCCAGCGATTATTTTCTTGACAAAAAAAAAGTTGTTGAGGCCAAAGACCTTCAAGTAGTGTATAACTCAGGTAAATTAAGTGAAGCCAGGGCGTTAAACGGCGTTAGCTTTGATATATATGCGGAGGAATATATTATTATTTTTGGTCCTTCCGGGTGTGGAAAATCTACAATTCTCAATACCATTGCGGGTCTAGAAGTGCCCTCCGCAGGAAAAATGATAGTGAGAGATCATGATCTGGTATCGCTTTCGTCTGATGAATTATCCGAATTTCACCGGAGCGATGTGGGGATGATTTTTCAGAGTTATAATCTGATTCCCACGCTCAATGTTCTGGATAATGTTGTTCTCCCGCTTGTTTTTGAACGGAAGGGTGTTGCGGAGAGAAAAAATATCGGCTCGGGCATCCTCAATAAATTAGGATTGGCCGCCCTAGGGGAAAGATTTCCTCAGGAACTTTCGGGAGGACAGCAGCAGCGGGTGGGCATTGCCAGAGCATTGATTAATGATCCGCCGATAATACTGGCCGATGAAGCGGTTGGAAATTTGGATAGTCAATCGGCGAAAAACGTACTGGAGATTCTCAATACTTTGAATCTCGAGAGTAAGAAAACCATCATTTCGGTGACGCATAATCCGGAACACCTCTTCTATGCAGACAGGGTTTTTTATGTCAAGGATGGGAAATTGATCAAAATAGAGGTCAATAAAAATAGAAGACCCGATCAATTGAAGAAGGCTGAAATTAAAAAGGAACGAACCGAACTCGACCTTCTTTTGCAGGCGTATCCGGATCTTTCTTCGATGCAGATGCACGTTATGTTGGCTCCCTTTAAGGCTAAAATTTTAGTCGCGTATCTTATTAATCAGTTTGAATCTCAGGAAATAAAAGATTTAGAAGCTGTGGTAACAGAGCGTCTTCTTAGTGGGATAAGTGAGCTTGACTTTTTTGATAAACTGACGCTTCCCAGGGAAAAGTCTGGATTGGGCTTAAGTCTTCCATTTGCTTATAAATTTGCATTGATCATTAACGAAGTTATCGAGAAATCCGACATGCTTAAACAGCAAAGTAAGAATATCGAGGAGAGCAATCCAGATCCTATCAAAAAAGTGATTGATAGTATGCGGCACTCATTATTGGAGAATTTCAACGGAACACTAAGTCTGGACCAGGTAGAGGCTCTCAATAAAGGAATTGAGTTTAGAATTCTGAATAAAATAAGTAAGAAAGAGATGATGGAATATCTCGACCGGCCGTTCGCCGAAGGAGGGGTCGGTCTTAACAAGAAGACAGCTAGAAATCTGAGTCGAAAATTGGAAATAATAATGTTGGTTGAATACGGACAATAAAAATAAAAAGATGTTTATTATCGATAATGTAAAATTAGCGACCAGAACATTTAGGACGAGGAAATTGAGAACATTCCTTACGGTTTTGGGTATAGGCGTGGGCATCGGGGCCATTCTTTTTTTGGTCTCTTTGGGCTATGGTATGCAACGAGTGCTCCTGGAAAAAATCACCAAATTGGATACCCTACTTACGCTGGATGTTAATACCCCGGATGCTTCCGTCGTGAAATTAGACCAAGATCTGGTAAACAGCCTTACTCAATTGCCCAATGTCTCAGAGGTTAGCCCCCTGAGAACCGTCATGTCAAATTGTAAATTTGGAGAAGTTTCCAGCCAGGTTAATTTTTCGGCGGTAAGCAGTGATTATTTTCGCTTGGGAGGCGTGGAATTGTTGTCAGGGGATGTCTATAATGGCAATCATGACAATAAGGTGGTTTTGTCTCAAGGTGCATTAATTTCGCTTGGAATCGCAGACGTAAAGGATGCACTGGGCAAGGATATAAAAATTACGTTGGTATTATCTCCACAAGTTAACGATAAAACTGATAATAAAGAGGCTAGCTTGATCGATGGAAGTGATGTAATTCCACTCGAGGAGACGTTTACTATTTCGGGAGTGATTGACGATGAGGCTAATAGTTTCGGTTTTATACCGATTGGCTGGACGGATAATTTGGGAATTTCATCCTATGATAATGTTAAAGTCAAGGTCGTTGAGCAGAGTTTCTTAGAAAACACCAGAAATGCTATTATAGAGAGAGGGCTTTCCGTGGTGGCTCTTTCCGACACGATTGACCAGGCTAATAAGATATTCTCGGTGATTCAAATCGTGCTGGCTCTTTTCGGGTTAGTGGCTTTGGCCGTTTCAGCGATTGGGATGTTCAATACCATGACGATAGCCCTTTTGGAGAGAACGAATGAAATCGGGATTATGAAAGCAATCGGAGCTTCTAATCGGGATGTGCAATTTTTATTTCTTACGGAATCAATTTTGATTGGTTTATTCGGAGGTTTATCTGGACTTGCCATAGGACTTGGCGGAACGAGCCTAGTTAATGCGGCTTTCAATGTGATGGCAACCAGACTGGATGGGCAGGCTATGGATATTTTTTATACACCGATGTGGTTTATAATTTTTATTATCAGTTTTTCAACCATGATCGGCTTTCTGACAGGTGTCTATCCGGCGAGAAGAGCATCGAAGCTTAACCCTCTAATGGCATTGCGATACAAATAGAGGTAACAGGTAAAACAAACGGGAAATGAATTTTTTCAAAAAAAACTTAACCCTTTTCAGGACAAAGAGAGCACTTCTTTTAAGTGGTTTGATTTTAGCTGTTTCTTTTGGAATTTCTTCCTCGGTTTTTGCTGCTGCCCCGATAATTTCTTCAGTTTCAAGCTCTGGCGTGACTTCCGTAAGTGCTGTTATTACCTGGACGACTAATATTAACTCCAACTCCTTGGTTGATTTTGGGACGACAACGAGCTATGGAACGACCAATGGAGATGCTGGTGCCAGTGTTACGAGTCACACGGTTATTTTATCAGGGCTTTCTCCTGGGACAGTCTATAAATATCGGGTGCGCTCCATGGACTCTCTTGGCAATCAAACCATTAGTGATAACGGAGGAGTGGGGTATTCTTTTACCACAGCCGCCGCACCTACCATAACGGACGTCCACCTTTCTTTAGTGGATGGTAATCACGCGGTTGTTACATGGAATACTAGCGTTAATGCATACCCTTATGTGGCATACGGTTTGTCGGATACCTACGGGAGTCTCGTGGGAAATGAGAGCACACTGGGAACCAGTCACAGTGTATCCATTGGTGGACTCACACTGGGAACTACTTATTATTTTAAACCCAGAGTGAAGGATATCTATGGGAACTTCACCTATTATTCCCAAGACAATATTTTTACTGTTGGTGCACCATATTTACAATCACTGACATCAACTACGGTCAATGGAACATATGGCCCATCCAGCGTGATAAATGTTACCGCTACCTATCAAGATAATCTTGAACCAGGATCATCCACAACCGTACTCCTGAATACAGGCGTGTCTGTAATTCTGAATACTATAGCGGGAAATAAGCTTTCCGGATCATACGCGGTCGGCGCTTCTGGCTCAGGACAAAATAATCCGACGCTCTCGGTTTCATCGATTTCATCTCAGTATGCCTGTAATGCGGCGAATTATTGTTATTCAGGGAAAAGTCTGCCCACGTACAATATCGCAAATGGTTCGGCCATCGCCATCGATACGACAGCCCCGGTTTTTTCCGCTGTGGGACCTATTTCTGGTAGCTCGATACGACGCATCACAACCGCGAGTTCCATTATCTCGTATACCCTTTCTGAGAGTCTGAGTAGTGGGACGATTATTATGACGCGAACGAGTGGAAGCGCTGACGCCAGCTCACCGCATACCTGTACGCTCACGGGAACTTATTTGAATTGGGGAATTCATAGTAATTTCGATACAGTCAATTGTCAGGGAGGAGCCGTCGCTTTGGTGGATGGAACCTGGTACACATTTGCATTCAGTGGGCACGACGCTTCTGGAAATAACGCATCACCTGCCACGCAAACAGGTATTTATTTTGATACCACAGCGCCAGTGCTCCAATCGTTCACTTCGACGACTGCCGATGGGACATATGGTGCGGCGAGTGCGATCAATGTTACGGCTAACTACAGTGAAGGTATCGCCTCAGGCGGTTCTATGTCGGTCATTATGAATACTGGAGCGGTGGTGAGTTTGACGCGGGATATTTCTAATGGCTTAAAATTAACCGGGGTATATACGGTTGGTAGTACGACCTCCGGCCAAAATACCTCAGATTTGGCTGTTTCTTCCATTGTTTCTCAAAATGTCTGGGATGGTGCTGGTAACTATAGTACGGGGACATCGCTTCCTGGAACGAATATCTCTACTGGTTCACAAATTGTGGTTGATACGACTATTCCTAGCTCAGGATCTACGGTGTTTGTGACTGATCCTGTGAATATCGCAAATACTTCCTCTGTCGTGCTGAGTGTCGATGGTGAAATAGGAACGACGATCTACTACTCCATTGATGACACAAGTGGTGCCACGAGTCCCATTGCGGGAAATATTGCGATGGAAGCTGATGGTTCGACGAATATTACGGGATTGAATCTTTCCAGTCTTGTAGATGGTGTTATCACAGCCACCGTGTATCTGAAGAAGGTGAATGGCGAACAGAGCTCTTCTTTTCAGGACACGGTAACAAAGGATACTGCGAGACCGACAAGTTGGAGTACGCAGTACTATGGGGATAGCGCGATGACGCAATCATTGGGAGATAATCCGAAATTGAGCGCCGGAACATACTATATTCGAATGGGATTCGGTGAAGCCTTATTATCTACACCAACCGTAACCATTGATGCCCAGGGGACAGCTAATGATGTGACTGCTGATGCGACTACCTACGTGAATGCGAGTACCTATAAATATACCCGAGTAATTACCACTGATGCCGCCGCGAGCGGAACGGTTTTAGAGGATATCTTGTTGGTGTCAGCGACAGATGTGGCCGGAAATACAGCAACCAATACCAACCCCGCTTCTGAAGCGCTGAAGGCTGCTTATACCGATACGACCAAGCCGACAGTTGTTGGATCGATAACGCCGAGTAATGCCAAGATTGGAGCAGTAAGTGTCTCTCTTGTTTTTAACGAAGCAATGAAAACAACCGTTGCGCCGACGGTAATTTTGCGAAAAAGCAATGGAACGATTTTAGCTGTTTCTGGCAGCTATTTGAGTGCTACCAATTGGACAGGAACGGCAACTATTTCTGCCGGAGATTCCAATGGAGTCGCGACGCTTGAAGTGAGTCTTGCTCAGGATGTAGCAGGAAATGTGTTGGATGCCAATAGTAACGTAAATACTTTCACTATAGATACAATTAATCCAAATGTATCCATCGTTGAGGGCGTAGATGAGGGTCCCGTGAAAACGGATATCATCGCTATTTCGGCTAGCGATACCGGTGGTTCGGGTATTGCCTCCAGGTTCTATGGGTACAGCGCCGATGCGGTTTGTAATGCAAGTGATACTATCAATAATCCATTTACCAGTGATGTTAACTTCTCTATAACTGGAAATAGAACGGATTACCTGTGCACAAAGGTTACAGATAATGCTGGAAATATCAATTATCTCTTTGTAGGGAAGTTGAATGTAGACAATACCGCGCCGACAATTACTTCGGTCACTTCGAATGTGGACAATGGTTCCTATAAAGTAGGAGCTACGATAGATATACGGGTTAATTTTTCGGAGAATGTTACTTCGTCTGGCAGCGTGGCAGTTACTTTGGAAACCGGAACAACCGACCGTGCTTGTAGCTTTTCTGTTTCTGGAGGAACGTTTGGAAGTTGCAATTATGTTGTGCAGGAAGGCGATATATCCCCTGATCTTAGTACTATTTCGATTGTTGGAACCATCGCAGATATCGCTGGTAATGCTTTGACAAATTTCACCCCAGGTTCAAGTCTAGCGGCCAACAAAAACATCGTCATTGATACAGTGACTCCAGTAGTCAATCTCATCGCTCCGTTAGGAGGAGCGGCTGTTAATAGTGCCACTGTGGTTCTTTTTTCCGATACAGAGACAACTGCCCCCCAATGCTCTTTCGATACTGTTTCGTGGACAAGTTGTATCAGCGGTACGACTACTTTGGCCAATATCGCTGGTTGGGACACGTTGGGAGAAGGAACTATCTCGCTCTATCTTAAGGATACTGATTTAGCTGGAAATATAGCCACAGATGTGGAAGTTGGCATCATCCGGGATACCAATATGCCGGTAGTCGCAAATGTTACCTCTGACAAGAACAATGGTTCATACAAGGTGGGGGAATTGATTCATATAATCGTAACGTTTTCTCGAGCAGTCACGTCGACGGGGAGCGTTATCGTTACCCTGGAGACGGGGAACTTTGATCAGGCTTGTTCATTTTCAATCTCAAATGCATTGACGGGGACGTGTAATTATATCGTCAAGGATGGAGATAACTCGAATGATTTGAATGTGAACTCGGTCTCGGGGACTATCCAGGATTCAGTGGGAAACCTATTGGCTAGTACGACTCCGGTGATAAATTTAGCGGATAACAAGGATATCAAGATTGATACGATAAAACCAACTATTGCGAGTGTCACCTCTGACCATGCTGACGGAACATTTCTATTGAACGAACGAATCAATGTACAGGTTAATTTTTCGGAGCCGGTTACTTCGAGTGGATCCGTGACTGTCAATCTCGACTCTGGTGGGAGCTGCTCATTTACGGTTGTCAATTTGAATAGAGGTGTTTGCGATTATTATGTTGGGGCGGGACAAAACAGTCTTGATCTTACTACGACCAGTATTGTCGGGTCGATCACTGATAATGCAGGAAATAGTCTGACCAATTTTGCCCCCGTCGTTAACTTGGGACAAAGCAGGAATATCAAGATCGATACGACGCCAGAGGGCCCGCCTACGATCGTGAGTGTCACTTCGGATAAGAATGACGGCGCGTATACGGTCGGGGCAGCCATTAACCTTACGGCAAATTTTTCAGAAACAGTTACGTCGGCCGGAAATGTGACGATTACACTGGAGACAGGTGCTATCGATCGTAGCTGTACCTTTGTTATCAACAGCGCAATTTCAGGGACTTGTACCTATGTGGTTCAGGAGGGTGATGTCTCAGGAGACCTGAGTGTTAATTCTGTAAGCGGAATCATACGAGATGTGGTGAATAATGCCTTGGTAAATACCACCCCGAACGTCAACCTGGATGCGACAAAGAATATCATTATCGATACGGTCGCCCCGGGAGCCCCAACAATTACTCTTTTGGATCCTATCACAGATATCAACAAGACAGCAGGTACAATAACCGGAACAGGCGAGGCCAATGCCGTGATACAGTATTCGATCAATGATACGAATGGGACAACTTCTGCAAAGGTGGGTACTGGAACAGTTTCCTCTACCGGGAGTATCAACATTACTGGCATCGATTTGACTGGTCTAGATGGAGGCGTGCTGACCGCATCCGTGACACTCGCTGATGCTGCGGGAAATGTAGGTGCTTCAGGGACGGATAGCTCCACGAGTCAGGTGATTTTGCCGGTGGTAACCTCGGTTACTTCGAGTAAGCCAGATGGAGCCTATGCGCTCGGAGAAACGATTGATATTCGCGTTAATTTCTCTGAAAATGTGACTTCAAGCGGTACCGTCACGGTTATGCTCGAAACAGGGATCAATGATCGTAGCTGCGTTTTTTCCATCAATAATGCTAATAGTGGGACGTGTGATTATATCATTCAGGCCGGAGATGCTAGCAATGACTTGAATGTGAAATTCATCTCTGGAAGTATTTCCGATCAGGCAGATAATCCGATGGTTAACTTTGGCTTGAATCCGAATTTAGCGGATAGTAAGAATATCATTATTGATACTACTGCTCCGCTCGCTCCTTCTATTACACTTACGGATCCCATAACTGATGCAAATAAATCGAATGTAGCAATTACCGGTACCGGTGAGGCTAACATGACTATTCGATACTCTATTGATGATACGAACTCGGCAACACCAGCCAAAACTGGAACAGGAACAGTTCTTGGAAATAGTTCGATCAATGTAACGGGTATCAATGTAACAGGACTCGATGGTGGAACCATAACAGTCACCGCTTTTTTGACTGATGCTGCTGGAAATATCGGGAGCTCAGCAACTGATACAGCGACCAGTCAGGTAGTTCTCCCAAAAGTTTCCTCGGTTACCTCTAACAAGGCAGATGGCGCCTATACAGTAGAAGAGGGAATCGATATCCAGATGAGTTTTTCAGAAAACGTTACTTCTGATGGTGACATAACACTGTCATTAGAAACAGGAACCACGGATAGAAGTTGTATTTTCTCCGTCAGTAACTCAAATGTCGGAGTTTGCAACTATATAGTTCAGGCGGGGGATGTGACGAACGATCTCAATGTGAACTCAATGTCTGGCAGTATCCATGATCAGGCCGGAAATCCGATGCTCGATTTGAGCTTGTACTCAAACTTGGCGGAGAACAAAAATATTGTGATTGATACGACAAATGTGACACTGATAAGTTTTGGATCAACTTCACCTAATAATACCTATGGTCCAGGATCATCTATCGGAATAGTAGCTAGTTATAGCGAGGGATTAAGAGCTGGTTCTTCGATTGAATTGCTTTTGAATACCGGCGCAACTGTTACTCTAAACAGTATAACCGACACCACGAAGTTGACTGGAACATATATAGTCGGTCAGACTGGCAGCGGAGAAGGTACGACAGATTTGTCCGTAGCCTCTATCACAGCTCAAAATACTTGTGATTTAGCTGCGAATTGCTTGACGACAAATGATTTGCCTGGAACGAATATAGCCGCTAATTCTCAAATCGCGGTAGATGCCGTCTCACCGGTTTTTTCCGAAGTATTTCCGGATAATTCCACAAATATAGAGAGCATAACCACCAATTCCAATATTTCATATACGCTCTCGGAAAATCTAGCGAGCGGAAAGATTGTTATCAACAGGACAGCTTGGGCTGATGATCCTAATTCTCCGCATACGTGCACCTTGAGTGGAGCGTATCTGGCGGCTGGAAAACACGAGAATTTTAACACGGATGATTGTGCTTTTGGAGGGATAACCTTGGCGAGCGGAGCCATTTACTCCTTCAGCTTTAACGGTAAAGATGCTTATGGTAATGAGGCTAATGAGGTTTTAAAAACGGGAGTTTCTTACGGCCTGGACGTGAATGCGCCAGCCATATCCTCCGTGCGTATTGATACTATAACTTCTTCTTCCGCAATCGTTCATTGGACGACCGACGAAAATGCCAATTCATTGGTCGATTTCGGATTGACTACCCAGTATGGAAACATTAGAGGGAACGCCTTTGCTTTGGAGACAGAGCACAGCGTTGAATTGGACGGACTAACGCCCGGGACGGGATACAGGATCAGGGTAAGATCTACCGATTCCACGAACAATCAGGGTATAGATGATAATATTGGCGACGGCTATAGACTGACAACCTTAACATTGCCGGCTATCTCGAATGTGCAAGTTACGGATATAACTTTTAGTAGCGCCCGGGTATCTTGGGAGACTGATATCGAAGCGTATTCGTATGTTAATTACGGTGAAACCGAAGCATATGGAAAAGCGGTTGGCGGAGAATCAGCACTTGCCAGCAGTCAAAGTGTTCTGCTGGATGGACTGAAAACTAATCAAATCTATCATTGTCAGATAAAAGTGAGAGATATTTATGGGAATGATTCTTTTAATAATGACTTCACTTTCGCGACAGCTATAGATCCGACTGATAGAGATGCACCGGTTATTTCATCAGTGGTTGTTACGGGCATCGCCAAAAACACAGCCACTATAAATTGGACAACCAATGAGCCTGCCAATTCCTATGTGGAATATGGAACGACTGATAAGTATGGAGAAAAGTATGGCAGGGATACCCTAATTGATTTACACAGCGTCGCTTTGCCGGCTGTTCTATCTCCCAACACAATTTATTATTTCAGGGTGGCTTCTTCCGATGCTAACAATAACAAAAGTGTTTCAGAAGGAGGTACCTTTATCACCACTAATTCCGATGGTAGTTCCGGGAACGGCGCGGGAAGTCAATCAGGAAGTGCTTCAGGAACGGACGGAACATCTGGAAAATCAGTGCCGGATATTTCATTGTCCAATATAAATGCTTCAGAAATAACCAGTTCTTCGTCGATGATTTCATGGAAAACAAGCGAGGCGTGCAATGGCATGGTTCGCTATGGAACAACAACAGATTATGGGCAATCGTCAGGGGAGGATTTAACACTTGAAGCTGTAACCAATTTTACGAGTGATCATAAAGTGGTACTCTCCAATCTTCTTTCTAATACAACATATCACTATATGGCGGTGTCTTATGATAGTAACGGGAATATCTTTATTTCTTCGGATAAGACATTCGATACGAGTGCGTTGTCTTCCGTTTCGGGTGTGAGTGTGAGTAATATTACATTAAATTCAGCAAGGATTAACTGGGAGACGGCAGATCCCGTTACTTCTGAACTTGAATACGGAAGCACTCCTAAATATGGGCAAATCGTTAAGGATGCTATAATCACTAATTCTCATAAGATAGAATTGACTAAATTGGCAACCGGAGAAACGTATCACTTCAGGGTAAAAGGTGCGAATAATAATAATGCCATCGCTTCTGATGACTATATTTTCGCCACTTTTCCAGAGCCGAAAGTCAGTAATTACGAGGTGAAAGAGGTGAGCGACTCAGGCGCGTTGGTTCAATGGACTACGAATATCCCAACCGAATCATCCCTGGACTATAAGAGCGTCAGCGATCCGAGTGATAAGGGGTTGCAAGGGGCATCTGATGTGACTAACAATCATGAGGTGAAGATTATCGGACTGAAGCAAGGAACTGATTATGAAATCAAGGTTAGAGGCATGGACGCGAACAAAAATATTTTCGAATCAGAATCATTCAGAGTTAAGACTGATATTGATTTGACTCCGCCAGTAATCTCACACGTCAGTAGCAAAGCGTCCTTAGCTAACCAGAAGGATGATGTTATTCAGGCGATCATCTATTGGAAGACTGATGAGTTGGCTAATTCTCAGGTTCTGTTCGATGTCGGCATGGGGAATGAAGATATGGGGCAACAGTCAAAAGAGGATAAGAACTTGACCACTAATCACGTGGTGGTATTGACGGATTTACGTCCCGGAACAGTGTATCGTTTTAGAACGGTCTCTAAAGATAGTAACCAGAATGTTCAAAAATCGGATGTTTTTTCATTGCTTACTCCGAGGCGGGAAAAATCCGTTTTCCAACTTATTCTATCCAATTTCGAACAAACTTTTGGCTGGATGAAGAAGATAAAGCAGTAGCAATGACCGCTATTCCGACCAGAGAATCTTGCCCCCCCTAATTAAAATCTATATGCATAGAGCGCACAATAAAAAGGTATTGATAGCCAGAGCAGTCTATTCTACAATAAAAAAACACAAAATACGCGTCCTCGTTGTTGTGGGTGTACTTTTCGTCGGCATCTGTTTTATTGTTATCAAAAAAGTGACTGATAAACAAAACGATGCGAAGCAATCTGAGTATCAAGCGGGCCTGGAGAATTTTTCCAAAGGAAATTTTAAAGAAGCAATAGATTTGATGGAAAAAAATAATCAAGGAGCGAATGACCCAAATGCACTTTTTAAATTGGCGGTGTCTTATTATAATCAGAAAGAGTATGATAAATCGATCGAGTATTATAAAAAGGTGTTGGAGTTAGATTCCAGCAATTCCTTGGCCTATAATGGCTTAGCCAATGTCTATCGAGATCAAAATAATAAAGATAAAGCGGTCGAAAATTACAAAAAATCAATTGAGATTAACCCGACTTTTGCTTTAGCGTATTCCAATCTGGCTATTATGCTTATGGATTTGGGAGAAAACAAGGAAGCCGGCGATATCATTGAGGATGGTCTAAAAAATGTTCCCAATTCTCCCGAATTAAAGAATGTAGAAATCTTTTTCAAAAAATAACCCCTGTATCGGGGTTATTTTTCTCGTGTGAGTGTGGGCGGATTATTGCAGCCGATCACATTTGCCGTCACCATTGGCATCCACGAATTTGTTTTGAGCACCAGAACCATTGTGCCGAACGCCTCGTCCGTTGCGAGAACCATCTCCGGTTCCGAGACCAAGTTCGGTGCGAATTTTGTTCGCGTCATCAATCTTGCCAGCTTCACGCAGCGTGTGCATCTCGGCGAAGCGGGAGAAATTGTCCGCGGTGATGACTCGGGCCGCACCACGATCACCCATCAAGTTTTTCCAAGTAGCGTAATCATTACTTTCAAGCGCTTTTTCCATCTGCGTGTGACGCTCTGGTGTGTAGTTTGGTCCGAAACCGCGATTGTCATTGACAGCGGCTAATGCGCTGGTGGCGTAGACGGCCACACCGAGGGTGATGGCACCAAGTGCGCCAAAGAGAAGTGATTTTTTCATAAGCGTTTCCTGTAATTATTAAGAGATACAAATTGTTTGCCGGCACAATGTAGAACGTATCCAGCGGGAAAAGTTTTCACCTTCTGCGCCCGCGCATCATACCAGCTCCGTCCCAGGGGCGAATTTCTTGTGCTGTAAAGGTATTCTTTTCGGTTTGTTCACCGATAATTTTCACGGCAGCGTTTTTTTGCAGTGTAACTGAAGGTCGAATAATGACGTGCGCATCAATTACGATCGTCCACACTTTTCCCGAGAAATCTTGCAGCGAGAGATTTGTATTTTGAGTTGAGAGAATGGTGCCGGCCAAAAGTCCATTTTCCGGTTGCGACCACTGGCTTTCTTTGGTGAGGGCGTGTTGTCCATAGGTCGGAATATCACGCATGAGCGAGGTATTGAAGCGCTGTCCGGCTCCGATTCGCCAGAGGAAGAAGCCGAGGAGGAGTATGACACCGAGCGGAAGCAGGGTAAGTGTTTTCCATTCATACCGGTATCCGTATTCTGTTTTTCTGATACTGATCATCGCGAGGATGGCGCAGAGAATAACGAGAATGAACCAAAATAAAGGAAAGAAAGGGAATGGAATATGATTGAAGGGGTGAGACCACGCAAAGGGAATATTCCAATCCAGGTCGGCGAAGATTGATGAGGTGATGGCGAGAATACCGGCTCCAATCAAACTCGCGAGTACGAAAAAAATCCATGTGCCGCGTCGCTTGAGGAGCGCTTTCCAGTACGGTTCCGGAGCGATATGTTGGTTTTTGATTTCTGCGAGAATATCTGTAGAGAGATCTTTGTTCATATGATTATCGACAAGGATGATTGGATTGTTGCATGGTTTCGCGGATGAGTTTTTTGCCGCGAGCGATGAGTGTGGCGACGGTACCTTTTGGTTTCTTGAGGATATCCATGATTTCTTCGTAGTCTTTGTCTTCGATAAAGCGGAGAAGTAGAACTTCACGGTAGGCGGAAGGCAATGCGTTTATGGCGCTTTTAATGTTTTCTACGCAATCACGATCCATCAACTCTTGGCCGATATCGGTATTGCCGGCGATTAACTTTTCCCATTCGTAGTCCTCAAGAGCATCGGTGCGAACGCGCGCTTTGAGTTTCCGAAAATGATCGACGATTTGATTGTGGACAATTCGATATGCCCAACTGGAGAACTTCAACGACGAGTCATATTCATTGAGATGTCGGTACATTTTGATGAAGGCTTCCTGGAGGAGGTCTTCCGTATCTTCGTTTGGGAGTTGACCGAACCGGCGAGCATAACGAAACAGAGGCTCTTGATATCGGCGTATCAGTGCCCCGAAGGCCTCGGGATCGTTTTTGGCTTGCGCGACGAGATCAAAATCGCTCGGAATCGCGTCTGATGAGCGAGTATTCATAACAAAGCATAGTACGAACGATTGCCTGATTTGTTTTCACACATTATTTCGTGCCCTCATTGTTTTTGCTGAGGGAATGGATGAAAATAGCCATCGGGCAGTAGCCGGTGAGTGCGAAGAAGACGAGCATACCACTGACGAAGAGGGTGGCATAGTGGAAGCTGGGATGGACGAAAAATCCGAGGAGAGTGAATGTCGCGATGAGCAGTCCGGCGATGAGAAATATAAGTCGCTCGATATTCCAACGAGTGGTATCGAGACGGTAGATTTTTTTTGATGGTTGCATAGTGAGTGTCATAAATTATGAGGAGTGTTTGTTATTTAATTTTTCCAGTGGTTGCGTTTCGCGAGGAAGTAGAGGAGCGGAAAGATGATGAGCGTGAGGAGGGTTGATGCGGCGAGACCGAAGATGATCGACCAAGCCAAACCCTCCCAAACCGGGTCAGTGATGATAGTGAGTGAACCGAGGATGGCGGCCAGTGAAGTGAGGGTTATCGGGAGGAGGCGGATGCGCCCGGTCTCGACCAGGGCCTCGCGGATCGGTCGGCCAGCTCGCTTGAGCGGTTCGAGATACTCGAGGTAGATGATGGCGTTTTTGACGGAGAGACCAGAGAGAGCAATGACACCAATCATTGACGTAGCATTGAAGTAGGTACCCTTGAGTGCTTGCAGAAGTGCGAAGCCCGGGAAGATGCCGATGAGGCCGAGCGGAATACTGACCATAATGAGGATCGGAATGATGAGCGAGGCGGTGCGGGCAGCGAGTACGAAGAAGATGAGGAAGATGACCGCGCCCATCACGATGCCGAGATCCCGGAAGACTTCGAGCGAGAGTTTCCATTCGCCGTCGATCATTATTTTGTAGTGTTCACCGGTCGCGCGATCTTGGTAGACGACGCCGAAGGGTGACCAAGAGACGATCTCTCCGGTACCACTCGGGAGTCGATAGTGGAGGAGTTTGGGGAAGAGATCGAGCACGGCATAGACGATACTTCGATTGCCCATTTCGGCGGAGATGAGTGTAGACTTCTCTCGTTCGTTGGTGAGAATGGTCCGTTCGACGGATTGATCGGTTTTCTCGATGAATGCGGTGAGTGGAACAAGGTCGCCATTTTTTCCCGGTACTCGGATGAACGAGAGATCTTGCTCGGCAGTACGGTCTCCGGGAGCGAGTCGTAGGATAATATATTCTTGCTCGGCTTTCATTTGATTCGTATTTGCCACGGGCGTCCCGCGATAGAGACCGACGATACTCCCAGAAAGTGCCGTATGCAGGGTGCTCTCGGCATCTCCGGGTGATACTCCGAGGAGTTGGGCTTTCTCCGTATCAATCCGGTAGGTGCTATCGATGCCGCGTTCGGGGATGGATGTATCGATATCGACAACGCCGCGAGTAGCCGCAGAGTGCTCGGCGAAGTCGCGCGCGATGTGTTCGCGTACCTGATCGTTTTCACCTTCGATTTTGAGGAGGAAGGTAGACAAGACCGGCGGCCCCGGCGGATCCTCGACGATACGGAAGGTGGCATCGGGGATGGTTTTCTGTAGTCGTTCGAGGGCGTCGCGAGTGCGAAAGGCGATTGTTTCGGAAGTGATGGATCGATCTTGCAGGTGCGTGAGATTGACTTTGATCGTTGCTTGATTTTCACCGACTCGTTCGGAACTCCCCCGGAAGAGTCCGTTGAAATCAACTACCGGTGCAATGCCAATGAAGCTCTCAACACCCACCACTTCATGATCCGTGAGAATCATTTTTTCGAATGTTGTGGCGACTGTGTCGGTGGCGGTGACATTGGTATTGTCGGGGAGATCGAGATAGACAGAGAATGATTCCTTGTCTGCTTTGGGGAGCATACGGAAAGGGACGAGTGGCGTAAACGGGAGGATGAATGCACCAAATAATAGCAGCGCGGTTACAATGAGCGTTTGTTTTCGTTTGGTCGCGTCGGAGAGAAGTGTTGAGAGTGTTCGTTCGTAGCTCCTTTCGATTTTTTCGAGCGCGCGAACGAAGATGTTTTTTTTCTGATTGTTTTTGGATTCGTGGCGCGGTGTGAGGAGATAGGCGAGGTAGGGGTTGAGTGTAACCGAAATGATGAGCGAAATGATGAGCGCGGCGGGCACGAAGAAAGGAATCGGTCCCATATAGGGGCCCATCATACCTGTGACGAAGGCCATCGGGATGAAGGCGAGCGCCATAGTGAGCGTCGAAAGAGCGAGCGCGCCACCAACTTCGTTCACTGCCCGGACGATAAGTGGGAGTCGTTTTTCGTCGGGGTAGAGACGGAAGTAACGGGCGATGTTTTCCACGACGACGATAGCATCATCGACCAGAAGACCGAGCGAGAGAATGAGCGCGAAGAGAGTGATGCGGTTGACGGTCTGTCCAGCCAAGAGTCCAACGCCAAAGACGGCCAAGAGTACGAGCGGAATAGAAATTGAAGCAACGAGAGCGTTTCTCACGCCCAAAAAGATTGCCAAAAGCACACTGACAATGAGGATAGATTTGACGAGATCGAACGAGAGTTTGGAAATTTCTTCGCTTGCGGTTTGACCTTCGTCGCGGAGGACAGATACAGTGACATCATCTGGAATCATTCGTCCCCTGAGTGTCTCGAGGGCGGCGAGGGTTTGTTTGGACACGGTGGTCGCGTTTTCACCCTTGAGTTTGGCGAGAGCGATGTGGACAACTGGTGTCGTCGTCTGGTCTTTCTCGGTGAGACGAACGAAGCTGGTACTGTATCCATGGTCATAGGAAATGCGGGCGATGTCGCCCAATCGGAGGAGTGTGCTGCCGTTTTCTCGGAGGATAATATGTGATGCGTCTTCGATACCGTTTATATTGCCGGTAAGACTGATGATTGGATTAGTACTGGTTGCCTGGAGAGTGTCGATGGAAAAGGCGCCATTGGCTCGAGCGATGGCGGTAGTAATCTCCGGAATAGTAATATTCCTGGCTATGAGCGCTGTTCCATCAAGTTCGATTTGCAAATGATTAGTCCGTCCGCCCACCATTTCGGCACTGGAAATCCCCGGTACGAGTTTGAGTTCGTCTGTGACAGCGATAGCAAGTTCGCGCAGAGAGCCTTCTGATCGAGTTGGAGATGTGAGACCGATATCAATAATAGGTACTGTGTCCGGATCAATAGATCGGACGAGTGGCTCGGATGCGGTAGTCGGGAGCGTCGGTTGGATGTCGCGCAGTTTTTGGTTGAGCGAGGTGACAGCATTGTCTTGAGACGAACCCACGAGAAATTTAACCATGACGATACTGCGCCCGCCAGCGATTGATTGTGATGTTATGGCGTCTACTTTGGGAAGTGAGGCGATGCCGTCTTCAATCGGTCGGGTGAGGAATGATCGGATTTCTTCGGCCGAGGTATGGGGAAATTCCGTGGAGACGGTGAAGGCGGGTGCGACGATTTCGGGATTGTATTGCTTGGGCATCAAAACGAAAGAGAGTATGCCCCAGAGCATAAGGACGCCGATCGTGAGGGCGGACACCGTACGATTCTCAAGGAAGAGCCGAGCGGTTTTCCCAACGAAGTTAAGTGGAGTGGGTGAAGTCGGCATAATCAGTGTTCAGTGATGAGCGTAATCGGCATATCGGTGCGGAGCGTGTGTAAACCCTCGGTAATCAATTGGTCACCCGGGGTGAGGCCGGAGAGGATCTCTTGTCGATCGCCGGCAGCCTGACCGAGCGTGACGAGAACTCTCCGAGCAGTCCCATCCTTCACAATAAAGACAAAGGTATCACCGTAGGATCGAAGGAGAGCCGTGCTCGGGATAAGAAGAGATGTATGGGGTTTAGCAGCGAGAAAAGTGACGGTGGCATACTGACCGACGGAGAGAGATTGATGGCTGGTATTAGTCATCAATCGGATGCGCACCGGTATTTCGCCCGTAGCCGGGTTGGCTGCTTGAGTCACTGAGAACACCACGCCGTCTATCGATTGGCCTGAGTGTTCCGGTGTGATCGAGACGAGTGTTCCCTGATGAATAAAATCAGCCAGGCGAGCGGGGACGGAGACATTGATTTCGAGTGCATCGGGAGAGGCGATTTCATAGAGACTTGCACCCGAATTGACAAATGTTCCGAGAGAAGTGCTCTTGGCAATGATGATCCCGGCGAAAGGCGCTTTGATAAATCGGCTTTGGAGTGCGGCCGTGGCGACGAGGGTCGAACCTTGGGCGGCGGCGATGCCCGCTTGCGCTTGGCTATCTTGGAGGTCTCGAAATTTCGTGGCACTCTGGAGAGCTTCTTTGGCGACGCGAACATCTTTGTTGGTTGCGTTGCCGTTATCTTGATCAACTTTTACTTTGGAAAGATTCGCCTCCGCCTCACGGACTTTTTGGCGGAAATAGGCAGTCGTCTGATCGAGTGTGTTGCGCGAAGCATCGAGGGAGAGCGCAGCACTCTGACTCCCAGCTATGAGTTCGTTGCCATCGAGAACTGCCAGCAATTCGCCCGCCCGCACACGGTCACCCGGTTCTTTGAGGAGTGAGACGATGTAGCCCGATGCTTTTGCAGTGACAGTTGCTTGTTGCTGACCATGGACGAGACCGGTGTAGCTCTCTGTCGGTTGGAATGTTTCTGAGGCGATAGTGATGGCGTGAATCGCTGTTGGTTGTGGGGATAATTGGTCGGGGGTATTGGTGGCGGCATGCGATTGCCAGGCCCAAACGCCGATGAACGTCAAACCGATACCAAGAAAGAGCCAGGCACGTTTCGACGGGAGCGATGAAATAAGCATAGCAAAAAATTATTTATTCTGAGCGATTTGGACGATTTTTAGGAGTTCTTTGTGAATAAGCTTGATTTGCTTAGCCTGGGCTCCAGATAGTTTTGCGGTGGCACGATCCATATGACTCTCAAGCATCAAGAGATTGGCTGACTTCAAGAGTCCGATAACGGCCAGGTTTTGCTGGATGACCGAGAAGCAATCCGGTTCTTTTTCCTCGACCATACCGAGGATTTTTTCGATGCTCGTGCGCGCCTTCTTGAGGGCGATGGCGATACGTTCCTTTTGCGTCATACATTTTTTGTTAGGCAAGTTATATACATATACCTCTGGTATAGGTATAAGGTACCGCCGAATGCGCCGCGTGTCAAGGATGAATTCAAGAATTGAGAGCCCCTTTTTACCAAAGAGCGAGAGCCTGATTAGGCGTTAAGAAATTTAAGGCTTTC
>Ga0194043_1000217_pt1 | contig 29893 bp, 18 predicted proteins | sample JunL4415m_MetaG_FD_161274 | JGI IMG/M metagenome (GOLD analysis project Ga0194043, IMG submission 161274) | Anoxic zone freshwater microbial communities from boreal shield lake in IISD Experimental Lakes Area, Ontario, Canada - Jun2016-L442-15m | ecosystem: Environmental > Aquatic > Freshwater >...
AACTTTTCAAACAAACGGATTCTATTTTAAATTGACTTCCGATTTTGAAATTCTTTTTTTCAGATTTTTTTCTCAAAAAACACAGTTTTAAAAAAATTAAAACCACTTTTTATATCTTTTAAACAACGTGTGTTTGTGCGTTCCGTAATCGTCTTTTTGCTAATTTCACGTATTTTTGCATAAGTTCATGTTCAAAAACAAAATGTTCGTGGTTTCTGTATTTCTCATAAAAAGCCAACATCGTTTTAGGAAACACCGTGAATAATTTTTGAGTGTCATCGACTACATAAGCGATCAAACGTGTTATGGTCATTTCACGTCGCATTATTGCATCACCGACCTCTTCACAAGAATCTATATCGATCAGTACTAATTTATTTTTTTTAATTAAAATGTTATCGCTATGCAAATCACGATGAATAATACCATGTCGAATTATTTTATTAATAAATGTGTTAAACATTTTTTCGTGCACGATCGACACCTTTTTTTTCATGTTCTGTTTTAAAAACGTGTTCAACGTCGTGGCGTTTGCGACATATTCCATCAACACACAACATCCTCTCACGGCGTATGGTTTTGGTACGATGCCAGACGAAGCGTGTTTTTGTAAGCATTGGAATTCGCGTTGAGCTAACTGAGGCGAATTGACGAGTTTGATAGCCATTTTATGTTGAGTGTTAATGCAGACAAAACCGTGCACACCGTAACTTAAAAAATTATAAAACATGCCGTTAAAAAAAGGAAACTGAAAAATACATTTCATGAGATGAGGTTTGCATTTTTTTAATAATTCAAATCTGTTCATGGCAACGTTATTTCGATTTGCCATTCTGTTACATAATGTCACGAAAAGTTCGTTCGTATCCTCGAGATCGAACGTGATCACGTCGAACGTAAAAGCTTTCTTGTGTTTCGGAATCGGAATGGAAATAGGATAAATATGCATATCATGTGATTGTATTAAAGATCACATTTTAAAAATTAAACACGGTTCTAAATTTAAATTCGTTGATGCGCTTCATCGAACACTGGTTAGCATTGAGACCTGTACACACGATAGAACATGATTTCATTTCATTGCTAACTTAACGTAAAATAAATAAGGTTTCAATATTCCATGTTTATTTTTGTATCGTGATCGGTGCGGTAGTCAACGGTTCACTGGATTGTTGTTCGATCGTCTGAAAAAGCTGCACGAGTTCATCGTTCGATATGTAATCGATTGTTTCAAAATCATTGTAGAGCTTTTATAATTCATTGTTTGTGTTGTAACGTATCATAAAATCGTAATTAATATTTTATAGTTATAGTTATTATTTAAATTTTAAATCGTATTTCATGTATCAAACATTGTTTGGGTCTAAATATGAAAGTGCCGTTGTGGGAAACGTCCGTGAATATTTTTTTTTATTCATTTGTACAAATTCGTATTTTATGAATAGTTTATTTATTTGTTGCCATAGGCCTGTACACTTCTGTATTGGATCTTTAGGTGTCGGTGAAATTACAACATCGTTGTTTATTTTAGGTGTGTCCATGTTTTCCATTTAACCATCTGAGATGTTTTATTTCATGGGTTCGTTCGTGTTCGCATCGTATTGAGTTGAGTTTCTAATTGTGTGACGCGTTGAAGTAAATTCTGCACGATTTTGCTTAATTCTTGTGTCGCTGCCACATTGATCGTGTATAAATAATCGTGGGTTAAATTATGAAAATCTTCAACATACATTCCGTACACGAATATTGTGCCGTTCACACCCGTGATCGATGACGTGTTTAATTTTAATTTAACGTAATCGTTGTTTTTTTGGAGTACGGTACCTAATACCATTTGACTGACATCTTGTAATTGCAACACATCACCGATATTGAATTCATTTTTAAATTCAACAATGATCTGATCTTTTTCGTTTAATTGGACGAACGGAAATGCTTGATAGACATTTGGCACTGCGTCTTTTGTGTACTCGATCGCTTCCGGTACTAACGGTGCTATGTCTTGAGCGATGAATCCGTAAGCACTGTTCGAACCTTTGGTGATACGATCGATGTACTTAAACACCTTCGGTGATAATTTATTAATCGTATCTAATGCATTAGAAACGTTTTGTATATTGTTTTTAATGCGTCGATCGGATTGTGCTACATAACAAGTACCGCACGCGATTTTCCCATTGAATCGAGCTGCTAATGTATCGCTTTTACCACCCCACACGTTCATCGGTGCATTACCACCACTTCCACCGTACACTTGAGCATAAGTACCTTGTTCGGTATAAAAAGCAACGCTTGTCACGCTAGATCCCACATCTAAAGGACACGTTGGATTTTGAGTTTGAATACCCATTCTCGATATTACACAAAGAATATCCCACACCGTGGTTTTACGAGTCGTTCCAGTCCCAGCACCCACGATACAAAAACTATCGGGATCGAATGTTGCATACCCAATACGTCCCGCGTTTGGTTCTTTCACTTGATCGAAACCAAAATTAATTGTTTTTGAACCAGGAATATTCAGATCAGTGAATAAAATAGAGTTTGTTATTTTAAGACGTAATAGTTCTGTCGGTGCCAATGTGGTAGTTCGAGACCAAAAACTGAAACCAGTATCTGTTCCACCTGATCCTCCTTGTCCGTTATTAAGAAATTCAGTGTATCCAAACCCTGGATATTTAGAATTCCAGTACATTTCACACCCTTGAGCACCCGATTTATCGGTAGGAAAGGCTGTTGTGGGAATTTGAAGAACACCAGACCATGTACCAAATCCTTTAGCAGCTACGAAATTCGCATTGATCGTCGTTGTATTATTAACGGTTAGACCTTGATTTACTTGAAGATTACCATCGACCATCACATTGTCCCACATCGTGATTTTACGTGACGGTGAACTTCCACCTCCAACGATGCATAAACTACCCACATCCCATGTACCATACCCGATACGTCCAGCAGCACCGTCTTTCGACTGATCGGATCCAAAATTAATAACGTTAGCACCGTTCAGATTAATACCTCCATCGGTCAACGTGATTCCATATTTATGAATGCTCATTTTTTCTTGACCGAACACTTGAAACGAATGTTTATCTTCTGAATTACAATTATAAATCAACGAATTAAAGTTCATACCGAATCCCAACCATCTGTTGTCACTACCATCGACGTCCCATAACATCACTCTGCATCCTGCTCTGGTAGTGCTGAGCGAATTCGTATTCGTTGGAAACAATAACGGTGAAGTCACTGCATTGGTACCAACGACCAGAGTACCGCTCACTTGAAACGAAGTATTTATAAAACTGTTCGGTGATTGTATTCGCATTAATTCGCTCGGTAGTTTTATTATGTTGTTCGATGTTAAAAAACTGAATCCACCTACAATTGATAATTGACTTTTGTTAAGTAATTCGGTCAATCCGTATCCAGGGAATCGATTGTTCCAGTACATTTCGCAACCGTATCCGGGATTCGCGGTAGTTGGAAACACGGCGTTTGGAACGGTCAACACACCCATCGCAGTGAAAAAATTGTTAATATTCATTCGACCGTTGCATATGAAATTATTACTATGACAAACCAAATCACCCATCGCATTAGCAGTCGTCGAACCATTTACACATTGAAGTCTCACATCGTAATCTGAAAACCCAAACAAACTACTACCATTCGAATGAAAATCAATATGAGATTCAGTCCCTTCACTGTACCCTAATTCGATAGCCATGAGTCGTTGCACTTGTGTTTGTAAGATTTTTGTGGTTACAACATCGGATCCGTTCACCGTTAACACACTAAAACTTGCATTCAAACAACTCAAATTAACAATGCATGCATTCGTAATACATGTGTTCGTGCAACTCATATTAGTAATGCATGCGTTTATGATCGATGCATTCGCAATACAAGCATTCGTAAAAGATGAATTTATAACAGTTAATGCTAGAGTTTTAAGTGTTTCAGGGGACATAACCACCGGTGAATTCGTTGTAATAAATGTTTTTAAATCGTTGAACTGTTGAACGGTTGACCAAGTCACATTCGATAAATTAGTCACTAATTGTTCGGGTGAAAACGCTGGACATGCTTGTGTGTTGCAAGGTACCATTTGCATACGGTCGGCTAAGACCGGACACTTTTTACCTCCAAAATCAGGCTGAATGACAATCGGCATGATCTGGGTTTTACTACCACTGTCGCATTTCTGTGAACACGGTGTGAAATCTGTCCAAGGTCCTAATGCACAATCCACTGGACACTGGTTCGTATTGCACGGTACGGTTTTTGTGCGTTCTGCAAGCGTCGGACACGCTTTACCACCGTAAGCATCCGCCAAACTGATCGGTGCTATCTGTGATTTAGTACCACCACCGCACGGTAAAGTACACACGCTCGAATCAGTCCACGGTCCTACTGTACAGTCGATGGGACACGGATCAGAATTACACGACACGATTTTCGTGCGCGTAGAGATATCCGGGCACGGTGTACCACCGTTCGCATCTTGAACTGTGATCGGTTTGATCTGTGTTTTATTACCACCACCACACTGTACCGTGCACGGTGTGAAATCCGTCCACGGTCCTACGGAACAGTTCACAGGTTCGTTTAGTACCGAACACGGTTGAGTATTGCATGACACGATTTGAGTTCGAGACGATAGTAACGGACACGGTACACCACCGTTCGCATCCAAAACGGTGATCGGTTTAATCTGTGTTTTATTACCACCACCACACGGTACAGTGCATGATGTGAAATCGACCCACGATCCCCACGAACAATTCACTGGACATGGTTGTTGATTACAACCCACTTTTTGTGTTAAATTTGATAAAGGTGGACATACTGCACCACCATGAGCATCGCGAATTAAAATATCTTTTGTTTGAGTTTTTGTACCACCGCCACATTCCACGCTGCATTGTGATGAATCGGACCAAGACCCTAAAACACAATCTTGTGCTGTGGGTGTGGAAGCTCCACTCGATCCTGGGCTAGTATCAGATGTCGGTGTAGCGGTTCCGGTTGAAGATGCTACAGAAGGCGTGGGTGTTGAAAAAGAAGATCCCATAATAATATAATACTTATTTATAACATTGAAAAATAAATGGAATTAAAAACAAAGGATAAACAAATGTCAATGTTTATAATAAAGTTTCATCGATACGATAAAACAACAACGTTTTCCAACACCTGTCGTTGTAATGCACACGTAAACAGTATTCTTTTGTATTCGTCGTATCGTTTAAATCATGTGACGTGATAATACCTAATTTTTTAAATGTACCGTGTGCATAATAACCGTGATTCAAAATCACTTGTTTTATGTCAGATTTACATAACTTAAACACGAATAATTCTCCGTGTGTATGATAATTCGATAGATTAAGATAATAAGCTGTGAAAATATAATCACAATCGTGATTTACACGGATTTGAACGTAATTAAAAACGTTATGTGTTTTACCACCGTTCGATATTTTAATTTCATAATTAACATTATTATGATTTAAATCACCATTACATGTAATTTTTTTATTTTTCGTCATTCGGTGTGTTTTTTGAATGTAATATTCTACCAAACCACCTGAAATAGCACCGGATATTTTATTTAATTTACAATAAACATGGGCTTGTTTTAAATTGATTTCTTTTAATATTTCACTTTTATGATCGATGTCCGGTTCGATTAACATGGCATGTAATTGATGTTGTCTGATATCATGGTGTTGTTGTTTATCACCATCAAACATGATATGAGATACAACGGATAATGCGTGAACGAGATCGTTCTCATGTTCATTACTTTTCATTTTATATTAATTCAAGTATCATAATAATTTTATCAAATTATCGATACGATGTTCATGGGTTCATTTAAATTATACACGTTTTTATAGCATTAAAACGTTTAAAATGTTATTTAATTATCTTTTGAACTGTACGGTACCGCACGTTTTTTGCCGTATGTGTGTAGAGAGGCCACAGGAAACACGTTACCCACAGTTTTTGGAACTTGTGTTTCTGTTGAATATATCATTCCTCTTGCACCTTGACACTGAGTCGGTAAGCCAGGAATACGTGTCGTACCGGTAGGACAAAGATTATAACACATAGATTCTTTATATTCTGTTCCAGTGGGACACGTTGGATCTTGCCAAGGTGCAGTATATATCGGTCCTTTCGATGTGTTTTGAGGAACACATGTAACGGGTGAAAGAGCATCGTTGTATTGATATCCTGGTGGACAATTATCGTAACATAACAAACCCTGACCGAGACGTTGTGTTCCTGTCGGACAAGTGAATTCTGCATCTTTCCAACACGCAAGTGTATCTTCACGCTCACCGGGCGCACATGAACTTTTGTTAACAGGTTGTTTGATACATCCACAACCCGACACACACCTTCCACCAGCACCCGCAATGCTTGGTGATCCACCGTGCTTGCAAAGAAAATCCGTTCGTTGCGTGCTTCCTCCTGACATACATCTTCCACCAGCACCCGCAATACTTGGTGATCCACCGTTTCTACAAAGAAAATCTGTTGCCCGTCGACTTCCACCTGACATACATCTTCCACCTGGTCCAGCAATGGACGGAGAACCACCGTTCGGGCACCTGTAATCCGTTCCACGTGCTCTTGAAACACCCCATAATCCTGACCAGCAATTGGTACCATCGTTGCGTCCATAGCCTGCTGGACATGACTGACTAACAGCACCATGATCCACCAATGGTTCCCAACACGTCGACCCGTCGTTTCTCCATCCACCCGGACAAGATTGTTCAACAGCACCGTGATCCACCGACGGTTCCCAACACGTCGAACCGTCGTTTCTCCATCCATCCGGACAAGACTGTTCAACGAAACCGTAATCTACTTGATCTTCCCAACAACTTGTACCGTCATCTCTCCATCCGTTAGGACACGACGTTCGACTGTTTCGTATGGGTGCTGATGTTGTACCGTTTGAAATTTTTACAGGTATATCGTGACGCACACATGACATTTGATCGTTGTAATCATACCCAGGATCGCAACCGTTTGAATTGTAACATCGACTTCCAAAATTTTTAAAATTAGGTGGACAAGCGTTCGGTGATTTTCCAGCACCGATAGTTAATGCGTTAGAATTACACATTTTCGTGCCATCGTACGTATACCCATCGAGACATTTTTTATAACAAAGACTCGCACCGTTATTTTCGTACCCGATTGGACACGTTTCGCATGTGAGTCCTTTATCTTTTGTACCAGGCGGACAGTGTGGATCAGGACGACAACTATCCATTTCGACTTTCTGACCTGCGGGACACGTCGCACACTTACAAAAATACCCTGCATCGATACACCCTGTTCGACATTTTTCGTATTGATCCATACTGAACGTTTGATTCATACGATTCACGAGTGTCGTTCCAAAAATCAGTCCTAGGATATTCTCTGCTGTTGAAATCGTACAATCGTTGTTATCCGAATAATATTTCGGTACGTACGATGATAATTTATTGTTAGGTTTCATTGAAGCCGCTTTACTGAGACAGTACTTATTGTCTACAATGCATACACCTTTCGCATCATCATAAGCAAATTTATCTCCACATGTATCACGCATGATCGTGGGTGCTAGCACACACGTTCCAGAAGTATCATTGATGTTATCAACGTACGTCTTGAATTCGACGTACACTTCATCCGTACCCGCAGGATATTGACCACCGTACAATGCATTACAATCGGTTTTTGATGCAAAACTACAATACGAAGTATTGGTAGTATCGACGACGATTTTTCCACCGTTGACAATACATATATTGGAATAGGCTTTAGCAGCGAGTTGTTCGTCTTTGATATACTTTGTCATGTATGAATTATAGGTATTTTCATCGTCTAACATTTCCTGGGTCAGTACTCCTGATTTTAAATCGTTAGTAATAGCATCATTGAATGGTTTTAATAAAAGATTGTTAGGATCTTCATACATTTTTTCAATTTCTTTTGTAATCGCTTGCTCAAAAAACGTAGTTTCTGGTAATAAAGCAACAGCACTATCGACCATTTCATTTAATGAATCGATATCAATTAAATCGATGTAAGGTTTCATTTTAGTGTAATCGTTTAAATCATCGGATGTTACGATACCGTTTTTAAAATCAGGTATTAATTTATCGAGCATCGGTTTGATTGCAGGATTAGCATCGTTACCGTTGGTAACGCTTTGCATTTCACCTTGCCACACATTCATTGTGTTTTCTGTCATGAAATCCTTACATAACGTTTCCATGTAAGGTGTTTGTGGTTCAATTTCAGATAGACTTCCGCTACAATACATCGATGCGTTCAGTGTATTCAGTGGACCAAACACAATAAAAGGGGATTGCACGTTTTCGACTAATAATTCTGTGAATTGTTTATCCTGTTGTTCTTTTATTTTAGCATGCGTTAATCGCGTTTGCATATTACCGTAACCGTCTACGTCAGCTAAATCAATCGCTAAATTAATAATATCAAAAATCATTAGAATCGGTCCGATAGGTCCGGCCATCATATCTTTGATGGCCATTTTAGCTGCAGCAGCGGCGAATTTCGTCGCGAATTTCGTCGCCAGTTTTGCACCTATTTTTGCACCTACTTTTGTAAGTGCTTCTTTAGCTACCTTTTTCAATGCGGTGACCATTACTTTTCCTAATTTCATTGCATATTTTCCCATGACAGTTTTTCCTAGTTTTTTACCAATGTATTTCGATGCTTTTTTGGCAATTTTTTGTGTGAATTTATTATTTAATAACATATCACGTACTTTTCCACCTGCCAATCCAATTCCGATACTTGCGACCGGATTATCAAGCACTGATTGTAATCGAGTTTCTTGATGTATAGTTCCTATTTCTGGAGGAGTGTGTACTACTTCATCGATTTTGTTTAAATCGGGTGGTTGAAACGATCCTGCAGATGATCCAGGGGTAGGTTGTTCAGGTTTGTCTTCAGGTTTGTCTTCAGGTTTGTCTTCCCCTGCTGCATCGATTACATCAACGTTATCCTTTGCATCGATCTTGCCAACGTCCGGTGTTAAAATAACGGCTTTGTGAGACATATCAGGTAATAATGGAGATTTCACGGTAGGAGGTTTAGCAGGTACAATCGTGGGTACAACAGAAGCGGTACTTCGAGACATGACAACACCAAGAAACATTATCACTGAAATGATACCAATTATTGTACTTGTCTCGATTTCCATTTGTTTGATAATAATGTATAGTACGACACCGATTACCACAAGCATGATCATGTTTGCTTGTTGTTGTGGGGTGACGCTTATTTGAGGTGATATGGTACTCATCGAATATTCTTATATACTTTCATTGAAAATAAAAAGTTATTCGTATACCGTAGAACAAGGTTTAAGTGTGCATTTTTTATCATGGTTCGATTTATATAAACATCGACAATGTTTTTTATATATACATATTTGTGTCGTTATGTTGCATTTTGTAGCGTGACGTGGTATAAATGGAATAGCGTGATGATTCAAGATCACGATACCGAGCGTATCGTTTCGTTGAATGGAACGTAATAATGGATAAGGTTTTAGTGATTGCCTTGCTAAAGAACGAGCGAACTTTATTAATTTAGAATGCGATAACGACATAAGTGCGAGCGCGATATGATACGTTTTTAAATGTTGAGCATCACGAAGTGTTGCATCGAGTAATTTTAAACGATGGGCTAAAACATCGAAATCAAAAAGCATGAGCAAGTGTTCGACGATTTCTCTTTTTTTTAAACGATTGTATTTTACTTCACCGATACTGATTAAATCCAATTGACGATAATAAAAACGTTCGTCATTTAACGAAAAACGAGGTATGTATGTGTTTGTAGAAGTATCGACTAAATATTTATCTGTAAAGTGTACCATTTGTTAAAAAACAAAGAAAATCTATTTTTTATAATAAAAGTATTGAAAATCATGTTTAAAAACATGTGAGAACGAAACAATATCGTCATCGTCATCGTCGTCTTCTTCGATCGAAACACTTTTTTTTAAGAGTTGTTTAGAAATGTATTTTACTTCATTGTAATCAATATCAGGACGAAACGGTGGAATAGTTTGTTTATTTAATATTTGTTTAAAATCAACATGTTTGAAAAAACGATGTTTTTTAATTTGCATGATTTTTTTTAATCTTATTTTTGGATCTTTGTTTAACAACAAAATGATTAAACTTCGTGAAGCACGTGATAAATGTGTAGGAAATTTTGGAGTTTCATTGAGTATTGAATAACAAGTGACGTCTCTGTTTTCATGTCGGAAGGGTGTTTTTTTACACATCATTTCGTACATCAAAATACCAAAACTCCACCAATCGATACTAAATCCGTAAGCAACACGTCGTATCATTTCAGGTGCCATGTATTCTAAGGTACCACAAAACGTGCGCGTTTTGATCAGACACGTTTTGGATAAACCAAAGTCTGTAAGAGCAACGTGTCCTGAACGATTCATTATAATGTTTTCCATTTTCAAATCTCTATACAATATCTTGTTCGTATGAAGGTATGTTAAAGCTAGAATTATTTCGCTCAGATAAAAACATGCACGCGCTTCTGAAAAATAAGCAAGCGTATTTAAATGATAATGCAAAGATCCACCACAATGATATTCGGAGACTAAATATAAATTAACATCACACTGAAATGCATAATGCAAACAACAAATGAAAGGATGTTGAATCGTCGACCATATTTTGAATTCGTTGTTGATATGTTGTGTCATTTTATGTTTATAAATCTTTTCTTTTTGTATTACTTTCATTGCAAACACTTGTGCCGTTTCGTTTTTTATAGAGACTAACATGACTTTACCAAATCCACCTTTTCCAATAAGCTGAATGTATTTGAAATCTTCGACCGTTGTAAAGTTATCGCATTTTTTTTTAGTGTCCTCGTGAGCTGTCGGACACATTTTACAACGTGTTTGGATCGTGTACTCAGCAGTTCTTCTGTTAGGAAACCAATACTGTAGCGTAAAGATCTGTTTTAATTGTTGAAACAATGTCATCGCACACTGTTTACTTGTATATAATACCTTTACTGTTCATTATTTCACGGGTTAGAATAATTTAAACGGTTGTTAATGATTGTCTTGGTGTGGATTCACGGAATTTAAATTCATCGAACAGAGAACACGTGTTGGTGATAAGAAGAAATAGAATGGGTGTGATGACCGCGGCACCGATAGGTCCGATCCAATAAATCCACCAATGCTGTGGAAATCCGAACGCTGCAAATGGTTTAGTGTATTGACGTTGGTCGAACACCGCACCGGCCATTGCACGTGCTGGATTCAAAGCACAGCCCGTGAACGGATGAATCACGATGCTGCACACACATAACATCAAACCACATATCAAAGGACTCAACGATGAAACAGCATTTGCAGTTAAAGGAATGGTGGGTTCGAAAGTTCGTGCTACATGAGGAGCAAAAAATAAGTAAGGAAGAAGGAGTAAAACGGATCCCCAGAACTCGAGTAAAAAACCGTGGCCTTGTTCTACGGGAAGTCGTGGCAACAAACCCCCTAAATAAAAGGTAGATCCTACCGATAATTTTAACCAACCTGCTGCACTGATAGCACCTCCAAACTGAAACGCCCAATAAAACAAAGCCCTTAACCATGTGCAATTACCAGACATGGCCAAAGATAAAGAAACAATCGGATTGAGGTGCGCACCACTGAAATTAACGACACAATAACTTAATACAGCGTTGGATAAACCGTACACCAGGCTGTACCCTAACGTACGATCAAAACTAAACAAAAGACCTGTTTCATATCCAAGTGCGTTCAACACACCACCCACTGGACCATGAACAGCTTGCACGTTGGTGTAAGGAAACATATCGACGACTGCATTGTTCTGAGGACGTTGAAACGTACCGGTGTTTGGTATACCCGAGTGGTGAAAATTCAGCACTGGATTGTTGTTTTCACCCATGACAGATCCTATAGTAGCCATCATATGGTTCGTCGTGATATCGATCGGTATCGGTAAATAACCGATCGCTGAAGAAACACCTGTTAATAACCATAACATACCAAAACTCGCAATGAATTCAGCAGCACACGCTTTCAAGAAATTGCGATTGATAGTTTCACCTAAAACACAACTTAATTTACACGAAAGACCGAAATTGTTCATGCTAGGAATGTTTGTAATTTATAATAAGAAGGTATAATATCTATTAATTAAAAACGCAATGCAATATTTTTTTATTTCAGATTTTACAAAACATGTCGATGTGTTGTAAAAATTGAAATGCTAACAACCGGATTCGAACCGGTGAATCGCGAAGAATTAGATCTTAAGTCTAACGGGTTTGACCGCTCCCCTATGCTAGCTTGAATTACATTTGTAATTAATAATACACAACTACATAAAAGTTGTGTTTTTTCCGCGTTTAAAGGGATAATAAAATTAAAATATTTGTATATAGTAAATATTAACATGACCAAATTTAAACCATCATTGATTGTCTTGGGATTATCAAACAATCAGAAAAATATCGATATCGATAAATTATGTACGTCTAATATTCCGAGCGTGAGTTATACACAAGATCCAGAAGGTGCAAGTTATGCTTTAATTATAGAAACAAAATTCGTTATGTTTAATTCCAACGCTTCCTTAACACAACCCCAGACGAGTAATGCCGATCATACCATGATTAACGCTATTATTCCTTATATTCCACATGCAGTGGATAAACAGAAAAGTAAAAGTAAAACAACGTCAAAATTTAAAAAAGACACCAGCAATTCAGCAAAAACGGTTAAATTAAATTTACCACCACCTGGTCAATTCTATTTAATGAATTCATGGGGAAATAAAACGTACGAACCGATCTGTGGTTTGCCAGGTTCAATGAATAATATCGTAACATTCACGTTATACTGTTTAAATAAAATCATATGTAAAGAAGGGTGTCCCGATAACGGCAATCCGTTCAATTTGCCTGAAGATGTTGTTAACGTTTTATGTGGTTACAGTATGCAAACGGATGCATGTGGTAATCCAACCTCCGCGTGTCTTGATAATTACAATATGTTTATTAACAGCAAAGAACAATTTGAATTGTTGTTGTTGAGTTCGGATGCATTGAAATGGAAGATCGAAAACGAATACTCGTTTCCTGATATAGACGAAAACCAAAATTATATCATTGCACGCACATTACCTCAATTACAACAATGTTTGTCGGTCAGTGCTACTGAAATCCAATCGCGTTTGGATGCTTCTCAATCTCAAAACACGCAATTACAAGCTCAAATGCAAGCGATTCAAGACAAGAACAGTGCTTTACAGTCGGAAATCGAAGCGAGTCATACGCAACACGTTCCTTTACAAGACCAGAACGCACGATTACAAACTCAACTCGCTGAACTTCAAGATGTCACCGATGAATGCAACACTAAACTCAAACGCATTCAAACGTATCAATTATCTTTAATTGGTGACTATAATAAATGTACTTACCCTAATTCACCTATTCTTACCACGCAGCAGATTTTACCGGCTGATAATGCCCATTACGCACACATGATCAAGATTCAAGACACTGAATCCGTCACGTTCACCGTACAGAAACAGGTCGTATGTGATGTAGTGCTTGTGGGAGGAGGTGGAAGCGGTGGATCGAGTACGTTTTGTATGACGTCTGGTGGTAGTGGTGGCGGTGGTGGTCAAGTGGCTTACGGAACGCTCACTTTACTGCCTGGTGTGTATACAGTGAAAGTGGGTGCTGGTGGTGAAAGCGTTAGAACAGGTTTGGGTAAAAACGGTGAACCAACTTCGATCACGGGTTTAAACGTGAACGAGGTCGCTATCGGTGGTGGTGCAGGAGGAGGTGCCACAAACGGTGCTTTGATCGGTAAAGGCGTTCCACTTTATTTCAACGGCAACGATGGTGGGTGTGGTGGAGGTAGTGGTTACGTATATGCGGATAAATGTGCTACGTTCAGCGCCACACCGACACCAAAATCTGGTCTTGGAACAACAACGAGTCCCCATAATTCGTTGTTAACTTATATCGGTAACGATGGTGCTGTGGGTGGTAGTGGTACTGGAACGGCAGGAGGAGGAGGAGGAGGAGGAGGAAAAGGAATCAGCATTCACGGTGGTGATGGTTTTACATGTCCGGTTAATTTAAAAGTCTACGCAAACGGTGGTGGTGGTGGTGCAAACTATCACTCTACTGAATTGGGAACTGGCAATCTTTCTAATGGAGGTGGTAACGGTGCTGCTTACGTAAACGACAACGTTGTCAATGCAACGGACGGTGCCCCGAATACCGGTTCGGGGGGTGGTGGAGGAGTAGGTGGTGATCAATCACGGTCTGGTAAAGGCGGTAATGGTATTGCTGTTATCTACTTTTAAACGATTTAAATGGCACTTCTTTTCCGTTCACAATAGTGATTTCGTAATACACGAGAGGTTTTTTCGTGAATTCTAATTGTGTCGGTGATGTCATTTCATCATTTTGTTGACGTTTTGCATTTTCTGTTGCGTATTGTAATATTTCATTTTTATCACGAAAACATGAACTAATACTACCCATTTTTTATTAAGAAACACAATTTATTTATTTGTATAAAACGACAAGTATGATATACTTGAATTTTTATGTTTGTAAATGAACAAAAAAGCATGAATTATCGTCCTTCGTCTGATTCTGATTTTATTCATATTAATCCAGAAGATGAAAATGAATTCGTTGAAATTAATCCATCGGATTATAATTTATCGGTACCTGTAAAAGAAGAAGAAAGCACGACACGTACACCATCCACTGGATTCACGATCATGGAAGACTATGTACCAATGCGAACGTACACGGAACGTCGTTATTCCGATACGGTGCAACCCACTGAAACGTACGATCAACGTGTCGTGCTTCATTCACTCAAACACCATCCACGGTACGTTCAACCGGGTGATTGTCGTTATATCGAACACATCTTGTATTATATGTACATGAGCGAATTACCTTACAAAGTCTATAAAGTATGGGCAAAAAATGCAGAAGCGCGTAAAGAAACCATTTACGGTATGAATTGGCGGGTGGCAGGTAACACGTTACACTTGCATTACATCTCACAAAAAGCAGCCCACGTTGTGTGCACGGATGATGTCAACAAATACCTCATCATTACAGCACGTGGCACTTCGTTCACGGATTGGAACGTCTTACAAGAATTTTTAGTGCAAGATATCATTGGTATTGGGTTAGGTATCAACATGTTATCGCGCGTTTTTGATTTATTGAACGGATTCGAAACCATGATAAAAAAGAATCAGCGTTTGATCGAAGAATATTTATCGAGCGGGTATAAACTCATTTTATGTGGACATTCTTTAGGTGGTACGGTAGTCAACGAATTCAATAAATTACTGAATTACTTGTACCATTCTAACATTACCAGCGATCTGCAATTTCTGCTTCCGTATATGTCGCGTCTCGCGGTGTACACGTTCAATCGTGGTGCAGGAATCAGTGCTCGTATTATTCAAAACATCACGTCGAACATCGTTCCTTCACGTTATATGAATGCCATAAATTTTGTGAAATTCGCTGATCGTGAAAATCAAACAGATATCATTGCGGAAGAAGATTTTATTCCGTATACGAAAAAGAACACACATTTGGTTCTTATTAAAACAGGCTTGACGACTACGATGACAACATTATTGAAACCACACTCAGCAGCTGCAGCTAAAAACATCATCAAAGACGTAATACGAAAATTCCATTGCGAAGAAAGTTTTCTAACGGATATTCAATATTAAACAATGTAATACGAAATAAACGATGTGTGTGCAAGTGCACGTAAAGTCGGATCGTGTAACAACACCCAATTCGTTCTCAGAATATAAATGGAAAAAATCGACAAGACGATCGCATAAAAAATAAAAAAAAATAAATCTATGATAAAAATACCACTTTTGGTGAATTGTTTTATTTTTTTATCATCGATCCGTGTTAGAAAACGTGCAAAAAGAAAAAAGAAACATAACGACATATTCAAAAATACCCAATTCAAAACGAGCATATTAAAAAACATGTTTATATCTTTTGCTTCCATTTATAAAAGTACAAACATATACACACATGTATGTACATGGTATCGGATAAAATAAATTATCCAATTTTAAATATTAACTATACACAAATGTCTTTTTTTTTGAATTCATTGGACGTTAAAAATTCCATATCAACTGCTTCGTTCACTGCTTCTTATGTTAATGGCATCAATGCGAGCGTGTTAAATAACATTCGCTCGTTATCAGGCAACGTGCAATCGCAATTGGATTTATTGTCTTCGCTTCTATCGAATACGAACGTGTGTTACACAAACGTGTGCAGTACCACCGTATCGTCTTCTTTACTTTCGGTATCGACACTCTTTGGACAAAACACCTCCGTCTTAAATTTCAATGCCTGTTATGCTGTCGTGACAAACGTTTCGTGTCTCGATCTGTACGCAAGACGAAGCAGTCTCATTGATATCATATCCCAATCTCTCACGGTATCAACGCTTACCGTATCATCGGTTAACGCTTCTACGTTGAATACTAACACGTTGCAAGCACAAAACGCTTCATTGACGAACGTGTCCGTTACGACCACACAATGTGTGATGCTTTTCACCAAAGACTTCACCGCATCTGGAATCAACGCTTCTTCTATCACGAACGTCTGTTTCTGTTCCGTTTCCATGTTATCGTGTTCCACAGGTCTGTTTAAAACACTTTCGTGTAATAACAGTGTACAAACATCCGATCTGACATGCGCGCGTGTATACTGTGACACGATCACGTCTTCGTCTTACATTGTATCACCCACGATGAATACGTGTTATTTGAACGTGACAGCCACACAGACAAACACGCTTTCGGTATCAACCATCAATAATTTAAACGCGAATTTGATTACTTATTTATCCGGTTTAACTGCTTCGGTACAAACACAACTGAATTCTATCACGACAGCCACTTCCACTTCCATCATCACTGCTAGCATCACCAACGCTATTATTTCTACCATCAATTCGTGTTTCGTGTACGCTTCCAACGCTTCCACCATCGTATTCAATTCCGCTATCGGTACGATCGATACACTGTCGACACGAAACTTGAACGCTGTTACGCTGAACGGTTACAATGCAACGTTGTTGGGTTTGTTAAGTAACGTGACGTCTGATATTCAGTCTCAATTATCCACGGTACAAGTATCCAATGCGAGTTATATCAAATTAGAATCTGGAAGTGGAACGATCGTAAATTTAGTCTCCGACACGATAAACATGAAATATGGTACAGGTATCACGTTTAATCTAGGAACGTTGAACTCAGCCACGATAAACACGTCGTATATTAACGGCATGTCAGCTTCTACCTTAAAATATTTATCGGGTACCACTTCTAATTTACAAGGTCAAATCACTAATTATTTTGGATACTTATCGACACGTTCGAATTCGTTGCAAACAGCGTTCGTGAATTTAAATTCACGTAACGTTTTGTTACAAGATCAGATCAATCGAAGCACTTCGTTATCTGCTTCGTACACCACACTCACCGTTAATAGCGCAACGATCGATGCGTTAACAGCTTCCACACTGACAACCACACGTTTCGTGACTCAATACAGTATACAGAACGCTTGCATCACTTCAGCAAGCATTCTTTCTCTCAACGCTTCGTTCATTGTTTCGAACACCGCATCGTTGCAGACATTGAATACGTCATGCGTCGTTGCAGATACAGCTTCGTTCGTCAATATATCAAACACGACACTGACCAGCGTAAGTGGAAATATCAATAATCTCACGTTTTCAACGCTTAACGGTATGTCGTCGTCATCGTTCAATCAACGCATGTCTTCTTCTGCTACCGTGAATACGTTGATGTTCGGTGATACACGATTAACACAGTACTGTTCCACGCTCATTCCAGATACCGTGTTTCGACCTGTTCCTGGAATCGAATACACGGTAACGTCGACGGGATTGTACACATTCAACTGCACCGTGCGCGCTTATTCGGTGTCGTACACTCCTTGGACCGAACTGGCTTTATCGACATCGAGCACCGTGAAAGACAACGTGAATTCGTATTATTATATCGATAGCGTAGTGAACGTAGGTGCTAGTCTGCCATCAAAACCGTTCATGGTTCCTTGTATTTTTTTCACGCGTACGCTTTACATGAATTCGGGTGAAACGATGTATGTAATCGGTAATTACAGCGGTTCTTCTGTGTCACAAACCGACCTGAATAGTACAAATGGACCTTACATCAACGGTCGTCTCGAGATCGTGAAATTATAAGCGTGAGGATTGGGGTACGTACTGATTACGTACCTTTAAAACTGAATTAGTTAATAAAGACGTCATCATATTATCCAAGGTGACATCGTGTCGTTTTTCTTTAATATTCAATAATATTTTACATAAAACACTCTGTATAAAACTCGGTGTGATCGGTACAAATTTTTCAACTACAAACGTTAAAAATAAAACTTCCGATAATCCCATGAAAATGACCATAATTATATTTTTAACAAGAATTGCAAAAAATTTACCAGGTGTATTTTTATAAAAAAAATACCCTAATAAAAAAGCCAGCAACATTAACCCCACAAAAATCGACCAATAAATAAGGTAAGCTTTTTGTTTTATTTGTTTATTTGTTTTTTTAATACCCGATATCATCGGAGACATACTGGCTAACATCGCTTTCGTTGAAGAAGCAATCATGGTGGATAAGTCGGTCCGTGCTTCTTGATCCATTGCTAATTTTTCCATGAGAATGTCGTCATCGAGAGTGCGTGCAATCACTTCACCTTGATGTTCCATCATTTTTGCTAAAGCGTAATCTGCATAACCAAAGTATAAAATAAGCACCAATGCAGAAACCATTGCACATGCTAAAATCACATTTATCCAGAATTCAGGTTCACTGAACATGTTGGTAACAGACGGTGAATGATAAGAAGAAGATCTTACACTATCATTAGTAAATCCGTTATCATAATTAGTGGCATTGAAGTAAAAATCCATGGAGGTTTTAAAATAATGTAAATATAATAATATAAACATGGATTTTTTAACAGAATTCCAAAATGAATTTAAAGGTGCTTATTTACGCGAATTTATCGTAGATTTGATCATTCACCTTGTCGTTATTTTTATTTTTGTCACCTGTTTATTTTTCTTTTTTTCTGCAAACATGGTTCAAAACAGTATTCAAAAATTAATATCAGGATTGGCCATGAAATCATCGTTGACGATGTTCGATAGTTATTATAATAAACAAACACCTGAAAAACAACTCATTATCGATTATTTATTATCCAAAGATCCAAACAACGAAGGACTTAATATAAGTTTACGCACCTTTCGTCGAAATGCACCGTGGTCTAAATACAGTGCTAATTTATGGTTGGTTGGATCGACGTTGTTTTTAGCCTTTGTCGTTATTTCGTTGATCACGTTATACATTGTTAAATTTAATCATAAGAATCGAACTGATAAAATCCCGATTGCTAATATTTTAACACGTCTTTTATTTACGTTCTTACTTTTAGGTGGTATCGAAATGTCCTTCGTGTTTACGGTCATTATGAAATACATTCCGGTGAATATCGGGGATACGTTTGCGTCGTTATCTACCGCTTTAATTAAAAATATAAATTCGTGAGAAAGAAACGTTTATTTTGTTTCTTTATAAGTAGCTTGATTATCATGGGATCTATTTATTCTTACTTTGTTCCAGATTCAACAACGACAACAGTTTCAGATTCTGATACCGAAGACAGTAAGAAAGTGGCATCAGAAGACACCGAATCTTCCGACGAATCTGATACCCCATCTTCTGATGAGTCAGAAACAGAATCAGATACACCTGCATCGTCAGATTCAGAAACGGAATCAGATACACCTGCTGCATCATCGGTGTCAAAATCTGAATCAAATACACCTGCATCGTCGGCATCCGAACCCGAACCCAAACCCAAATCCGACGTATTGTTAAAAAACTTTGTCGTTGTAAACGAAATAAAAATACTACAAACACTTATGAATACCGATGGACAATCTACGTGTATAAATATTGAAGCAATGAAACTATACGATAATTTCAATAATCCAATCGATGAAAGTTTATTTAAAATAACACCATCCAGTGTTCTCGATAATTCGCAACTCAACAAAAAAATACCTTACACTAACTGCACACACTTTCCTAATTTTTACATGATAAATCTAAATAAAAACATGCCTATTTCAAAACTTGTTCTTTACAATAGACAGGATTGTTGTAAAGACACGATCAATGGTTTGATAGTTATGATGTTTACCGTTGATGAAACCGTTTATATGTCTAACCCTGTTTCAGGAACACCGAACGTTGTTTCTTTTTCACCACCGAACGTCGTTCCGTTAAACGAATCGTAATAATATTATTTGATTTAAAAACACGTGTTATAAAATAAGGATTTTTTTTGTTTATTTACATGTAAACACGAATATCATTATGGGAGCTTTTTTATCGTTATTTTTTACTGTCATACCTACTACACCCACATCGTCATCGGCCTCCACACCCGAAGCAACACCTAAAGTTGAACCAAAGGCTAAACCTCAACCTGATTCATCAGACTCGTCGTCATTAGATTCATTGTCATCGTCGGACAATGAATCTTCGTTAACGTCGGATTCGGAATCAGATTCAACACCTGTTTTAGACACGAAATCACAGCTTTTAAAAAATAAGGGACAAAAACAAGGTTATGAAAAACCTCCTGAAATCGTATCAGGCACCGGTATCATTCTCGGAAATGTTCAAGACGAAGGAATACGTACAGGCTCTTATTGGCAATCAAAAATGGCGTTGTACGATCAATCTGATAATTTGGTGTTTGATTTGAAACTGTCAGAATTAATAACCATGGAAAACGGAGATTCTGTTAACAAGATCGTTCGTGTTCATCGTGTTGATACGTCTTCCTTGTACGGCTTTTCTACAACAGACACGTTACCTCCTTATATGTTTGTTGTTGCACCGTCTGTCATGATCGGTAAGATCGTGATCAAAGCCTTCACAACCAACGCTGGATTTAATACGGTCCAATTATTTCTTACATCGAGTGATACGCTTCGAATTATTTATACGTCTTCTGTTTTTGGACCCGGAAGTATTTACACGATCATACCACCCGACACAACTGTGATGGCATCGAATGATCCGATTGTACCATCAACACCTTACATGCAGATATACGACACGGATGTTCCATGTTGTGATATACCAGGATTGGGTCATTTATCAAAAAGTCAATCAGAATGCGAAACGCTTTGCAGTTCCACACCGGGATGTCAAGGATTTATTTATGTACATGATGATTACAAAGGTCCTGTGTCTAATAAAAACAACTGCTGGTTAAAAAATCAAACGGATCGACGTGCAGCGGTGAAAGGCATCGTCTTAAATCTGAATCAATCTCCTCTACCCGCAATCGATCAATCACCTCCACCCGCAATCGATGAATCACCTTCACCCACAATCGATCAATTACCCAGGTATGTTAAAATTTTACAAACTCTCAAAAACGCCGATAATATTACTAAAACTTGTATGAATCTAGGAGAATTGAAAATATATGACAAAAACAATGTTCAAATAGATCCTCACACTGTGAGCGTGACACAATCCTCTTTTTACGACTCTGGAACACTACCAAGTTCGAACTTGATCGATGGCAATGAAAGTACCTATGCACATACAGATTGCACTACCTTTCCAAATTGGATCATGCTTGATCTAGGTCAAAGCGTAGACGTTTCCAAATTTGTTATTTATAACAGAAAAGATTGTTGTAAAGATAGAATCAATGGTGCTCAAGTTATTTTTATTAATCAGAATAACGAACAGGTGTTTACGTCAGATGTTATTTCAGGTTCACCGGATATCATCACCATATCTCCACCCTCGATCGTTCCAGTTAATTCTGTTAGTGTGATCAGTCCATCAACACCGGATATCATCACCATATCTCCACCCTCGATCGTTCCAGTTAATTCTGTTAGTGTGATCAGTCCATCAACACCGGATATCATCACCATATCTCCACCCTCGATCGTTCCAGTTAATTCTGTTAGTGTGATCAGTCCATCAACACCGAAGATCAATACACCACCAATACCTTTACCCAAGGTCAATTTACCCAAGGTCAATTTACCCAAGGTCAATTTACCCTTTTTCAGTCTACCAAAATCTGTAGCCTTGAAAAATACACCGAAACCTCCAGTCGCCTCCTTGGCAGCCAGTATACCGAAAGTCTCGATCAATCAAACGCATATGAAAGCTTTTAAAAGTCTCTTAAAACGCTGATATTTTACTAAAACTTATATAAATCAATGAAAGTAAATATATAACTAAAACAATATTCGCGTGTCACAATCCTCACTGGTACGGAAAAAAAGACATGCGAAAATATTGTTCAAACGTGATGTTTTCAAAACATTCAAAAAGTTGCAAATATCACGATGTATAAAAACCAATAAAAGTATAATGTTTCATTTCTTACAGAAAAGAACGTCCGAATGTTATAATGCATATGCATATATATTATAATATTATACAATTCCGTGTTTCAAACCGTGCACGTCATTGTAAAATAATATACATCATTTTTTCATGCAATAAAGACCCATGTCCGACCTTCTTTCAAACCGAATACATCCATGTGTTTTCAATATCGGTACGTACCGGATAACGAAGATATAATTGATAAAATATATGTTTATATGTAAAATGAATCCATATTCTTCAATTTCTACAAATTCGTCGAATTATAATTTCGTGCTCACATCCACCGTTCATCCCGTTTTAGTGAAATCCGGTCTTAAACCTTTTTCTGCGTTGTGTTCTATTTCAAATGTTTCAGCTTTTGTCATAAACCATGTTCCAAAAATCCTAGTACCAAAACCAGGATTTCCATCGTTAATATCTAATAAGTTCACGGTCAAAGCTCCTGATTCTCGTTTAGTTTCATCGAATGTTTCGTTACTTCACGTGAACGAAAACGACACATCGAAACAAAAACCAATCGATTGTGTATTAGGATCATGGATAGATTCATCGCGATGTAATGTATCGTGTGGCGGTGGAACTAAAACACAAACTTTACAAATATTAACACCTGCAAGTAATGGTGGCACGTGTCCATCCCTTTCAACACGGTCGGTGTCTTGTAATACAGACTCTTGTCCAGAAACTTGTGTTATCGGAGAATGGGTAGATATACGTCCATGTACCGCCGAATGCGGTGGTGGGTTTAAACTACAAACAAAACCAATTTTGATGCCATCAAAAGCGGGTGGAAATTGTCCTCCCGAACCTATTCGCACGCAACTCATAGAATGTAACACAGAACCTTGTACAAAGGATTGTGTTATCGGAAAAGTTTGGATGGATGATTCACAATGCAGCGTACCATGTGGTGGTGGTATTAAAAAACAGATTTTACCCATTATTATACAAGCACAAGGTGACGGAAAATCGTGTCCACCGAAATCACAACTGACACAGGACGTTCTTTGCAATAATCAACCATGTCCGATCGATTGTGTTGCGGGTCCTTGGATCGACGATCCCAACAACCCATGTGATGTTCCGTGTGGCGAAGGTCATAAAACGTTAACGCGCAGCGTATTAACGCAACCAGCTTATGGTGGTACAGAATGTCCAACGCTTACACAGATCATTCCTTGCAAACAACCACCATGTCCCATCAATTGTGTGGTCGGTGGATGGTCAGATGATACGACATCTCCGTGTAATGTCACCTGTGGTACTGGTACGAAACGACAAGTACGTAACGTGTTGATTCCACCAGCTTATAATGGTTCGGAATGTCCCGCACTTACACAAAACGTCCCTTGCACGCAACCACCATGTCCCGTTGATTGCGTCGTAGGTCCATGGAAAGATGATATCACCGAACTTTGTAACGTGACATGCGGCATTGGCACGAAAGGTCAACTTCGTGATGTGTTCACGCAACCGGCTTATGGAGGTAAAGCATGCCCGACATTAACACAAACTTCTATCTGCATTCAACCACCGTGTCCGATCGATTGTGTCGTGGATGCATGGAGAGACGATATCACTCAACCTTGTAATGTGACATGTGGTGATGGATTCAAAGGACAAGTGCGTGACGTAATGATTCCATCTGCTTATAAAGGTAAAGAATGTCCGTTGCTAACACAATCTGTGTCTTGCACTCAACCTCCATGCCCAGTCGATTGTGTCGTGGGTACATGGAAAGACGATCTTACGAAACCGTGTGATGTCGCGTGTGGTTTAGGTATGAAAGGTCAATTTCGTGATATTTTGACACCACCTGCTTATAAAGGTAAGGAATGTCCAGTGCTAACACAAACCGTATCTTGTATCCAACCACCATGTCCGATCGATTGTGTCGTTGGTCCATGGAAAGACGATCTTACGAAACCGTGTGATGTCGTGTGTGGTGTAGGTAGTAAAGGCCAAACGCGCGACGTATTAATCCAACCTGCTTATAAAGGTAAGGAATGTCCGGTGCTGACACAAACTGTACCTTGTACTCAACCACCGTGTCCAATAAATTGTGTCGTGGGTTCGTGGAGAGATGATATCACACAACCATGCAATGTAACGTGTGGTGTTGGCAGTAAATATCAAATACGCGATGTGGTGACACCGTCTGCTTTTAATGGTACTGAATGTCCGACACTAACACAGATCATACCGTGCATTAAACCGGCTTGTCCTATCAATTGTGTTGTGGGTGCATGGAAAGACGACATTTCACGACCCTGTAATGTACCGTGTGGCATTGGATCAAAAGGACAGGTACGTGAAATAGTAACTCCAATGGCTAATAATGGCACCGAATGTCCTGCACTTACACAATCTGTACCGTGCACACAAACCCCGTGTCCCATCCATTGTGAAGTGGGTTCGTGGAGAGACGATCCAACACAACAATGTAACGTGACATGTGGTACAGGTAATAAAGGTCAAATACGCGACGTATTAATTCAACCTGCTTATCGAGGCAATGAATGTCCGCCATTAACACAGATCGTGCCATGCATTAAACCGGCTTGTCCTATCAATTGTGTTGTGGGTGCATGGAAAGACGACATTTCACGACCCTGTAATGTACCGTGTGGCACTGGATCAAAAGGACAGGTACGTGAAATAGTAACTCCAATGGCTAATAATGGCACCGAATGTCCTGCACTCACACAATCTGTACCGTGCACACAAAACCCGTGTCCCATTCATTGTGAAGTGGGTTCGTGGAGAGACGATCCAACACAACCTTGTAACGTGACATGTGGTACGGGTAATAAAGTACAGATACGCGACGTATTAATTCAACCTGCTTATCAAGGAAATTCATGCCCAGCATTGACACAGATCGTACCGTGCATTAAACCAGCTTGTCCAGTCGATTGTATTGTAGGATTGTGGAGAGACGATCCAACACAACCTTGTAACGTGACGTGTGGTACTGGTACAAAAGGTCAGATACGCGATAAAGTGATCGAATCTGCTTACGGAGGCAAAGGATGCGACATATTGGTACAAACGGTACCGTGCATGAAACCACCGTGTCCCGTGAATTGTGTCGTAGGGGTATGGAGAGACGATCCAGCACAACCTTGTAACGTGACATGTGGTACTGGCACGAAAGGTCAAATACGCGATAAAGTGATCGAACCTGCTTACGGTGGCAAAGAATGTGATCCTTTGGTACAAACGGTACCGTGCACACAAACACCGTGTCCTATAAATTGTCTCGTAGGATTATGGAGAGACGATCCAACACAACCTTGTAACGTAACGTGTGGTGCTGGTACGAAGGGTCAAATACGTGATAAAGTGATTGAAGCTGCTTACGGTGGCAAAGAATGTGATCCATTGGTACAAACAGTACCGTGCATGCAACCCCCTTGTCCCGTGAACTGTGTCATGAGTGCTTGGTCAGATTGGGGACCGTGCAGTAAAACTTGTGGTCAAGGTATTCAAACACACACACGTTCTATCGTTACAGATGTTTCTTATGGTGGTTCGACGTGTCCTCCAAGTATCGAACAGCGTTCGTGTCTCGTCAAAGAATGTCCTATTAACTGTGTGTTAAGCGATTGGATACCTGGACCGTGTAGCGCGACGTGTGGTGGTGGTACACAGACACTCACCAAACAGATAGCGATACCCATGCAATACGATGGAGTACCTTGCACCACAGATCCATCTTTATTATCAAAAACACAATCATGCAATACACAATCATGTTTATCGTCACGTAGTGCAGACAGTCTTTTAGAAACGGTGTCATATGTTACGGACACACGTACTTACACAAATAAATTATCATTTAAAAAAGTTGGAACGTTTACGTTTGCTTTTTCTGCACCGATGCTTTGTAAAATACTGGTCGTTGCAGGAGGAGGTGCAGGTGGAAACAGTCTTGTATGTGTAATATCTGGTGGTGATGGTGGTGGTGGTGGTGGTGTGTTAGAAGGTCAATTGACTCTCACAGCTGGAACTTATACTGTCACTGTGGGCGATGGTGGATCTGGTACAAATTATGGTCTTGGGAATAACGGAAACGATTCGTCCATTTCATACAGTGTAACAACCGTATTATCAGAAACTGCAAAAGGAGGAGGTGGAGGAGGTGGAGGGTCGGATACGGACTCTAAACATGTTTTCGATGGTGCTGCGGGTGGATCGGGGGGTGGAAGTGGGTTTAGACCTGCAGAATGTGGTAGTGGATACAGTTTACCTGCTAGAGTAGGTGGTGCTTCTTTGAAATGTTCCAATTGTACGAATTTATTAACTTTTCATGGTAGTGTTGGTAAAAGTGGTGGAGGTGGGTCCAGTGGTGGAGGTGGAGGTGCAAGTGGAAATATTTCAAGCGGTCTTTCAAGTGATGGTACAGGTGGATATATTTGGTCAGATGGGGTGGGATATGGTGGGGGTGGTGGTGGTGGTAGTGCTTGGAATAACAATACACGTGGACAAAATGATAGTGCTGGTTACGGTACTGAAGGTGGTGGAAGTGGAGGTATGGGTAATACAGGTGCTGTTGCAGGTACAGCTAATACTGGAGGAGGAGGAGGTGGATCTTCGGGTGGTGGTGGTAGTGGTACCTACGGTAATAGAGGCGGTTCCGGTATCGTCATTATTTTATTTTGAATATCGTTAATAATTATTAAAGTCCGTATTAAAAAATAAATCAATAGTGTTTTATGATCTAATTATTTATATAATTTCGTGCATGCATTCGAAATCGTATATATGCACGTAATTGTAAAATTAATATACGTCGATTTATGTTAAACACATACTTAAAATTCTTTTTTGTATAAATGTATACTGATAAAACATTATCGTCTTCTTTTTTATTGAACGTATCTTCGTTATCGTCATCGTTATTACCTTCGGAATCGTGGCCTGTTTTTAACGATGTCATGGAATCATGGCCTGATTTTTTGTCGAGCGTTCAAGATCAAGTTCAGAATGCATCGCGAATCGATAACGTGCTGCCATCACTTTCAGTTTCTATAGTATCGACGTCAGTTTCTATGGCACCGACGTCAGTTTCTATGACACAAACCACATCGACATCCCAAGTAACCGTTTTCGAACCTCCTATCAATTGTTTGATAGGACCGTGGATCGATTCAGTACCGTGTAATGTTTCTTGTGGAAACGGCACTAAAATACAAACTACGACGATCGTACAACCCAGCTTGCATGGTGGTACACCGTGTCCTCAGCTCACACAAACCGTACCGTGTACTCAACCACCGTGTGAAATACCACCCGTCGTCGTTGAGAATCAAAAACCGATCGATTGTTTAGTGAGTTCGTGGGTCGATTCGACACCTTGTAGTGTCTCGTGCGGAGTTGGTACTAAATTCCAATCCATGACGATTATTCGTCCGAGCATGTACGGCGGTGCACCGTGTCCTTCTGTACTTACACAATCCGTATCTTGCATTCAACCGTGTGATTGTATTACGAGTCCTTGGACAGATATCTCACCGTGCAGTGTTTCATGTGGAGGTGGTAATAAACAACAATCTATGAAAATAATAACACCCGCCATGTACGGTGGAACATGTCCACCGATCACGAGTTTTACACGTTCTGTCTCGTGTAATACTGAAACGTGTCCGACAAAATGCGTGCTCGGTAACTGGACGGATGTTCGACAGTGCAGTGCTCAATGCGGCGGTGGCTTAAAAATCCAAAAATTACCGATCGTTCTACCGTCCATTGCAACCGGTTATTGTCCGGATGATACACTTCGCACTCGTTTAATGGCATGTAATACACAACCTTGTCCAGTGGATTGTGTACTTGGTAAGCAATGGATTGAAACACCGTGCAGTGTTTCGTGTGGAGGTGGAACGAAACAACTTTTTGTACCGATACTCGTGCAAGGACAAGGTGAAGGCGTACCGTGTCCAGATGTGTCGAAACTTATAAAAACCGTGCCATGCAACACACAATCTTGTAACATCGATTGTATCACAAGTCCTTGGGTCGATTCGACGCCATGCAATGCTCTTTGTGACGGTGGCACCAAAACACAAACAAAGTCGATCATCCAAGCAGCATTCGGTGATGGTCATCCTTGTCCGTCTATTTCGAATCTTACACAAACGATTCCTTGCAATACCCAATCGTGTGATTGTGTTATGAGCGAATGGATCGATAATCCTGTACAACCATGCAACGTGACTTGTGGTATTGGTACAAAAGGTCAAACACGTGATATACTTCAACGATCTAACAATAACAAACCGTGCCCAGAATTAACACAAACCGTGCAATGTATTCAACCACCATGTCCGATCGATTGTGTCGTTAGTTCGTGGATAGATGACCCGAAACAGCCGTGCAGCGTGACGTGTGGTGCTGGTACTAAAGGACAGATTCGCACGATACTGACTCAGCCTGCTTATCAAGGTATCGCGTGTCCAGTACTTACACAAACCGTACCGTGCATTCAAACACCGTGTCCGATCGATTGTGTCGTTAGTCCGTGGACAGATGATCTCACACAACCATGCAATGTTACTTGTGGTACTGGTACCAAAGGTCAAATTCGTAAAATATTGACACCGTCGGCCTATCAAGGTTCGAGTTGCCCCGAACTCATACAGACCGTGTCCTGTGTTCAACCACCGTGTCCGATCGATTGTGTCATGGGACCTTGGACAGACGATCTCACAAAACCCTGTAACGTGAAATGTGGTACTGGCACTAAAGGTCAAACGCGTGAGATATTGACTCCGTCGGCCTATCAAGGTTCGAGTTGTCCCGAAGTCACACAGACCGTCCCGTGTTTTCAATCACCGTGTCCGATCGATTGTGTCGTGGGACCTTGGACAGACGATCTCACAAAACCCTGTAACGTGACGTGTGGTACTGGCACTAAAGGCCAAACGCGTGAGATATTGACTCCGTCGGCCTATCAAGGTTCGAGTTGTCCAGAACTTACACAGACCATTCCGTGCGATAAAGACCCATGTCCGATTAATTGTTCCGTGGGTGAATGGATCGATGATAATGTCGCTCAACCGTGCAATACGGGATTGTTGAACTGCGGTCCTGGAACACGAGATCAACACCGTTTCGTGAAAATCCAACCCGTATACGGTGGCGAAGTGTGTCCTGTTCTAAAACAAACCGTACCGTGCGATAAAGACCCATGTCCGATTAATTGTTCTGTGGGTGAATGGATC
>Ga0194043_1000220_pt1 | contig 29800 bp, 30 predicted proteins | sample JunL4415m_MetaG_FD_161274 | JGI IMG/M metagenome (GOLD analysis project Ga0194043, IMG submission 161274) | Anoxic zone freshwater microbial communities from boreal shield lake in IISD Experimental Lakes Area, Ontario, Canada - Jun2016-L442-15m | ecosystem: Environmental > Aquatic > Freshwater >...
GAAGGTGACCACGTCGACGTCGGCCTTCAAAATGTCGGTCATAAACCGAAAGCGGTCCTGACCCGGGGTGCCGAACATCAGCAGATTGATGGTCTCTTCGCCTTCATCCACGCCTTCGAGCGCAAAAGTTCCGAAGTCCATCGCCACAGTGGTCAGCGCCTTCACATCGGCTTCTGCTCCCGACGTAGCCACTTCGGTGGTCACCACTGGGCTCTGCGAAATCGACTGGATCAGCGATGTCTTCCCGGCCGCGAACGGCCCGGTGACAAGGATCTTGAACGTGTGATCAGCAAGCATCGACATGGCTTAGCGACCGTTCCGAACCACAGTGCGCAACACTTCGATGCGAGACCGGACCTCGGTATTGATGTGATGCAGATTCGTGCTTGCTCGTGACAACACGGTGAGCACACCTTCGGTGCCAACCGCGTACACGATCACGATTCCTGATTCAGCGCGCACGATGACCTCCTCGAGTTCACGACCACCAACCACACCAATCAGCTGACCCGCAAGACCCATCGTTGCGGCGATCATCGCCGAGCGACCCGGGTCTTGCGTCAGATGATCAGAGTGCGCCACGCTGCGTCCGTCGGCGGTTGCCAGGGCTGCACCGATGACGCCGGCAACCGACCGAACGATCGCGTTCAAAATGGCTTGGGGGTCAAGCCGATCGTGAACCAACGACGCCAGTGTTGGTGTCTGAGCGAACGGGTTGGGGTTGAGTAGATGAAGGTCCGCCACACAGGAGTTATCGGCAGCAAACCCCGCGATCTTGAACCAAACCCTGCCGAATCCTCAACAATTGAGAGGCGCGAGAAGCCGAAAAATGGGGCGCGTCACTGCAGTTCGCGCCGGTAGCCTTGCGGGCGGAAGGGTGCCAGAGCGGACGAATGGGCCGGTCTCGAAAACCGTTGAGGCGTTCTGCGTCTCCGTGGGTTCAAATCCCACCCCTTCCGCCAAATCGGGCATCGAAGATGCCTTCAAACGGTCCGAACCTGTTACGGGTTCGGACCGTTTCAGTTTTCGGCGAGGTTGCTAACAGCGTTTGCCGGCAGCCGGCACGGTGAGTTTCAGCAAGTAGTTATCGACTGCGTTGGTCGAGCACTGGTTCACGCTGTAGCCGGTGTGCTGATCGGCGGTCACTACCAATAACACGCCCTGCTCAAGCGCCTTCGCCATGTTCTCGGTGCTCGACAACGGAGTAGCCGGGTCGCCGGTGGTGCCAACAACCAAGACTGGGCCGGCGCCCTTGCCAGTGATGGTCACTCGAGGATCCTGAGTGGGTGGATAGAAGGTGCAAAAGTATGAGCCCGTTGTGCCCGGGGCGAACCGCGGCGCCACCGCAATGAACTTCGCAGCCGAAGCATCTTCCTGAGCAACGGTGAGTCGCTCGGCCGAGTCCATGCAACTAATGGTCTGGAACGCTTCGATCGAGTTGTCGTAGGTTCCGTCGCTCTGGCGCTGGAAGTAGCTGTCGTACAAATCAAGCAAGCCAATACCGTCGCCGCGTATTGCGTCGGCAAGTGCTTTTTCTAGTTCGGGCCACGACGTCTCGCTATACATCGCCTCAGCAACAGCGGTAAGCGCCACCCCCCGCGTGACCGTGGGTCGGCCGGGGCGACTGGGGATCGGCGTGTTGTCGAGCGACAACATCAGATCGTCGAAGGCCTTCTCGGCGTTGCCGCCGTTGTGGAGCAGACACGATTTCTTGGCACTACACCGTTTCAAGAACGTGTTGATCGACTTCTCGAAACCAGCGCTTTGCTGCAAGCCACTGGTGAGAAAATCAGATGTTGGGTCGGCAGCCCCATCGAGAACAGCGGCGCGCACGGTGCTGGGGAACAGGGTGGTCCATGCAGCTCCGAGTTCGCTTCCATAGCTAAATCCGAAATACGAGATCTTTTCCTCACCCAACGCCCGGCGGATCGAATCCATATCTCGGGCCGAATTATTGGTGCCCACGTACTGCAGGATCTTGGCGTTTTTCTCAGCACAGTTGGTTTCGAACTCTTTGGCGAGATCAATGATCTGCTGACGCTCGGCTTCGTTGTCGGGGGTGATGTCGGTGCTCGCGAAGTAACGGTCGTAATCGTCGATGCAATCGATGGCAGGCGTACTCTTGCCGCTGCCGCGGGGGTCCCATCCAATGATGTCGAACCGCTCGAGTAGCGCCGCGCTGTAGACCCCATCAGCGTGCACCGCGAAGTCGCTGCCGCCAAACCCGGGGCCGCCAGGATTCACCAACAATGTGCCAATGCGCTTGCTTGGCTTGGTGGCCAAGTGCCGCGCCACAAAGAGATCGAACGTACCTTTCGAAGGATCCCTGTAGTCAATAGGAACTCGAAGACTGCCCGTCTGCACTCCGGTTGCGGTGGCGAGATCTTTCCAACCGAACGGGTTGCTCGATGGATCAATCGGGGGTGCAGTACCGATGGTGTCGCTCGCAGAGGAACCTTCGGTAGATGGCGAAGACTGACTCGGGGTGCTCTCAGTAGGGGCCGTGGTGGCGGGGTCAGTGCGAGTGACACCGCTTGGACCATCAAGGCCGTCGTTGCGACCATCGCCGCATGCACCCGCAACGAAGGCCAGGCACACCACTGAGACAACGAATCGCTTGGAACGCATGCGCAGATGGTACAAGGCGCCCGCCTAGCCACCGTTACACCAATCTGGATGTTCGCGAGCGGCGCCGTGTGCCGCTTACGGCCTAAGCCCGAGTCATGGCCGTAGCCTTTGCCGCTATGCGAATGGGTCCCCACATGATGTTTCAAAATGACGCCGAGGCGGTGAAGGGTGCCCGGCTCAAGAAGGGGGCCCTGCGGCGAGTGTGGGTTTTCGCCCGCCCCTACCGAGCAAGCATCAACGGCTTTGTCTTCACCATTGTCCTGTCGGCGCTGCTGTCGCTTGTTGCCCCCTTCGCGTTTCGGCGAATCATCGATCAATCGATTCCGAACAGAGATCGCGGACAGCTCACGCTGCTCGCCTTTATTGTTGTGCTGGCCGCAATTGGCGATGCCGTGCTCGCGATCATCCAGCGGTGGTACTCGGCACGCATCGGCGAGGGCCTCATCTACGACCTGCGAGTTGCCTTGTTCGACAAGGTGCAGCGCATGCCCATTTCGTTCTTCACTCGCACGCAAACCGGCGCTGTGATCAGTCGATTGAACAACGATGTCATCGGCGCTCAGTCGGCTGTCACCAGCACGCTTGGCAGCGTGGTGAGCAACGTGGTGGTGCTCACCACCACTCTTGGCGCAATGGCCGCGCTCGAATGGCGGCTCACGCTGCTGTCGTTGGTGGTGCTGCCTATCTTCATCATTCCGGCCAAACGTGTGGGCAAACGGCTGCAGATCATCGCCCGTCAACAGATGGAATTCAACGCGCAGATGAACACCCAGATGACCGAGCGCTTCAACGTGAGCGGCGCGATGCTCGTGAAGCTGTTTGGGCGTCACGACCGTGAGGTCAACACTTTCGCAAAGCGAGCCGGCGGGGTACGCGACACCGGCATCAAAGCAGCCATGTACGGACGCGTGTTTCTCGTTGCGCTCGGCCTTGTGGGCGCGCTTGGCGCTGCTGCGGTCTACGGATTCGGCGGTCAGCTCGCGATCTCACGCACTATCTCAGCCGGAACCCTGGTGCTGCTCGCCACGTTGGTGTCGCGCATTTATCAACCGCTCACCGGACTCACGAATGCACGCGTCGATCTGATGACTGCGTTCGTCAGCTTCGAGCGTGTGTTCGAAGTTCTCGATGCGCCTGTCGCCATCGTCGATTCGCCAACAGCCACCGAGCTCGTCAATCCAAAAGGCTCGGTTGAGTTCGCCAACGTCACGTTCCGCTACCCGGCTGCTTCGGGTGTCTCTATTGCGTCGCTTGAGGCCCCCGGCCCACAAGGAGCCGACCCAGACCGAGACGTTCTGAGCAATCTGTCGCTCAGCATTGCTCCGGGCGAAACCGTTGCGCTCGTTGGCTCGTCGGGCGCCGGCAAGACCACGCTGGCATCGCTCATCACCCGCTTGTACGACGTCACCGGTGGCGCCGTGCTGGTCGATGGTCACGACGTACGTTCGCTCACCGGCGAGTCATTGCGCGCCGCGATTGGCGTGGTGTCGCAAGATCCGCACCTATTTCACGAGAGCATCGAATCGAACCTGCGCTACGCCAAGCCCGACGCAACCATTGCCGAGCTCGACGAAGCGTGCCGCGCTGCTCGCATCTACGACACCATTGTTGCGTTGCCCGATGGCTACGCAACGATTGTTGGCGAGCGCGGCTACCGCTTCAGCGGCGGCGAGAAGCAACGGCTCGCAATCGCGCGGATGTTGCTGAAGAACCCCGCCGTGATGATTCTCGACGAAGCCACCAGCCATCTCGACAACGAAAACGAGGCGCTAGTGCAGGCCGCGCTCGACAACGCCCTGCGCGGCCGCACCGCTTTGGTCATTGCTCACCGGCTCACCACCATTCGCGACGCTGACCGAATCGTTGTGCTCGACAATGGCCAGTTGGTCGAGCAGGGAACCCACGACGAATTAATGGCCCTGGGTGGATTCTACGCCCGCCAGGAGCAGACCAACTAGTCGCTCGGATGGCGCTTCAGGCGCGGCACGCTGTAACTCTGTAACTCTGTAACTCTGTAACACCCCTTCGGCATGATCACCGAATGAACACTGCCCTTACTGTCGCTGTCACCGCCATCGTGTTTTTGCTTGTGTTCCTTGTGCTCATGAGTCGGCAGCAACTCGGCACCCAACACGCCACAGCCACCGCCGATCTGTCGGCCAAGAAAGACATTATCGATGCCCGCCTTGGTCAGATTCAGACCGACGTGCGCACCGACATCGACCGACTGGTGTCCATCATCAGCCAACTTGGTGATGCCACCTCACAACGCTTTGGGCAGGTCGATCAGTCGCTGCAAGACCATGTCGAAATCACCCGACGGCTGTCGAGCACCACGCAAAGCTTGGGCGAAGCACTCGCCAGCCCCAACAATCGCGGTCAGTGGGGCGAGCGCATGGCCGAAGACATCATTCGTTCGGCCGGCCTCATAGAGCACAAGCAGTACCTCAAGCGCACCGCAGTGGCAGGCACCGAGCAGGGCATCCCTGACTTCACGTTCCTACTCCCCAAGGGCCACGTGCTCTTTATGGACGTCAAGTTTCCAATGGCCGCCTACCTTCGCTATCTCGATGCCGAAACCGACCTTGAGCGAAGCGCGCATCGCGCCACCTTCTTGCGCGATGTGCGCATGCGCGTGAAAGAACTCGCCAAGCGCGAATACGCACTCGCCGACACCCGGCCTGCGGTCGACAACGTGTTGTTGTTCGTCCCCAACGAAACCCTCAATGCGTTCATCCACGAGACCGACCCCGATCTCATCGACGAGGCAATGAAACAGCATGTGGTTATCTGCTCGCCGCTCACCCTGTTTGCGTTTCTCGGTGTCATCCGCCAAGCGTTCGACAACTTCATGATCGAGCAGACCAGCCACGAGATGTTGCAAATACTCGGCCAGTTCGCGCAGCAGTGGACCAAGTACAGCCAGTCGGTCGACAAGGTCAAGCGCCAGTTCGACACTGTGGCCAACTCGTTTCACGAACTCGCGGGCACGCGGCGTCGGGCACTCGAGCGGCCGCTCAAAGATCTCGAGGCGTTGCGCCTCAATCGTGGGGTTACGGTAGAGGGCGAACTGTTCGGCACTTCCGTGCTCGAACTCGACGAACACATCGACGAACTCGCCTAGCTCGCTGACCCGAGCTCGGCGATCTCCCAGGGGAACTACACATGGCCGATTCCGCCGGCACCGAACAATCCATCGCTCTGCAACCCTCCCAGCCAAGGGCACCTCGAGTACCGCTGTGGTGGGGCATCCTCACCGGCCTACTTGCTGCCGGAGCAGGTCTTGCTGCAGGCGAGTTCGTGGCGGGTATGTCGCGGGTGCTGCGCTCTCCAATCGTCAGCGTGGGCGACCGAGTGATCGATCACGTTCCCAAGGGCCTCAAGCAATGGGCCATCCGATCATTTGGCACCAGCGATAAAGCTGTTCTCATCGTCACCATCGTCGTGGTCATTGCCATCGCCGCGATGATCGTGGGCGTCATCACTGTTCGCGGCCGCCCCGACCTCGGCATCGCCTTCGCCGTGTTGTTCGGCGTGCTCGGCGGCAGCGCCAGTGGCATTGGCCGCAACACCAAAGTCATCGGCGTGCTGCCCTCGTTGGTGGCCGGCGCAGTGGCGGCCGGTGTGCTGCTCTATGGCCACCGCCTGACCCAACCCCGCACCACGCCCAGTGCGTCACCCGCTGCTCCAGCGGCGCAAAGCATGCTGCCCACAGCCCAGCTCAACCGGCGTCGGTTCTTAGTGTCTGCTGGCGGCATTGCCATGGCCGCAGCCCTTGTCGGATCAGCTGGCCGCGGCATGCAGGGGCGCTTCAACAGCGCACTCGAGCGGGTTGGCGTGCGCTTGCCAGCGCCCAAAACCGCGCTTCCCGCACTGCCTACCGATCCGGCGGTCACCACCGAGGGCCTTTCACCGCTCATCACCCCCATCAACAACTTCTACCGAATCGACACTGCCCTCTCGTTTCCAAACGTTTCACTGAAATCGTGGCGGTTGCGCATTACTGGTCTCGTCGATCACGAGCGCACCTACACATACAACGAGTTACTCGACCGCGAACTCATCGAACGTGACATCACCATCTCTTGCGTCTCGAACGAAGTCGGTGGCGAGCTGGTGGGCAACGCACGCTGGATTGGCTGCCGCCTCGACGATCTGCTCGCCGACTCGGGCATCAAGCCCGAAGCCGATCAGATCATGGGCGTATCGGTCGATGAGTTCACTGCTGGCTTTCCGGTTGCCGCCCTCGATGGCCGCGACTGCATCGTTGCGCTCGGAATGAACGGCGAGCCGTTGCCCATCAAGAACGGTTTCCCCGCCCGGCTTATCGTGCCCGGCCTGTACGGCTACGTCTCTGCCACCAAGTGGCTCTCCGAGATTCGTCTCACCCGCTTCGACACCGAACAGGGTTTTTGGGTGCCCCGCGGTTGGTCTGCGCTGGCGCCGGTAAAGACCCAGTCCCGTATCGATCGGCCAGGCACCAACATCGCTCCCGGCACGGTTGCGGTTGCTGGCGTGGCGTGGGCACCCACGTTGGGTATCAAGCAGGTCGAAGTGCAAATCAACGACGGCTCGTGGCAAACCACCGCCCTCGGGCCGTCGCTAGGCAACGACTCGTGGCGGCAATGGTGGATCAGTTGGGACGCAACACCCGGCCAGCACCAGATTCGTTGCCGGGCCACCGACGGCAGCGGCGCAACACAAACCGACCAACTCGCCGACGTAGCGCCCGACGGCGCTACGGGTTGGCACACCATTCGCGTCACGGTTGCGGGCTAACCCAACGGTGGCCGCTTCGTTCGGGCAGAATCGGCAGGTGACTCAGCCAGCCTTCGACTTCGAGTCCCCAGCCGATGCCGAATACACGTTCTCGGTTGGCGAACTCTCCGACACCATCAACGCCACGCTCAAAGATCGTTTCGGCGATGGCGTCTGGGTTCGCGGCGAGATCCAGGGCTACAGCGAACGCGGCCCTCACGTGTACTTCCGCATCGTCGAAACTCGAGACAACGCCAAAGCGGTGCTCGACGTGTCGCTGTTCGCCAACAACAGGGCCCGCCTTCGGCCACTGCTGCAAACACATCGCCTGCAGCTTGGCGAAGGCATGAAAGTACGGCTCTTCGGCACACTCGATCTCTACGCCCCCACAGGCCGAATCAGCCTCAAGATGTCGGGCATCGATCCGCGTTACACACTCGGCGAGATGGCCATTGAGCGCGACGAAATCATTCGTCGACTCGTGGCTTCAGGCGCATACGACGCCAACCGCCAACGGCAGCTGCCGCTTGTGCCGCTGCGTATCGGCGTTGTCACCAGCGAGGGCAGTGCGGCGTGGCACGACTTCACCAAAGAACTCGAGCAGAGCGGTTTTGGCTTTGCGCTCAGCGTCATCGACGTGCGCGTGCAAGGCGACCAAGCAGCGCGCATGGTCACCGCTGCGATCAACCAATTCTCGGCGCGCACCAACCTCGATGCCATCGTCGTTATTCGCGGCGGTGGCTCCCGATCAGAACTCGCTGCATTCGATGCAGAGTCAATCGCGATGGCCATCGCCCAATCATCGGTGCCGGTATTCACCGGCATCGGTCACGAAATCGATCGCAGCATTGCCGACGAAGTCGCACACACGGCATTCAAAACCCCCACCGCATGCGCGGGCGGGTTCATCGAGCGCGTGCAAGCCTTTGCTCAAAACAGCGAGTATGCATGGAGCTCGCTGTGCGCACTTGCCGCGCGCCAGGTCGAGCAGGCATCGTCGGGTCTTCTCGAGACCGCTCGGCGCATCCAGCAACGAACCGTGGCCGCCGTAGAGCGCAGCGATCAGCGCCTTACCGACCGGGCCAATCGGGTCACCAAGTCGTGCACCCGCTCACTCGACCAGGCGGGCACCCAGCTTGCTATGGCCAGCACGCGCCTTGGCCGACGCGGGTTGCAGTTGGCCGCCCAAGAACTGCAAACCCTCATCCAGATCGAGGCACGTGTCAGGTTGCTCGACCCAGTGCACACGCTGGCGCGGGGCTGGAGCCTCACCCGCACAGCCGATGGCCGAGTTATCCGCAGCACCGCCGACCTCGCCGTTGGCGACACCATTGTCACCACGTTGGCCGACGGCCAAGCCCGCAGCGCCATCGCCGCTATTCAGGCCGCGCCGACGCCACCACAATCTCAAGGAGACGCACCATGACCGACTCGAACAGCACCAACGCCGGCACCAACGCAGCGATCGACTCGCTCGGCTACGCAGCAGCGCTCAGCGAGCTCGAAACCATCTTGTCCGAACTCGAACGAGACAATGTCGATGTCGATCGCCTCGCCAGCCAAGTGCAGCGCGCCAGCGAACTCATCCGACTGTGCCGCGAGCGAATCGGCAACGCCAAGCTGCAGATCGAGCACGTCGTGGCCGAGCTAGGCGCCTAATCAGGCGCAGCCCCGGCGCTCCGTGAAACTCACCCCACAGCGGCCGCTAGCCTGACCGCGTGGTTCCTGTCGCTCCAGCGTCGCTCACTCACATTGCTGCTCGCGTCGATACGCGCCTGCGGGCAATCATCGACATCGAAGACGCCCGCTGGTCAGCGCTCGACCCCACCTTGGCCGATCCGTTCATTGCTATTCGCGGACTCGTGCTCGGCGGCGGTAAGCGACTGCGCCCAGCATTTTGCCACTGGGGTTTTGTTGGCGTTGGCGGCGACCCCGATGCCCAACAGATCATCGACGCCGGCGCTGCGCTCGAACTTCTGCATGCATTCGCTCTCTTCCACGACGACGTCATGGACGGCTCGGCCACCCGCCGCGGTGAACCCACCGTGCATACCGTGCACGAAGAGCGCCACGCTGGCGCATGGGCCGGCGAGTCACGTCGATACGGCGAAGGTGTCGCGATCCTGGTGGGAGACCTCACGTTCGTCTACGCCGATCAGCTGATGCGCGGTGCCTCCGGCCCGGCTTGGGACATCTGGAACGAACTCCGTATCGAGTTGAACATCGGTCAGTATCTCGACATCGTCGGCTCGGCTCACCGCGAACGTCGATGGGAAAAAGCTGCACAGATCTGTCGATACAAGAGCGGCAAGTACACCATCGAGCGACCGCTGCATCTGGGGGCATTGCTCGCAGCACCCGATCGGGCGCACGAGTTGCTGGCCCCCCTGTCGGCGTTTGGCCTTCCCTTGGGCGACGCGTTTCAGATGCGCGACGACGTGCTCGGCGTATACGGCGACACCCTCATCACGGGCAAGCCCGTGGCCGACGACATCCGCGAAGGCAAGCCCACTCCTCTGATGGCATTGGCATGCGCGTCGGCCACACCTGCTCAGACTGCCGTGCTTGAACTCGTTGGCGAGCCAGGACTGACCAGCGAAGAGATCGCTTCAGTGCAGCAAGTCATCATCGACACAGGCGCGCTTGCTCAGCTAGAGGCCCACATCAGCCACCTCACCGATCTCGCGCTTGCTTCGCTCGACAACATCCCGCTGAACGCGCAAGCACGCGACGAGTTGGCGCAACTCGCCCATTACGTGAGCTGGCGCGACATCTGATCAATCCCTTGCGGGTGCGGTGCTACGGCACCTGCTGATACAGAGCCAAGGCTTCGCGAACGCTGGCCTGCGCCACGCCAATTTCGTCGGCCACAGCGGCAAGCCACGGTGGTCGCACCACGGCCGCCACCGTGATCGGCTCGTCGATACCTGAACCCTCGACAGCCATGCGCACGAACAATGTCGCGTAGTCGGGCGGACGCAGATCGCGTGACATCTCAAACAGCACATACGGATCTGGAGGCGTAGCGCGCGGCTCGAGCGCCAGAAAGCTCGACGACGTGGGCTGCACCGCTCCGCCAGCCAAACCAGGGCCGTCGGCGAGCACTGCACCGCGAACCGATGCGGCGCGAGCGCCAGCAAGTTGCAGCGCGATGTATGCACCGAGTCCGCGTCCCACCACGGTGACCTGTCCAAGTGCAGCGAGCGCCGCATCGGCGTCGGCCAACAACATCTCGGCGCTATATCCGCCGCCGCGGGGCACTGTGGATTGGCCGTGTCCCGTGAAATCGAGCGCGGCAATGGGACCGACCCAATCGCTGCACCACGCTGGCTCTGCGCTTGGAGCGTGATCACCAAGGCTGTGCAACAACAGCAGCGAGCGACCTTCGCCTTCGCGCAGGTGGTGCAGAGCCAACGAGACCTTGCCGTGGCGCAACATCGAGATGCGGGTCATGCGGCACCACCAAGGAAATCGAGAACCATCCGAGACACCAGCTCGGGCTGCTCGATATGGACGAAATGGCCAACATTTTCGAGCACCTCGCAACGCCCACCATCGGGCAGATACGCGGCAACATGACGGGGCAAGGTGCCCCAACCCATCTCTTCGAGTTCGCTCCCCAAGATTCCAAAGAACGGCATCGGCAAACCCGGCAACCGCGAGATCGTCCACTCGGGACGCCATGGGCCAAACCCGCCGAATCGCATGGCTGGGTCGATCTTCCAGCGCCAGCCATCGGCGTCGTGACGCGCTCCAACCGACACAAGGTGGCACAACCACTCATGCGACAAGCGTGGGTTCATTCGGCCGCGGCGACGGGCGAGGTCTTCGAGCGTGCCCGGCTTGCGCGTAGCGCTGCTCACCGTGCGACGGTCGTCGAGCCACCGCTGCACATCGCCGGTCATCATGCGCGTGCGTTCGTGATCGGACACGTCGGGGATGCGGCGCTTGTAAGGAATGCCATCAATGTTCACGAGGTGGCTGAAACGAAACGGCTGCGCATCGGCGAGTTGAATCATCAGTGCGCCGCCCTTCGAATGGCCCAGCACCGGCGCCGCTTTGGTGGTGATGTGATCCATCACTGCCATCGCGTCGCGCATGTCGCCGTCCCACGAATAGAGCTCGGTGTGATCGCTATCGCCATGGCCACGTTGATCCCAGCTGATGACACGCCAACCGGCGGCGGCGAGCAGCGGCGCAAACACGTCGTAGGTGCGAGCAAAATCGAATCCTCCATGAACTACGAACAACGGGTCAGCGCGCTCGTCGCCCCATTCGTGTACGGCGATCTTCAACTGGCCTGCGGCAACGAAGTAATCGCGATCGGGTGCGTGCGCGCCGGGGTAGTCGCCCACGGGGCCGTCAGAAGAAGAGTTTGCCTGCACCTCGTTGAATCTACGCGTAGCATGACCGTAATGAGGTATTACGAGCGCGCTGCGGGACTCTTCGTAGTCATCACCTGCTCAGCAGTGTTTGCTGGCTGCGCAAACACTGGTCGCTCGGCGAACGACACGTTGCCACCAATCCTCACCACCACGAGCACCAGCACGGTGCCCGAAACCAGCACAACCATCCCAAAGACCTATGTCATCCAATCGGGTGACGCGCTGTCAGAGATCGCAAAACAGTTCGGGGTCAGCGCAGCCGCTCTGGCCGCATTCAACAACATCACCGACCCCGACAAGATCGAAGCCGGACAAGTACTGAACCTTCCCCAGCCGGGCGCAACCGTTGCCACCACAACACCAACCGCGCCCACCACACCGAAGACAACGCCCGCAGCGGTTGCACCAACTGCCACCACCGCTGCTACTCCGTGACCTCAGTGACGCGCTAGCGCCTCAAGCAACTCGCGCTGCGCCCCAGCTTCGGGGCCAGCCATCGGACGATGCGCCGCAACATGAGCCACCGCCTGTTCATGCTCGACGCCCATTGTCATCAACAACGCTGCTGCCATTGTTCCGGCACGTCCGATGCCAGCACCGCAATGAACCAACAACGTGTCGCCCCGTGCGATGCGGCGGTGCAGATCGCCGAGCAGCGCCGTAGCCGCCTCGATCGATGGCGCACCCAGATCGGGGATAGGAAACCACACCACGCGCTGCGGTGTCTGACTCTGTAGCCACGCGACATAGTCGGGGTAGCGGCTCTCGAGTTCATCGCGCTGATTGAGGCACACCACGGTGGTGGCATCAACCTGTTGCATCGCAGCCTCAGCATCGGGGCCGATGAAGTGCTTGCCGCACAGCCAGAGCGCTCCCTGATCAAGCGGCAGTGGAATGCGGTCGGCGCCGCCGTGGCGCGATCGCTCAGACACCTGAACGATGGCTTGCAGCAAGCTCGGCGATATCGCGCATGATGCGGCTGAGTTCGTAGTCCTTCGGCGTGTAGCAACGGGCAACACCGATGGCTGCGAGTCGCCGCTGGTCTGCCTCGGGGATAATGCCGCCCACCACGACGGGCGAGTCGACACCGAGCGCCGCAAGGCACGCCATCACGTCGGGCACCAACGCCAAATGCGAACCGCTGAGAATCGAGAGGCCGATCACGTCGGGGTCTTCGTCGCGCGCAGAGGCTGCGATCTGCTCGGGGGTCAGCCGAATGCCGCTGTACACAACTTCCATACCCGCATCACGGGCGGCAACAGCAATCTGCTCAGCGCCATTGGAGTGCCCATCGAGACCGGGCTTAGCAACCAAGAACTTTGGAGGTCCACCAGGAATCGAGCGAACGAACTCGGCAACCGATGCCAATTCGTGGGTGCGCCTGCCGACGGCGGCAGCTACTCCGGTTGGGGCACGGTATTCGCCAAACACCGAACGCAGCGCGTTGGCCCACTCGCCGGTGGTGCCACCAACTCGGGCCAGTTCGATCGAGGCGAACATGATGTTTTCGTCGCCCTCGGCCGCGGCGCGCAACGCTGCAAGCGCTGTCTCGACCGCAGCGTTATCGCGGTTCGCGCGCCACACGCGAATGTCATCGATGGCCTCTTGCTCAACGCCTTGGTCGACCACCATGATGTTGCCTTCGCCACCCAATGGGCTGTCGGCGGTCTCCACATAGCTGTTCACGCCCACCACGGTCTGAGCGCCCGACTCGATGCGACGGGTGCGCTCTGCCATCGAGCGCACCAAGCGACCCTTGAGTTCGTCGACCGATTCGAATGCGCCACCGAGTGACAGCACATCTTGCAACTCGGCCCACGCAGCATCACGCAACGCGGTGGTCTTGGCCTCGATGACTACCGAGCCATCGAAAATGTCTTCGTACTCGAGCAGGTCGGTCTCGAACGCGAGAACTTGTTGCATTCGCAACGACCACTGCTGATCCCATGGCCGAGGCAGACCAAGCGCTTCGTTCCATGCAGGAAGCTGCACGCTGCGCGCCCGGGCGTTCTTCGACAACGTGACAGCGAGCATCTCAAGCACAATTCGCTGCACGTTGTTCTCGGGCTGAGCCTCGGTGAGCCCCAACGAGTTCACCTGAACGCCGTAGCGGAACCGCCGCGCCTTGGCATCGGTGACCCCGTAGCGCTCGAGACCGATGCGATCCCACAGTTCGGTGAATGCGCGGAGCTTGCAGGTTTCTTCGATGAAGCGGATGCCAGCGTTCACGAAGAACGAGATAGATCCGAAGACTTGGGCGAACTGCTCGGGCTCAACTTGGCCGCTCTCGCGAACGGCATCGAGCACACCAATGGCCGTGGCTAACGAGTACGCGATCTCTTGTACCGGCGTGGCACCAGCCTCTTGCAGGTGATACGAGCACACGTTCATTGGGTTCCACTTCGGCGCGTTCTGCGCGCACCACGCCACCATGTCGACGATGAGCCGACGCGAGGCTTCGGGGGCGAAGATGAACGTGCCTCGGCTGAGGTATTCCTTCACGATGTCGTTTTGGGTGGTGCCGCGCAGCGCCACAGGTGCAATGCCTTGCTCGTCGGCGTTGGCCACGTAGAGCGCAAGCATCCACGCTGCTGGAGCGTTGATGGTCATCGACGTGTTCATCTTGTCGGGCGGAATCGAATCGAGCAGCGTGCGCATGTGGCCGAGATGCGACACGGGCACACCTACTTTGCCCACTTCGCCGCGGGCCAACACGTCGTCGGGGTCATAGCCCGTTTGCGTGGGCAAATCGAAGGCAATCGACAGGCCGGTCTGGCCCTTTGAAAGGTTGGTGCGATACAACTCGTTCGAGGCTCGCGCAGTGGAGTGACCCGAATAGGTGCGCATCAACCATGGTTCGTCGCGTGGCGCGTTGGCGTCATTGCTCTCGTTCATGCAGCAAGTGTTACCTGTGAGTGGGCCGAACTTCTACCTGCACGGTGGAACCGAGCGCGCCAACGGTGATTGTCCACCCGTGAAGATCGAGCGACGAGCCCGCTTTGGACAGCAACTTTAGGTGCGGAGCCACGCTACCGAGGGTGGTCTGCGTGCGTTCGCTCACCCGATCCGACCCTTCGATGAGATGCACCGCCACGCCTGACGCCGGAAGAAAATCGTTGAAGCCATCGGCCGTTAAGTATTCGATGCTGAGAAACGAATTGTCGGTGAGACCAATCGCCAGCAATCGCACGCCGTTATCGCCGGTTGACGGCCACAGGGTGAAGGCGCCGCCTGCTGGCGCGGTGACAACAACGTCGTCGGCGGTGAGCCAGCCGAGCGCGAGCCGATTGATTGCAAGCGTGTCGGGCCCGTTGCGAAGCTGGGGGTTCACATCGCGCGGCGACGCGCTGTTACTCATCAGGTCGATACCGCTGGCGTGCTCATCGGCACTGTGCGGATCGCCGCTATGCGGGAGCCCAAGCGTGTGGCCGATCTCATGCTCGGTGAGATCAACGGCCGGCACTGCCCCCCACGAAGAATGAAAGTCGGAGGCCCCCACGTACAGCGCACGCCGGGTCTGGCTCGCCGCGCAAAAATCGACATTGCACGGTGCGCCCTGACGACCCCAACCGCCGGCCTGATCGGGCAGGTGCTCAGCAGTAGCCACCACCATCACCGCCGCGGTAGCGGGCGCGCTGCTGTCGATGGCCCGCTCGACACAACTGTCATGGGTCTCGGTTGCAGACATCGACAGCGTGCGACCAGCAACAAATCGGGGGTGATACAGGTTGTGCGACAAAGCAACGAAATAGGGCGTGACGTTGTCGTTGAGCCGCTTCACAAGATCATCAGGAGTCAACTTCAGCCGTTGCGTGAGCCTCCCGTAGATCGGATCGCTGGTGGTCAGCGGCACGTCGCACATGAACACCTCGAACAGGTCGTTGGCGGGGGCATGATGCGCCCCGGCAATCAACCTGAGTTCGCGAGGCCAATCGGCTTGGGTCAGCGCGCTCGACGACGAAGGGGATGCCTCGGATGCGCAACCGGCCACGCCCGCACCCAAACCGAGCATTACAAGCGGCCCGAAAAAGAATTTCAAGAATTTCCTAAAGAATCGCTCAAGTTCCTGAAATGGCTGCCGATATCTATGGCAGTACCGACGCACACACGGCATGTACGTCGATCGAGAAGTAGGGCCTAGCTCCTTCTCAAATGGTTTACCGGTGTCGGAAGTGGCGGAACGCTCCGGCACCGGTAACCATCCCCCCTTCGTTGCGAAAATAGCCCTCACGCTGGTCGTATCGCTTCGTTGAGCAGCTCGAGGTAGCGCTCGCGGGACACATCTACTGCACCCATCGAGATGAGATGTGACGTTGTCCACTGCACATCGAACAGGGTCACGTTGGCTGCATTCAGCTCCCGCAACAGCGCCACCAATGCCACCTTTGAGGCATCGCGAGCCGTTGAAAACATGCTCTCTCCGGCAAAGAATCGGTTGATCTTCACCCCATAGAGGCCGCCCACGAGCCGATTCTCGGCGTCGAAGACTTCGACACTGTGCGCCCAGCCCATCGTGTGGAGCAACTCGAACGCATCGATGAACTCGCGGTTGATCCATCCGTGGGGCCGACGCGGATCACCGCACTGCGTCATCACCTCGCGAAAGCACGTATTGAAACGAACCTCAAAGCGCCGACAGCTCTTGCGCAACGAGGTGGACACATTCAGACCATCGAGCGGAATGATGCCGCGCGGATCTGGGGACCACCACGAAATCTGACGACGGCCTGCCGGCATAGGAAACATGCCGCGGCTATACGCATCGAGCAATGTGCCTGGTTCGAGATCGGCTCCAATTGCAGCGACGCCATCAGCGTCGGCGGTTCTCGGGTCGGGCATCTGCCACCGACAGGGCGGCGGCCAGATCAGCTCGGTGTCAAAGACGGGCACTTCACCAGCATGCCCGAACATGCGGAGGGCCTAGCGCGCGTAGTCGAAGAACCCGCGACCACTCTTGCGACCAAGAATGCCAGCGGCCACCATGCGACGCAGCAGCGGCACTGCGGCGTAGTTGGGATCGCTGAACTCGGCGTAGAGCGCATCGAGGATGGCCAACGACGTGTCGAGGCCCACCAGATCGAGCAGTGCGAACGGACCCATTGGGAAGTTGCAGCCGCCCTTCATGGCCGTGTCGATGTCGGCGACCGAAGCGGTGCCCGACTCGGCCAGGCGAACTGCGTTGTTGAGGTACGGGAACAGCAACGCGTTGACAATGAAGCCAGCCTGATCCTTGACCTCGACAGCATCTTTGCCGCAGGCAACCGCAAAGGCGGTGGCAGCGGCGATGGTGTCGTCACTGGCGGTGAGCGGACGAATGATCTCGACAAGCTTCATGGCCGGTGCGGGGTTGAAGAAGTGAATGCCGCAGACCTTGTCGGGACGCTGCGTGACCATGGCCAACTCGACAACGGCCAAGGTGCTGGTGTTCGTTGCGAAAATAGCGTTGGGCTGCACGACCTGCTCGAGCTCGGCAAAGAGTTCTTTCTTGATATCGAGGTCTTCGACGACGCTTTCAATGATGAGGTCGCAGTCGCGCAAGGCACCGAGATGATCGGTGGCGCTGACTCGGCCCAAGATGGCAGTGCGCTCTTCGTCGGCAAGCTTGCCGCGCTCGACCTGCTTGGCCAAGCTCTTGCCCAGTGAGGCCACCATGGCATCAGCCGTGGCCTGACTGCGCGAACGCACGATGACGGTGTATCCGGCCTTGGCTGCCACTTCGGCGAGGCCCGATCCCATAATGCCCGAACCCAAGATGCCTACTGATTTGATGTCGCTCATTTCAGAGACGATACCTACCAATGGGTAACTCGTCGAAGCCGAAGTGAGATCGACCGTGACGCGTAGGCTCCATCGATGGCCAAACGGGAACCACTTCGACCCCTGCGAGAATTTTTAGCAACCGAATCTGCGGGTGGCATTCTGGCCGTCGGCGGCGCTGTGGCAGCAATCATTTGGATCAACCTGGCGCCTCACAGTTACAACTCGTTGTGGTCGCATGAGCTGTCCATCTCGTTCGGTCACCATGTGCTGCAACTCTCACTCAAGCATTGGGTGAACGACGGGCTGATGGCGCTCTTTTTCTTGGTGGTTGGGCTCGAAATAAAACGCGAACTCGTGCTCGGTGAGCTTCGCGTGCTGCGGCGCGCCGCTCTGCCAATCGCCGCCGCCGTCGGTGGCATGGTCATCCCCGCGGCGCTGTTTGCAGTGATCAACTCAGGTAGGGCTACCAGCCACGGCTGGGGAGTACCGATGGCAACCGACATCGCGCTTGCGCTTGGTGTCATCGCGTTGATCGGTCGCCACATCGTGCCGCCGTCGCTGTCTCTGTTTCTTCTCGCCATCGCAATCGTCGACGACATCGGCGCGATCGTGGTGATCGCTGTGTTCTACAGCAACGGCATCGAGGTGATGTGGCTTGCGGCGGCCGCCGCAATGGTGGCGCTCACGGTCTTGCTGCGCCGCCTGCATGTCACCGCCATGTGGCCGTTCGTGGCTATTGGTCTCGCGATGTGGTTCTCGCTGCACGAGGCCGGGGTGCACGCCACGATCGCCGGCGTCATCATGGGTCTGCTTGCGCCCACTGCGGCTCCGGCCGGATCTAACTCGACAAGCGTGGTTGAGCGGCTCGAACACGGCCTGCATCCGTTCACCAGCTTTCTCATCGTGCCGCTGTTTGCAATCTCAAACGCAGGAATCCAGTTCGACAACTCGCTGCTCAACGGCGTGCTCAGTTCACATGCGTTCTGGGGTGTGGTGATCGGTCTCGTTATTGGCAAGCCCGTGGGCATCACCCTCGCCTCGTGGCTCGCTGTGCGTGCCGGGATTGCCGAGTACCCCACGGGTGTGCGCCTCGCTCAAGTTTGTGCAGTCGGGGCCGTGGCCGGCATTGGCTTCACGGTCAGTCTGTTCGTATCGGAGCTTGCGTTCACACACGCCGACCAACTCGGCCAGGCAAAGTTCGGGGTGCTCATCGCCTCAATCGTCGCCGGCCTCATCGGTACCGTGGCATTACGCGCTGTCGCGTACAGTAAGGACCCATGACCGGAACTCTTGCCCTGCTCGGTGGCGGCCCCTTCACCGCCAACGACGATCTCGACCGCCGACTCATCGCATCGGCGGGAGCAAGCGAAGTGGTCGTTCTGCCTACTGCCGACGCGTTTGAGCACCCAAGTCGGGCAATCGACAGCGCCCGCGTGTGGGGCGAGCGACTAGGAGTTGCCATCGACGGACGCCTCGTGTTGCGCCGCGCCGACGCCAACGACTCACAGCATGTTCACGCAGTCGAGCACGCGCGCATGGTGTATCTCGTTGGCGATTCGCCGCTACATCTGCGCTCAGTACTCAAGAACACGGCGATGTTTGAGGCGCTCGAATCGGTCATTGCTAACGGCGGCGTCGTCGCTGCGGTTGGATCCAGCGCGGCCTGCTTGTGCGATCCAATGACCGATCCACGCGGCGGCGCATTCACCTTGGGTCTCGCCCTGGTGGACGGACTTGCGTTGCTCACCGAAGCCGAGACCTGGTCACCTGAGCGCATTCATCGCTCGCTGAAATTGGCTCGAGGATTCGCTGTTGGCGTGATGCCAACTGGCAGCGCGCTACTGCACGCCAACGCTGCGTGGGAGCGCGTTGGTTCAGTAGAAGTTCACGGCGATCTGGTTGGCTGAGCCAACCGACTGAACGAAGACTTGGGTCACCGCGAGAGCGGTGAGCCACGTCAGCTTTCGGTGATGGTCACCTTCAGAATGGTGATCGGCTCGAGCGGTGGAACGCCACTTGAGGCCACTGCCGGATCAGCGGCAGCTTCAATAGCGCGTGCAGTGGTATCGAACCCGGCGGTTACTTTGCCGAGCAAGCTGTAGTCGGGCGGTAGGCCAATGCCTGAGGCCCCGGTGACCACAAAGAACTGACTGTCGTTGGTGGTTGCGCCGCCGACCTTGGCCATGGCGACAGTTCCGAGTTCGTACTTGCCGCTCTTTGGCGCCTCGACTGGCACCTTCATACCTGCGCCGCCCGAGCCGGTGCCCGTTGGATCGCCGCACTGGAACATGAAGTCCTTGATGATGCGATGGCATGGAGTGTTGTCGTAGAAGTGGTAGCGAGCCAGATACACAAACATGTTCACGTTGGATGGCGAGTTCGCCCGATCGAGCGCAATTGTGTAGCTGCCCTTGTTGGTCTCGACCTCAGCGGTGTAGGTCTTGCCGTCGGTAAGGCACTGAGGTGGGTTGGCCTTGAACACAACCACACGACCGGCTGAACCGTCGGCGGCCGGGCATGGGTAGGCACCCGATGAATCAGGAGTAGGCGCTGTGCCAATCACGGTGACGAGCGGCGCTGCAGTAGTAGTTGAGCTGGCGCCGACTGCGCTTGCTACTGATGTTGTTGCAGGCGTAACCGTCTTGTTTGTGCTGCTGTCGCCGCCGGTCAACCACACCAAAAGGAAGACAGCTGCGATCGCAAGCGGCACTCCGATGCCGATCTGCAGCGATCGCTTCTTCACCTGAGCCTTGCGCGCATCGCGCACCATCTCTTGCAGCTTGAGCTGACGATTGGCCTTCTGACGTTCACGCTTGTCTGTTCCCACGGGTTGGCACGTTAGTCCCTAATCCCTCGCTGATGGCGTTCAACAGGACGGTCTTCGTTAAGACATTGGCAACCCCTCTGGCGGGCACCAATCGCGAATCGACAAGAACTGCTCAAGGACATGACGTTGCGTGCCGATGTCTCTTTGCGGCATTCGCGCCGCACGACATCACACCGATACAGACCAAGAGCGGGACAGCACGATTATGCAGGACGCAAGAACATGAGTCGGACCACAGACTCACTTCAGCAGCATCAAGAGGATCAGGCAGCAACATTGTTGCAGCCAGCGCAGCTTCACCGCGTTGGCCGTCAGCTCAGCATTGTCGCTCTCGTGGTGAGTGTCGCCTATCTCGTCTGGCGCAGCGTGTGGTCGCTGCACAGCAAGAGCGGTGTGGTCGCATGGTGGCTCGCCCTTCCAACCCTCGTACTCGAAATCTCCGGCGTCGCTACGGTGGCACTGTTGGTGTGGGCGCTGTGGCGCTCCGGCACTGACGACTCAATCGCTCCAACGTCGGCACGACCGACGAAGCTCGACTACGACGTGGTCGTTGTAGCCACTGCCCGAACTGCGCAAGACCTTCGAGCCACTCTGGTTTCGTTGCAACTCGATGCTTCGCCTCCGAACACTGTTGTGGTCGACCTCGGAGCACGCACCGACATCGTTCAGATTGCGCTCGAGTTTGGTGCAACCTTCCACGACTCCGCACCCACCGACCCCTCCGGATTGGCTGCGGCACTTTCGTCTTCGGAGCGGGACTTCTTCCTGCTGCTGAACGCAGGCGACGTGCCCGCAGCAGACGCAGTGAGCACCTTGATGCACTGGGTCACCGATAGCTCGATTGGTGTGGTGCAAGGTGTTGTCGGATCGGCACCTGGCGTTGCTTCGGAAGATGCGCCGAATGCTCGCCATGAGCTCACCTTTGAGCGCACCGCGCTGAACCCGGGCCTCGGTCGCAGGGGCACCGGCATCGTCACCGGCAGCGGAGCACTCGTGCGTCGTAGCGCATTGGCCGGCCTCGAGCTGGGCAACGGATCTCGGCAGCAAACGCTGTTCGAACTCATGCCTCGCCTCGCAGCGAACAGCATCCGAGTTGTCAGCGCGTCGGGCGTCGCAGTCGTCGTCGAAACGCCGTTGATCGACTCATCCGCAGTCGCCGCAAACCGCGCCGCCATGGCGGCCGCCGGCTGGCAGTTGCTCGTCGGTAAGAATGGCGCTGTTCGGGCTCGCCACATCCGCCTTCGTGATCGTCTTGCGCTCGCAGCGTGGTCGATGCGATCGGCCGACCGTGTTCGTCGAGTGTTGTTGGCTGCGATCGTCTTCGGGGCGCTGCTCTCCGGACAGGCTCCGTTCAATCCGACACTTCCCGCAATTGTTTATCTCTGGCTACCGATGTTCCTCACGTCGTCGGCGTCGCTGACCCTGCTGTCCAACGGAGCCATGCGCCCAGGCGACCGGGTTCGTAACTCTGTTCGATCAATGAAGGTCTCGATGGCCTTGGTGATCGCGATCAACGCCGTGCTGTTGATCCGCGGCATCTCTGACCGGTTCACCCACGCACTTCGTCCAATGGACAAAGACATCCAGATTGGTCTTACGGCCGTCGCGCTGTGGCTGCTCGGTGCTGCGCTCGACTCAATGCGCCTTCTGGCATGGCGTCGTCATAGTCGGCGGGCGCTCCGCCTTCAGGCATCCGGCACCGCTCGCCTTGACGAATACGGTGTGTACGTATCGGACATCACGATGTTCGGTGCTGGCTTGCTCGCCGATCAGTCAGTACGAATTCGCGAAGGCGGCACGCATCGCCTGACGTTCACCGTGCCAAGCGAGTCAGGCGTTACGTCGCTTGACATTCCTTGCGTCATCCGCAACGTTCGTGCCGACTTGGCCGGAGCATGGCGCATCGGCGTTGAGTTCTACGATGCCGATCAGTGGGCGTTGAATGCGCTCGCTGAGAGCTGCGCCGTAATCCCCGCTCGGGCGAGCATGGCCGGTTCATACGTTGGCGTTCGTCAGGTAAACCTACCGATCAGTGCTGGGGCGAGTCCTGGCCGAATCGCCCTGCGAGCTGCAACATTGTTTGCGTTGCTTGCCGTTGTGCTGTCGATCGCCCCCATCGATGTCGAGGCGACCGGCCCAACAACCCGCCGTGTTGTCGGCACCGTCGTTGACGATGGAACGTCAGCTCAAGCGGTCAGCAACATTCCTGTGGTTGCTGTGTGCTCAACCAACGCTGGGCCCGATGGGACTTTCGGAACAGCGGACGACGCGTACGGAACCGTCCTCAACACAACCACCGATGCACTCGGTCAATATGGCCTCGATGTCGCTGGAGCAGCGTGTTGGCTTTCGGTGGAGCCACCCCTTCCGAGTAACCAGCCGACGATTGTGGCCCAGATGCCGGTTGAAGAACTCACCGAAACTCCAGCCGTGATCAACCTCGGCGGAACCGGCACCATCACCATGGCGCCTGCAACGCTCGCGAATCACAGCGATACGGACACCAACATTGCAAACACACCAAATGCGACGCATCCGGCACCAAGAGCACCCAGTGCTACGCCAACGACCGCCGCTTCGTACCTCAAGAACCTGCCCTCGCCATCGAGCCAGCAAGTTGAGAACGCCCCACAAACTACGGGCAGCAAACTCTCGGTGCTGATGGTGATGCTGATGGTTGCACTACTGGCAGGAAGCGTGATGCTGTCATCAGCACCCGCTAGTCGTGTTCGTCTCCCGATTTCGCAATGAGATAGCCAATCGCTCGTTCGGCCTTCGGGTAGCGGTGGGCAAGACGCCAGAACTCGGCCGAATGATCACCAACCTCAAGATGCGCGAGTTCGTGCACGATGACGTAGTCGAGCACCCAATCAGGAAACGCGGCGAGTCGCGTGCTGATACGTATGCAACCGGTGGTCGGCGTGCACGAACCCCACCGCGACAACATGTTGTCGGACCAAGAAATCTCGCGAGCGCGAGGCAGGTCGTAACGGCGCGCCAACGTGAGCGCTCGCTCGACAAGGTCGACCCGTTCGGTAGAGATCTTGCGCTCGAACCGCCGACTCATGACATCGACCCAATGTTGTTGCTCGACTCGGCTCATCCACGACGGGATCACGATCTTGAGCACGCCGCCAACCAGTTGCGCGCCAACCGTTCGCTTGCGACGCGTAGAGCGTTCGATCTCGACAACAAACGACGGGCCAGCCACAACCTCGGACGCGGGTTCGGGTTCGGGTTCGACCGTTGGGGTTTCGACAGGAGCCTCGGTGTACTCGTGGTCTTCGAAAAGACGTAGCTCGTTGTTCACGTTCGGACTCCCTTCGTCGACAGATGCCCGCTACAGGGCGGTGCCGGTGGGTTCGGCGTCGATTAACAACACAGAATCACCGGCGATGACATTGTCGCCGCGAACCGTAAACCAGCTCGCACCCAAGTTAGGGATGCGACCATCGCTTGCGCCGAGCAAACGGCGAACTGCGCGAATGGCGCCGCCGTGGCTCACCACGAGTACCTCGCCACCTGGGTTGGCTTGAGCGATATCGCGGAACGCTGCCATCATGCGCTCGGCCGCATCGTCGTAGGGCTCGAATCCTTCGGGCCGGCGATGGGCGGCCAAATAGCCCGGCCAACCCTGTTCGACTTCGTCGTGAGTTAATCCCTGCCACGGCCCAACATCGGTCTCGCGCAAGCGCGGGTCGACAAGCACCGGGCCGATACCGATGATCTCGGCGATGATGTTCGCCGTGAGCGAGGCCCTCTGTAGATCGCTGGCCCACACCGAATCGAAGGTGCCGAGCACGAGTCCGGCATCGGCGGCTTGCCGCATGCCTTCGTCGCTGAGCGGCGCATCGGCTTGACCCTGCCAGCGACCCACTGCATTCCATTCGCTTTGGCCATGACGCGCGACAAGGAGTCGGGTCGGCAAGAGTTCGGCGTCGCGTTGTGCAGGCATCCACGGCGAGGGTAGCGCCACCGCTACGATCTGTGCGTGGCCATTCTGCGACTCTTCGCATCTGCCAGAGAGGCTGCGGGCGTCGGCCGCGACGACCTGCCCGGCCACACGGTTGGCGAATTGCTGGCAACAGCCCAAGATCGTTACGGCCCGGCGTTCAGCGCCGTGCTCAGCAGTTGCAAAATCTGGGTAAACGGAGAATCGGCCGATGCCGATACTGTCATTTCGGCCCGCGACGAAGTGGCTGTTCTGCCGCCCGTTTCGGGCGGAGCGGTCTGAGGAGACTTTATGAATAACCCATCAGTTGACCCAACCACACTTTCGCTCGCCGACCTTCGCGAGTTGCGTGCACAAAAGCAAGCCGCCGAAGATGCCATTAGCTACGTACGTCGTTTGGTGCAGGCAAGGCTCGACCTCGTTTCGGCCGAGCAGAAGCGACGCAACAACGGCAACGACCGCACCGTGTCCGACGATCTGCCGGCCATTCTGGGCCGCCATCTCAACAGCGGTCCGGCACGCCCACCTCGCCCCACCGTCGACCTCAGCGATCACCCGATCGCTATAGAACTCGACGAACTGTGCAGCAACCTCGGGGCGCATCACATCGCCGAACTCAACGACACCGAACTCGGTGCGCTGAGTGACGCCCTCCAAGCGTTCGAGCAAGCCCGCTCGAGCGAGCGACGCGAGTTGTTCGGCACGATCGATGCTCTCAGCGCCGAACTTGTGCGCCGCTACCGCGACGGCGAGGCCAAGGTCGACGACCTACTGGCCGACGAGTGAAGCCATCGTCTAGCACCGCTCCCGAGGCCCGGCCTGCACTACGCGACGAACTTGGTAGCCGTCTCGCCGAGGTTGGCGAGTTCATCCGCAATCAGCGTGAAACAGCACGGATGTCGGTGCGTGGACTGGCCGATGTAGCCAGTGTCTCGAACACCTATCTGTCGCAGATCGAGCGCGGCCTCCGGCGCCCTTCGGCCGAGATTCTGCAGCAGATCGCCAAGGCACTCAAGATCTCGGTCGAGTCGCTGTATGTGCGGGCGGGCATCCTGCCCGACGATCTCAACACTGTGGTTGGCGTGCGCGAGGCCATCGGCACCGACCAATTGTTGACACCAGAGCAAAAGCAAGCCCTGCTCAATGTGTACGAGAGTTTCGTCGCGCAATCGCGGTAGCCCGAAATGCCGACCAACTCGGTAGGGTTTTAGACCTGTGCAAAGGGTTGCCGTCCTCTCTCTTCACACGTCGCCGTTAGCCCAGCCCGGCTCAGGCGATAGTGGCGGAATGAACGTGTACGTGCGCGAGTTGGTCTCGGCGCTGGCACAAGCGGGCGTTGACTGCACCACCTACACCCGGGCGTCGCGGCCAGGCCTACCCGAGGTCGTTCAAATAGAGCCCGGTCATCGCGTTGTGCATCTGCCCGCTGGCCCGTTCGATCTCGCTAAAGAAGATCTCCCCCATGTGGTCGACGAGTTCGGCGATGCAGTCATCGAGCACATCCGCAACGGACCCGGTGTCGATGTCGTGCATGCCAACTATTGGCTCAGCGGCCTCGTGGCGCACCGCGTGAAGCACGAACTCGAGTTGCCGTTCGTGAGCACCTTTCACACCTTGGCTCGGGTGAAGGCCGAAGGCGGCGATCCCGAACCCGCATTGCGTGAGCGCGCCGAAGCCGAGATCATCAACTGTGCCGACGCAATCTGCGTCAGCTGCACCGAAGAAGAGAGCCAGTTTCGGCGCCTTTACGGAAACCCTCAGGGTCGTATTGAGATCGTGGCTCCGGGTGTTGAGCATGCGTTCTTCGCACCCGGCGAGAAGAGCGGCGCACGCCGAGCGCTCGATCTTGCCGCCGGACCATTGCTGTTGTTTGTCGGACGCCTGCAGCCCCTCAAGGGACTCGATGTTGCCGTACGCGCCCTTGCCGAACTTCGCCGGCCCGATGCAGTGCTGCTCGTGGTCGGTGGCGCTAGCGGTCTCGAAGGCGGCAGCGAAGTGGCCCGCATCATGGCGCTCATCGACCAGCTCGGTGTACGCGATCAAGTTCGCTTCGTCGAGCCGCAGCCGCACCACATTTTGTCTACGTACTACCGCGCCGCCGATGTGGTCGTGGTCCCCAGCCGCAGCGAGAGCTTCGGACTCGTGGCACTCGAGGCGGCCGCATGCGGCACGCCAGTTGTCGCCAGCGCAGTCGGCGGTCTGCTCACTCTGGTCGACGACGGCCTCACGGGCTACCTCGTGTCAGGCCGCGACCCATCGCACTTCGCTCAGCGCATCGCCTCGATTCTCAACGATCCAGCGCTTGCCGCGTCGATGAGCGTGCGAGCCGCAGAGCGGGCCCGTCGCTACACCTGGAGCTTCGCGGCTGCTCGCCTGCGCCGGCTCTACTCAGATCTCGCCGTGCGCGAACTCGTGGCCTGTTCGTAAGGTCGGCTCATGACCAACTTGTACGACAATTCATCACTGGCGGTCATCGAGCGCCATATCGACGAATGGCTCGCAGGTTTTGCTGTTGTGAACCCAGCCATCGTGGCTATCGACCGCGGCGACGGCGACGACACTCGCTGGTACGTGCGCATGCGCGGCGAAGAAAAAGAGTTCACCACTGTGTGGCTCACGCTCGGTCAGCGCACGCTTCGCTACGAGGCATACGTGATGCCGGCACCCGAAGAGAACATCGAAGCCGTGTTCGAAAACCTGCTGCGCCGCAACGAACGACTCGTCGGGTTGCACTTCGCGATCGGAGTCGAAGACGCTGTGTTCCTACGCGGCGATCTTCCGCTGGTGGCCCTCAGCGAAAGCGAACTCGACCGCGTGATCGGCTCGTTGTACGCCACCACCGAGCAATGCTTCCACGGCTTGCTGCGCATTGGGTTCGCCAGCCGATTCGCGTAAACGCCGCACTACTGTCTCGACCATGGGCGAACGAGTACTGGTCATTGGCGGTACCGGACCCACAGGGCTACCGCTGGTTCGTGGCCTCGTGGCCCGCGGGCATCATGTCACCATCCTGCATCGCGGCATCCACGAGCACGACGAAACGCCCGCCGAAGTCGCGCACATTCACGCCGACCCCTACAACATCGAATCGCTCACCGCGGCGCTCGATGGTCAAACCTTCGATGCGACCATCGTGATGTACGGCAGGCTGCGACGTATCGCCGAGCTGATGGTCGGACGCACCGGACGCTTCTTGTCGGTCGGTGGAGTCCCCGCCTATCGAGGTTGGATGAACCCGTGGTCGTTCGAGCCTCGTGGCCTGCCGGTGCCAACCGCCGAAGACGCTGCAACGGTTGCGGTTGCCGAGGAGGACGAAAAGGGCTTTCGCATTGTGCGCACCGAACAAGCCGTGTTCGAAGCGCACCCTCACGCCGCACATGTGCGCTACCCATATGTGTATGGCCCGTACCAACTTGCACCGCGCGAGTGGTGCGTTGTGCGCCGCGTGCTCGATGGTCGACGACGCATCATCGTGGCCGACGACGGCCTGACCCTGCACCACCACGGCTACACCGAGAACCTCGCCGAGGCGCTGTTACTTGCCATCGACAAGCCCGATGCGGCCGCCGGCAAGATCTTCAACGTTGGCGACACCGAAGTGCTCACCGTGCGCCAAGTGATCGAGCTGATTTGCGCCGAACTTCATCACGACATCGAAATCGTTTCGATGCCATTTGAGTTCGCTACCCCGGCGCTGCCGATGCTTACTCAACCGGCCAATACTCATCGAGTGCTCGACCTAGGGCGCATCGTGAACGATCTCGGTTACGCCGATGTGGTGCCCGCCCGCACAGCGGTTGGCCTCACAGCACGTTGGCTCGCCGAACACCGGCCCGAGCCCGGTGGCGTCGAAGAAACGGTGCTCACCGATCCCTTCGACTACGCGGCCGAAGATGCCCTGATCGACGCATGGTCAGGTGTGCGTTCATCGATGTCAGCCACAGCAGCTCAAGTTGCCTCAGCGCTTACGCCAACCGGCGAACCCCGACGAGCACCCGGCTATGGCCTTGCCTATAGCGGTCCCGGCGGCCGGCCACGCTCACAAAAGGAGTTTGCCGAATGACCACCCCTACCTCTACTGGGCCAATGCGAGGCATCCGCATCGTCGACTTCTCCATTGCGCTCACCGGCCCCTACGCGGCCGCGCTGCTCGGTGACCAAGGCGCGTCGGTGGTCAAGGTCGAACGACCGGGCTTCGGCGACATCGCTCGCTGGATCGGCGTCTCAGTTGGCGGCATGTCGGCGCTGTTTCAAACCTGCAACCGCGGCAAGCGCTCGATTGCCATCGACCTCGACAGCGAGCAAGGCCGCGACATCGCGCGGCGACTCATTGACCAAGCCGACGTTGTCATCCAAAACTTTCGGCCTGGCGTGATGGACAAACTCGGCCTTGGTTACGACGCGGTGCGCGGAGATCGCACCGACCTGATCTACGTATCACTCTCTGGCTTTGGACCCACCGGTCCCTACGCCGCCAAGGGCGCCTACGACACCGTCATCCAGGCCTACGGCGGATTGGGTGCCAGTCAGGCCGACGCCGAAACCGGCGAGCCACGCTTCTTACAACAAGTAGCCGCCGACAAGATCACGGCGATGTATGCCGTGCAGGCAATCACCGCCGCGCTGTTTGCGCGTGAGCGCGGCGACCACGGCCAACATGTTGAGCTCTCGATGCTCGACTCGGTGGTGTCGTTCTTGTGGGCCGATGCGGCGGGCAACGAGGTGATGCTCGACTCAGACTCGAGCATGCCCTCGAGCTTCACGGGCACGTTCAAGCCGTTTCGGTTCTCCGATGGATGGGGCATCTGCACTCCCACCTCTGATGCTGACTTCGCGGGTATGTGCCGCGCTCTCGACGTAGATGGCTACGACGATCCGCGCGTCGCCGGGATCGTGGCTCGACGCACCAACGTTGCGTTAGTCAACGAGATCATGCTGCGCGTACGCGCGGCAGCCGCAACGATGACCACCGCCGAAGTGATGGCTCGCTTCGAAGCGCACAAGGTTCCAGCAGGCGTGGTGCTGTCGCCCGCCGCGCTGTCCAGCGATGCCCATGTGCAAGCGATTGGTCTGCTCGAAGACTCGGTGCACCCAACGGCCGGACGCCTGCGCCAGCCCAGGCATCCGGCGCAGTTCAGCGGCACGCCCGCGGCGCTCAGCGGTGGCGCGCCAACGCTTGGTCAGCACACCGATGAGTTACTCGCCGAACTCGGTTGCGACCCCGCTGCCATCGGCGCGCTGCGCACAAGCGGCGCAGTCTCGTAACCCAATCGGGTAGCCGTTTTCCCCAGCGCTCAACACAAGGCACCCAGTCGAACGCCGGCGTGGGCCTGATCGGGGAAGACGATTGTGGTGCCCACGCCGGCAACTGTGCTGTGGGCAACCAATCAATGCTCGCTGAACTACGCGTGACGAACGAATAGGTTGTGCGCCATGAAGACACACGCACTCGCAGTTATCGGTGGCGGCAACATGGGAATCGCGCTCGTG
>Ga0194043_1000221_pt1 | contig 29785 bp, 29 predicted proteins | sample JunL4415m_MetaG_FD_161274 | JGI IMG/M metagenome (GOLD analysis project Ga0194043, IMG submission 161274) | Anoxic zone freshwater microbial communities from boreal shield lake in IISD Experimental Lakes Area, Ontario, Canada - Jun2016-L442-15m | ecosystem: Environmental > Aquatic > Freshwater >...
ATCAGCGCTGAAACGAAGAGCCCGGCGGCGAGGCGGCGGGCGCAGCCGCCCCGGCCCGCGTGCGTGCGCTGCGGTGACGAGGGCCGGCGGGCGCCAGCCGGCCCGGCCTTTCGGCCTCAGTACCGCCTGACCTCGCCGTAGAGCGTGTCGCGCTGCACAGGCGTGCGCCCGGCGGCGCGGATCAGGCGCACCATCTCGTCGACGTCGCACTGGTTGCGCACGCCGGCGGCGGCGACCACGTTCTCCTCGATCATCGTCGAGCCCATGTCGTTGGCCCCGAAGGCCAGGGCCACCTGGCCCATCTTGAGGCCCTGCGTGACCCACGACGCCTGGACGTTCGGCACGTTGTCGAGGTAGAGGCGGCTCACGGCGAGCAGGCGCAGGTAGTCGAAGCCGGTGGCGGGGGTGTGGCCGGCGGCAAGCTCCGTGTTGCCGGCCTGGAAGGTCCAGGGGATGAAGGCGGTGAAGCCGCCGGTCTCGTCCTGCAGATCGCGCAGGCGGCGCAGGTGCTCGACGCGCTCGGCGGGCGTGTCGAGCGAGCCGAACATCATCGTCGCGGTGGTCTTCATGCCGAGACCGTGGGCGACGCGCATCACATTCAGCCAGGTGTCGGTGGGGATCTTGTGCGGGCTGATGGCGGTGCGCACCCTGTCGACGAGCACCTCGGCGCCGCCGCCGGGCAGGCTGTCGAGGCCGGCGGCGCGGAGGCGGCGCAGCGTCTCCTCCACGCTCAGATCGCTCGTCGAAGCGATATGCACGATCTCCGGCGGCGAGAGCGAGTGGATGTGGATCGGGCAGCGCGCCTTGATGCCGCTGAAGACCTGTTCGAACCAGCGGATGTCGAGGTCCGGGTGCAGACCGCCCTGCATCATGATGGCGGTGCCACCGAGCGCCAGGGTCTCCTCGATCTTGCGGTGGATGTCGTCCTCGGAGAGCAGGTAGCCCTCCCCGCTCCCCGGCTTCTTGTAGAAGGCGCAGAAGCGGCAGCCCGAGAGGCAGTAGTCGGTGTAGTTGATGTTGCGGTCGACGATGAAGGTGACCTCGTCGCCGGGGTGCAGGCGGCGACGCACGGCGTCGGCGCGCGCGCCGACGCCCAGCAGGTCGCCGCCTTCGAGCAGGGCGAGGGCCTCGGCGTCGCTCAGCCGCTCGAGGGGCGGGCGGGCGGCGGACGCGCGCCGGGCGGGCGGCGCGGGCGGCGCGGCGCTCATCCGCCGGCTTCCCCGTGCAGCCGCCACACCATCTCCACGTAGTCGAAGCCGTGCCCGGTCGTGTCGTGGTGCACAGGGATCCCGTCCACGATCTCGTCGCCCGGCTGCAGCGTGAAGCCCACGCGCTTGTGGAAGGCGATGGACTTGACGTTCCAGGCGCCTGTCTCGGCGAGAACCTCGCTGCGACCCCGCCCGCGCGTGGTCTGAGCGAAGCGCGCGTACATCTCGGCGCCGAGGCCGGAGCCGCGGCGCTCAGGGCGCACGCCGGCGTAGTGTACGTACCCGGCGTCGGGAAAGCGCTGCGACATGAAGCCCACGAGAAAGCCGATCAGCCCATCGTCATCCTCCACGATGACGCAGGTGTCGCCGAAGTGCTCGAAAAGCTGCGGGCAGACGGCGTGGACCATGTGGAGGCCGGGCCACCATTCGTCGATGGCGGCGACCACCGCCTCCGCGTCATTGGGTTCGGCCGTGCGCCAGATTGGTTCACCCGCGCTCACGTGTCGACCTCCTGGTCAAGGATCAGTTCGAACTGCACGCGGTGGTCGCCCTGCGGGCCGCGGTCTATGGTCACCGGGACGCCGTCGATCTCGGTGTCGCCGGGCAGGATCGCGAAGCCGAGGGCTGTGTGAAACGCGATCGAGCCCTCGTTCGCCGGTCCGGTGACGGCGCGCACGACGCTGCGCCCCTGCGCGCGGGCGACGCGGAAGAAGCGCCGGTACATGTCGCCGGCGAGGCCCACGCGGCGCCAGGCCGGGTGCACCCCGGCGAAGTGGATGCAAGCCTCGTCGTCGTGATCCGGGCAGAGGAAGCCGACGAGAAAGCCGATGAGCTCGTCTTCGTGCTCGACGACCAGCGACGCACCGCGAAAGTGCTCGAAGAAGATCCTCGGCAGCATCGGCCGCAGATCGCGGCCGCCCCACCACTCCGGCATGACCGCCATGACGCGCTCGTAGTCGGCGGGGATCGGCCGGCGGAAGATGAGGCTGGTGCATGACACGACGGGCGCCGGCCTCAGTCGGCGCCGGCGGGGCCGGCTGTCGGGGAGGCGTCCGTCGGGGCGGCGGTCGCGTCGACCGCCGGCACGGCAGCGGCCGCCGCCGCCGGCGCGGCGGCCGCCCCGACGTCGGGGATCCCCTCGAGCTCGCCGATCGCGGCGGCGCGCCGGTAGAACTCCTCCAGACCGGCGCGGTACTCCGGCGTGAAGCCGAACTTGAGCTTGTCGAAGTACTCCACGAGAAAGCGCTGGCTGAAATCGTAGCGCTGCGCCGCGGCGGCGGCCGTCTCGGCCGGGTGCGCGGCGCAGTCGTCGCGCGAGGCCAGCAGGGCTGCCCCCACGGCGGCTGCCGCCGCCGGCCGGGCGGCCGTGAGCGCGCGGCGCGCGGCGCACACCGCGAACACCATCGGCAGGCCGGTGACCTTCTGCCACTCGGCGCCGAGGTCGTAGTGGTGCGGGTACACCTCGGCGCGCAGCACGTACAACGCTTCGTCGCCGATCAGTAGCAGGCCGTCGAAGTCGGCGAGGACCTCCGCCAGCGACCCGCGGCGCGGCGCGAACTCAGGCTCCAGCCCCCATTCCCGGCAGAGCACCTTCAGCAGGCAGATGGAGGTGGCGCTCTTCTCGGTGAGGGCGATGCGTCGCACGTCGTTCAGAGGGACGCGCGTGAAGAGCTGCACCGAGTCGACGGCGCCGAACGAGCTGATCGACACCTGCGGCAGCAGCGCCAGCTCGGCGGCGTCGCGGGCGAAGGCGATCGAGGACGGCAGGGCCACGTCGATCGCCCCGCTCACCAGCATCTCGTTGAGCGCCGACGGGTAGCCCTCGACGATGGTGGCGGCCACGCCGCGCGCGGCCAGCTCGCGCTCGAAGTGGTGGTACAGCGGAAAGCAGTTGACGAACTCGATGCGCCCCACGCGTACCGGGCCGGGGGACGCGCCGTCCGCGGGCTCGTCCGCGGATGCGCCCGTGCGGGGCGCGCCGTCCGCGGGCTCGTCCGCGGATGCGCCCGTGCGGGGCGCGCCGTACGCGGGCGCGCCCGCGCGGGGCGCGCCGTCCGCGGGCTCGTCCGTGGATGCGCCCGTGCGGGGCGCGCCGTACGCGGGCGCGCCCGCGCGGGGCGCGCCGTCCGCGAGCTCGCCCGCGCGGGGCGCGCCGTCAGGCGTCGTCATCGTAGCGCCGCACGACGTTGTACAGCGTGTCGCGTTCCACCGGCACGCGGCCGGCGGCGCGGATGACGCGCACCAGCTCAGCCTTGCTGAGCTCCTGCCCCGTGTCGACGCCGGCCGCGTGACTGATCTTCTCCTCGACCACGGTGCCGTCGAGGTCGTTGACGCCGAACACCAGCGAGACCTGGGCGAGCTTGAGGCCGACGTTGATCCAGAAGGCCTTGATGTGACGGAAGTTGTCGAGCACGAGGCGGCCCACGGCGAGCATCTTGAGGTCGTCGAAACCGGTGGGGCCGGGCAGCTCGCTGAGGCCGGTGTTGGCCGGCTGGAACGAGAGTGGGATGAAGGCGTTGAAGCCGCCGGTGTCGTCCTGCAGCTCGCGCAGGCGCAGCATGTGGTCGGCGAGCTCCGCCGGGGTCTCGACATGGCCGTACAGCATCGTCGCGTTGGACTTGAGCCCGGCGCCGTGGGCGGCGCGCATCACGTCGAGCCACGTCTGGCCGCTGATCTTCCGCTCGCAGATGAGCTCGCGGACGCGGCCACTGAAGACCTCGGCGCCGCCGCCGGGCAGCGAGCCGAGGCCCGCCTCCTTCAGCGCGGCCAGCACTTCCTCGACGCTCTTGCCGCCGATCCTGGCGAAATGCGCGATCTCGCTGGCCGTGAACGCCTGGATGTGTACGTCGGGAGCCAGCTCCTTGAGGGCGCGCATCATCTCGAGGTAGTACTCGAAGGGCAGGTCGGGGTGCTCGCCGCCGACGATGTGGATCTCGCTGATGCCGCCGACGGCCAGGGTCTCGCGGGCCTTCTCCACGACCTCGTCGATCGACAGGGTGTAGGCGTCGGCGTCGCCCTCGTCGTGGCTGAAGGCGCAGAACAGGCAGCGGTTGCGGCACACGTTGGTGTGGTTGATGTGGCGGTTGCTGATGAAGTAGACCTCATCGCCGACGGCGCGGGCGCGGGCGCAGTCGGCGATGGCCCCCAAGGCGAGGATGTCGTGGCTCTCGAGAAGCGCCGCGGCCTGCGCGGCGTCGAGGCGGTCGCCGGCGGCGACGGTCTGCCAGATACCTTCGAGGCCGGCGCGCGCGGCGAGCGCCGGGATGTCACTGGGGTTCATGGGATCGACTCCAGACGTGTCAGCTGTAGCGGTCCACGACCTGCGCCGCGACCTCGGCGAGCAGGTCGCGCTCGACGAGGTCCGGACAGGTCTCGAGGACCCTGCGGGCTTCCTCAATGTATCCCAAAGCGACGCCGCGGGCACGCGCCAGGGCGCCGCTGGCCGCGACCGTCCGCAGGACGGTCGCCACATCGGCGGCGCCCCGGCCATTACGAGAGAGCAACGGCGCCAGCTCAGGATGGACCTCGAGGGTGAAGATCAGCGGCAGCGTGACGGTGCCGTCGCGCACGTCGGCGCCGGGGCGTTTGCCGGTGTTGGCCTCGTCGCCGCTGCAGTCGAGGATGTCGTCGAACACCTGGAAGGCCAGACCGATGAGGCGGCCGTACTCGCAGAGGGCCGCGGCCGCCTGCTCCCCGGCGCCCGAGAGCAGGGCGCCGAGCCGGCAGGCGGCCGCGAACAGATCGGCGGTCTTGCGTTCGCAGCGACGCTCGTACTCGGCTTGGGTCACCGTGGCGCGGTAGGCGTCGTCACGCTGCAGCACCTCGCCCTCGGAGAGGCCCACGGCGGTGGCGCTGAGCACGTCGACCGCCGCCGGGTCGCCGGCGCCCACGAGCTCCTGAAAGGCGCGCGCCAGCAGGAAGTTGCCCGTCGAGACGGCGATCGGCATCCCGTAGGCATGGGCCACGGTGGGCCGGCCACGGCGCAGCTCGGCGCCGTCGAGCACGTCGTCGTGGACCAGAGTCGCCATGTGTAGCAGCTCGACCGCCGTGGCGCCGCGGAGAACCGGCTCGCCGAGAGCCGCGTCGCGGCGCGCGCAGAGCAGCGTGAGCAGCGGTCGCACGCGCTTGCCGCCGGCGGCGAGCGTGGCGCGGCACGCCTCTCCGAGCGCGCCGGGATAGGCGTTCGCGACCGCCGTGAGCCGCTCCTCGACCAGATCGATGCCGCGGGAGTAGCGGCGCTTCTGCAGCGGCGAGCGCCAGGTCAGCGCCGGGCGGCCGCTCACCGCGCAACCCCGCCCGCCGGCGCGGCAGGCGCCTCCCCGGCCGCCGGCGCGGCAGGCGCCTCCCCGGCCGCCGGCGCGGCAGGCGCCTCCCCGACGTGGATGGCCACGGCCCCGAAGCCGAAGCGCCGGTAGCGCACGCGCCTGAGGCCGGCGGCGGCCATGATCGCCGCGAGCTCCTGGGCCCGCGGAAAGGCCTCCACAGAGGCCGGCAGGTAGGCGTAGGCGGTGGCGTCGCCGGTGACGAGGCGCCCCAGAAGCGGAACCACGCGGCCCATCCAGACGCGGTGGAAGCGCTTCCCGGCGCCCTCCGGCGCCTGCATCGACTCGAGGCACACGACGCGCCCGCCCGGGCGCGTGACGCGCCTCATCTCGGCGAAAGCGCGCGGCACGTCGCGCACGTTGCGTACGCCCCAGCCGACGGTGACCGCGGCGAATCCGCCGTCGGCGAACGGCAGGTCGAGGAGGTCGCCGCGCACGAAGGTCGGCGCGGGAAGGCCGCGGCGCCTCCGCGCCGCGGCCTTCCCGCGAGCGCGCTCGAGCATCCCCGCGGTGAAATCGAGCCCCACGACCTCGCAGCCGGGGCACTCATCGGCGAGGGCGAACGACAGGTCGCCGGTGCCGCAGCAGGCGTCGAGCACGCGGTCTCCCGGCGCCGGCGCCGCTGCTCGCGCGGCGAGGCGGCGCCAGTGCCCGTCGCGGCCGCCCGTCATCAGCCGGTTCATGAGGTCGTAGCGCGGCGCGATGCCGCCGAACATGGCGGCGATGCGCCGCGGGTCGCGGTCGACCGGCGGGTCGCGGTCGACCGGGAGAGCGCGCCCGTCGCCGGACGCGCCGGCGGGCGCGCCCGCGGGCGTCAGCGCCGGCCCCCGTCCCACGGCGGGAACAGGGTCTGCGCAAGGCCCTGCGCAACGATGGCCCTGCCGGCGGCGCTCCCGCCGACAAAGCCCGCGAACGGAGGCGTCCGGGTCATCGACGGCTCCCTGGAGCGGCGCGGGCCGCCGCCGTCAGTTGATGGAGCCTGTGTGACACTGGCCACCCCAGCAGCCCTGCGGGCCCGTGCCACCGTTGCCGTGGCACTTCATGCACATGCTGCCGCTGTTGTACACGTGGTTCGGGTGGTCGGCGACGAAGGCGCTGCTGTGGGGCAGCTCCACCCCGTGACACGCGGTGCAGAAGGCGCTGCTGTGGCACTTGGTGCAAAGGCCCGGTGACGAGGCGGCCGTGCTTGGATGCGTCCCCACCCAGCCGGCGGGATGCGGCATCGGCAGGCCGTGGCACTCGATGCAGCTGTCCCTGCCGTGGCACTTGACGCATTTCGCCTCGTGCTCGAGCGCGTAGCCGCCGTGCCCGGACAACCAGCTGTCCGCATGCGGCATCGGCAGGCCGTGACAGCTGATGCAGAACCTGGGATCCTTCTCGAGGTGGCACGATACGCAGATGCTCTTGCCGCGGTCGAGGACGACACCCCCGTGCTCCTTGTTCCAGCGCTTGGGGTGCGGCATCTCCAGCCCGTTGTGGCACTCGGTGCAGAAGATCTTCTTCTCGTGGCAGCCGCGGCACTGGTCGGCCGTGACCTGCAGCTTCATGGGCGCCTTGGGCGCGGTGGCCGGCACGCCGCTGATGTGGCAGGTGCTGCACGTGTCGGGCAGCTGCTTGCCGTCGTGACAGCGCGCGCAGATCGACATCTTGTTCTGGGAGGCGCGCGCCACCTCGATCTGCGTGCCCGGGTGCGAGATGTTGGCGTGGCAGGTGATGCACTGGTAGCCGGCCTCGCGCAGGCCCTTGTGATTGACGCGGATGCCGTCCACCACGAGGTCCTTCTCGATCTGGGAATTGGGGTGGCACTGCGCGCAGTTGTTGGAGCCCACGAAGGTGGTGAGCGGGCGCTCGTACTGGCCGGAGACGTACAGGATGAGGTTGCTGGCGCCCTGCAGGTTGCGGATGAAGTAGTTGAACACGCCCGGTTTGGTGTGGCACTTCTGGCAGCCCACGCCGGCGCGGTAGTGCGCGGTCTGTTTGTAGGTGACCACCTCGGGCTTGATGATGTGGCACGCCTCGCAGGTGTCGATGCGGTTCACCGCCGAGAAGCCGATGACGGCGACCACAAAGAGCACGCCGAGCGCCGCGAGCACGCCGAGGATCCAGCGGCCGGGGACACGCCCCTCCAGCAGAACGCGGCTCCTGGCGGGCTTGCGCGCCACGACTCACCCGCCCCCTATGATCGGCGACGAGGTCGGCGCCGGCGTGGGCGGCAGCGTGAACTTCGCGCCGCCCAGCAGCTTGTGAGCCTGCGGGTCGCCGGTCTGGTGCTGCACGTGACAGGCCTGGCAGTTGGCCACCACGTGGCAGTTGAAACACGTGTCGGAGCCCTTTACAGCGGTCACCGCGGGATGGGCCGGGATCCAGCTTGCGGGGTGCGGCATCTCCACCTGATGGCACGTCTTGCAGTACTCCCTGGTGTCGTGGCAGCTTTCGCAGGCTTCGTCGCCGCCGCGCGCCTCGACGTCCCTGCCGTGCTCGGACATCCACGCTTCGGGATGCGGCATGAGCACGCCGTCGTGGCACCTGGAGCAGGCGTCCTTCCCGATGTGGCAGGCGCTGCACGTGGAGAGGATGCCCACGGCGCCGTGCCGCGTGGCCCAGTCGTTCTCCTTGTGCGTCTGCGGGACGGCGCCGTACCCCGGCTTGGTGTGGCAGAGGTCGCAGCGCGAGGTGGCCACCTGACCGTCCGGCGCCGTGTACTCGTTGTTGTGGCAGATCAGGCACTGGTCCATGCTCGGGTACGTGCGAGAGCCCTCGGGCACGGCGTCGCCGTGGGCCTGCGTGGAGTGGCAGCGCATGCACAGGAACCCCGCCGCGATGAGGTGCTTGTGCTGCACGCGGATGCCGTTCCTGGACACCGGGTTGAACAGCAGGTCGTTGTTGTGACAGCGCCGGCACGACTGGTTGAGCACGTAGCCCAGGATAGGCTTCTCGTAGTCGCCGGTGATCTGGGCGATGGGCTGCTGCAGGGCCTCGAGCTTCGCGGTGAGGAAGAAGAACGGGCCCGGTTTGCTGTGGCACTGCTCGCAGTTGACGCCGTTGTGGGCCGATGCCCTCCACTCCTCCACGTACGGGATGTGGCTCTTGCAGGCGCCGCAGAACTGCGGCGTCGAGGTCGCGGCGAGCGCGACGCCGACGCCCACCACCACCACCGTGAGGAGGATGGCGGCGATCGTGAGGCCGCGCGAGGTGAGGCGGAAACCCACGCGTCAGCCGCGGATCTTCGGCACAGACGGCCGCGCGTTGTGGATGCTGCTCCTGTGGCAGAGCCCGCAGCCGTACCCGCCGGTGTGCCGGGCGGCGCCGCCGTGGCAGCGCAGGCACACGGAGTTGGGCGGCTGCCTCTGGGCGGCGTGGAACTTGCCTTTGTGGCATGTGCCGCAGCTGGTGATGCCGGAGCCGAGGGCGCTGGCGTGCAGCCTCTGGGAGTGGCACGGCGAGCAGATGGAGCTCTTCGTGACCGTAGCGGAGTGCTGCGCCCTGGCGGCCGGCCCCGTGCCGCTGCCCTTGTGGCAGGTGGCGCACTTGCTCTGCGGCACGTTCTTGCCGGCGTGCTTCCTGGCGTGGCAGGAGCGGCAGTCCTTCTGGGTGGTGGTCGTGGACTGCCCGTGATGGAGGGCGGCGACGCCCGTGTGGCAGGTGAGGCACGCGACCTTGCCGGCGTGCTGCCTGTAGCCGTCGCCGTGGCAGTCGGAGCAGGCCGGCGGCCGCGGCTTGGCGTTGTGCACCTGGGCGGCATGGCACTTCAGGCAGTCGGGCGTGCCGAACGTCGCGGTCGGGTGGCACTTGTTGCACGTGGCCGGCACCGGCGGGAGGTCCATGCCGGTGTGACATGAGGTGCAGGGATTGCCGTCGTGCGTCTCCCGCGCGACCGCGTCGACGCCGTTGTGGCAGTCCTCGCAGGTCGGCGGCGGCGTCTCGACGCCGCTATGGTGCGGGCTGCCGCCGGGATCGACGATCGAGATGCTGGTCTGGTGGCAATCGAGGCAGGTCTTGCCGAAGCCGGCGGCGCCGTCGTGAGGCAGGGCGCCGTGCGTGAAGGGGAGCGTGTAGTCGCGCACGGCCTGGTTCCAGAGATGGCAGCCCTGGCTGCAGGCCGAGCTCGGCGTGGACAAGGGCGTGGTGTCCTCGCCCGGCACGTGGCACGACCAGCACTGCTTGCCGGGGAAGCTCTTGTAGCGGCTGCCGTGACAGAACGTCGTGCAGGTGGCGTCGGTGAGCGGCTGGCCATTGTGGCAGGAGGCGCACGTGTCGGCGCCGTCGTGCGTCCAGCCGTCGAACGCCGCAGCGGGCGCGGCGGAGAGCGCCAGCGCCGCCGCCGCGCCGGCGCACAGCAGCACCAGGACGGCGATGGCCACGAGCACCTGCTGACGGCGACCGACCACAGCCCTCACCTCCCGGCCGTCCCGAGGACGGCGTCGCGGACCCTCGTTGCCCCCGGCGGTCATCAGTCGAACACCGACCAGATGATGAACGCCGTCATGAGGATAGCGCAGAAACCGGCGAACGCGGTGATGATCCACCACAAGACGTCGGCCGCGTAGGTCCGCCAGGTGATGCGCTTCTCGACGAGGACCTTGTCGAGGGTGCCCTCGCGCACGCGCCGCGCGAACTCGAGCGGGCGCTCCGCCTTGTAGTGCTCGACGGGCAGCGAGCCGGTGAAGATGACCTTGTCGAGGGGGAAGCTCTCGGGCCGGGCGTGGGCGCTGAAGAAGTGGACGAAGATGAAGATGACGCCCATCGCCAGCAGCGCTTCGTTGGAGTGGATGACGAGGGCGATGTTGAGAAAGACGCCGGGCAGCACTTTCGTGAACCACAGCGGGAACCACATCATGAAGCCGGTCGCGCCGATGATGACGGTGCCCGCCATGAGTGACATGTAGTCGAACTTCTCCCAGTACGTGTAGCGGTCGAACTGCGGCTTGGGGCCCTTGCCGAAGAACCAGGCGAACATGCCGATCATGTCCTGCAGGTCTTTCTTGCCCGGCATCATCGAGCCGGGGCTGCGCAGCAGCCTGCCCCGGCTGCGCAGCACCATGACGACCATGAACGTGAACTCGAGCGTCCAGTAGAACACCGTGACGATGGCGGCGATGCGGTGGTACACGCCGGCCGCCGTGACGCCGCCGAAGAAGTCCATGGACCAGCGCGCCCACTCGGTGTCCTTGTACTTGAGCGGCATGCCCGTGAAGACGAGCACGGTGAAGCTCATGAAGACGAGGAAGTGCATCCAGCGGTGGAACACGTTGAACCGCCGGTACTCGATGCGCGTGCGCACCTTCCTGGGTGTGACTTCAGCTGTGACGATCTCGCCTGTAGAGGCCATCCTTGATCCCCCGGTAGATGTACAGGCCCGTGTGCACAAAGCCGAACGTGAAGACCACCGCGATCAGCATGATATAGAGGGCGTAGAACGTCCAGACCGCAAACGACGAGCTCGGGCTCTGCGGGTCGACGTGCACCATGAAGCCGGCGAAGTTCTGGTTGGCCCCGGGGTGGCACTGGCCGCACGTGGCGACGAGGTTCTGCGGGGCGACCATGCTGTCGGGGTTGGACGGCGGCAGGATCTTGTGACCGCCGTGACAGTCTGTGCAGACGGCGGTCTTGGCGTCGCCCAGAGCGAACGCCTTGCCGTGGTAGCTGTCCAGGTAGGTCTTGAGCTGTTCCGCGTGACAGTGCGCGCACAGAGGGTCGATGGCGGCGCGGAAAGCCGGTGAGTCCGGCGGCGTGATGTTGTGCGCCACGTGGCAGTCGGCGCAGACGGGCGCCTTGCCGCTGGATTCGCCGAACACCAGGTTGCCGTGGAACGAGCCGCGGTACATCTCGAAGACGTCGGCGTGGCAGTTGTTGCACGCCGTGAGCTTCGCCGTGACCAGCCACGCCTGCGTCTCCCCGGCATCGTGCAGGCCTGGCTTGAAGCCGATGTGGCAGCTCGTGCACGCCAGCTTGCCGTGGCGGGAGGCGTCGTACAACGCCCTGTCGACGAAGAGGCTCTTCTGCCGGCCATCGACCTCGATGGTGCGATCGATCATGTCCTGCTGGCCGTGACAGCGGAAGCAGTCGTCGTTGCCGGGGGCGCTGAGCGCCGACCCGGCGGTGGAGGTGGACGCGGCTGCCGGGCCGGCGTAGCCGCAAAGGGCAGCCGCGGCCAGGGCGAGCAGGAAGACGATGAGGCGCCGCCTGGTCATGGGGTCACGCCACTCTGCTCATGGCAGCGGTCGCACATGCCTTGCGGGTGGCACACGAGGCAGGCGCCGGGGTCCTGGGCCGCCACCGGCCCGTGCGCCTGCACCCAGGCGGCCGGGTGGCTCACGCGGTGGCACTGCTCGCAGAAGGTGCCTTCGTCGTGGCAGCCCATACAGCCTGACCGGTCTTTGGTGGCGGTGGGGCCGTGCGTGTAGCGCCACGTACCGGAGAAGTGATCGGGCGTGGGCTTCGCGTGGCACGGGTCGCAGAACTCCGCCGGGCTGTGGTGGCAGCGCGCGCACGACCCGGGGTCGGCGAGCGCCTGCGCGCCGTGCGTCTCGAGGTAGCCCTTCGGGTGGGCGTCGGGGGACGGTGGCGTGATGTGGCAGAAGCCGCAGTCGCTGGGCGCTCCCTGCGTGTTGTGGCACATACTGCACACCGCCATGGACACGCCGGTGGGCGCGCCGGGCTTGGGGTGCGCGACCTGGTTGTGGCAGTCGGCGCAGGTGAGGTTGCGCAGATCCACGTGGACGTCGTGAGGCATGCGGATGTCGCCGTTCTCGCTGGGGATCCCGTTGAGCGAGTGGCACTTGAGGCAGTTGGCGTTGCCGGGGCGTTGCCCCTTGCTGGGCGCGCGCGGCACGTTGAGATAGTCGGCCCAGATGTTGAGCCACTCGCGGCTGCGCCACTTGATGGCGTTGCCCAGACCGGGGGGGACGTGGCACGCGGTGCACGAGACCTTGGCGTGCGTCGAGGTCGCCCACGCGTGGCCGGCGGGCTGTGTGGCCTTGCACGACGTGCAGTACGCGGGGGTGTCGGTGGCCCACACGGGGATCACGAGGACCACGGCCAGCACGGCGATGAAGCCCACGACCACGAGCGCGGCGAGCCACGGCGCGCGGTACCATGGGCGGGGACCCGGCCGATATCGGTGACCGCGTTCGGGCAAACGCACGAACCCCTTCGGCTGCTTTCACGGGCAGGGCGACGATGGGAGGCGCCCCTTCCGCGGCCGCCCACCGCACGCCGCCATTGTACCATCCCGGGTATACGGCGGCGAGAGGGCATCGCCTGCACCGCAGGCTCGGCGGCTCGGCGGCGGCGGCGGCGGCGCGGCTGGGCGGCTCGGCGGCGCCGGCGGAGCCGCCGCCGCGACTCGGCGGCTCGGCGCCGGCGCCGCGGCATGCGCGGGCCGCTCAGCCCGCCAGCACGGCCACGATGACCACGGCGCCGTACAGCAGGCCCACGGCGCCGTTGACGGTCATGAATCCCATGCCCACCCCGCGCAGGCTGCGGCGCGCGATGTCGATGTGCGGCCAGGCGAGCACAGCGGCGACCAGCGCGAGGCCGAGCCAATAGATCCAGTCGAGGCCCGAAAGCAGCCCCACGGCGGCCAGGAGCACGACGGTGGCGACGTGGGACGCGGCGGCCACGACCAGAGCGCCGCGCTCGCCCACGGCCACGGGCACGGAGTGCAGGCCGTGGGCGCGGTCGAAGTCGAGGTCGAAGACCGCGTAGATCACGTCGAAGCCGCCCACCCACAGGCCGACGGCGAAGAACAGCAGCCAGGCCTGCGGCGCCACGCCGCCGGTGACGGCCACCCAGGCGGCCGCCGGCGCGAGCCCCAGGGTGAGGCCCAGGGCGTAGTGGCAGAACCACGTGAAGCGCTTCGTGTACGGGTAGAGCACGAAGGCCGCCAGCGGGATGGGCCAAAGGTACCGGCACGGCGGCGAGAGGTTGAAGGCCGCCAGCACCAACAGCGCCACCGCGACGACGGTGAACGTCCAGACCTCGCGGCGCCCGAGCCGGCCGGCGGGAAGCTCGCGCGCCGCCGTGCGCGGGTTGCGCGCGTCCAGCTCCGCGTCGATGAGCCGGTTGAGGGCCATGGCGGCGCTGCGCGCGCCCACCATGGCCACGGTGATCCACAGCAGATCGTTCCAGGACGGCAGGCCCGCGGCGGCGAGAAAGGCGCCGGCGTAGGCGAACGGCAGCGCGTAGACGCTGTGCTCGACCTTGATGAGCCGCGCGAAGAGCGTGGTCTTGGAGGCGGGGGCGCCGGCGGCGGCCCCGGAGGCGGGCACGGCGGCCGCTGTCAGGCGCCGGCGTCCGCGGCCGGCTCGGCGGCGTCGGCGGAGTCGGCCGCCGCCGCTGCGACAAACCCCGGTTCGTGGGCGAACTTCTCGAGGAGGAAGCACGCCACGGCGACGATCACGGCGAAGATGCCGATCACGAACAGCACGGAGTACACGAAGATGCCGGCGGGCTGGGCGATGCCGAGATAGGCGCTGATGGTCCAGGCGATGATCGCCACCAACCAGTTGGCCAGCGAGAGGATCAACAGGTTGCGCCGTATGTGCTTGTCTCGCACGTCCGCCTCCTCGCGGTCCCGATCGATCACCGTTCTCCCCGCAGTGTAGAAGCACGCCGCGCCGCCGTAAAGCGCTGGGCTGCCCGAGCTGCCGGCAGAACAGCGCTCCCGCGGCGCGCGAAGGCCACGGGCGCGGCGTGGATCCGGGCGTCATCGTCTGACGGGAGAGCAGTTCTCCCGCGCGCGTTCTCACCGGCCGCGGGTCGCGTGCCCGCGAGGGAGATTCACGAGAACGGCAGCCCGAGCTCCTGCCAGCGCGCCGTGACGCGCCGCTTCACGGCCGGATCCATCGCGAGCTCGTCGGGCCACTCGCGGCCGTGGCCCTCCTCGGGCCACGTCCTGGTGGCGTCGATGCCCATCTTGGCGCCGTAGCGCGCCAGGGGGCTGGAGTGGTCGAGCACGTCGAGCGGGCCCGCGACGATCACCGTGTCGCGGGCGGGGTCGACGTTGTTGAACACCCGCCAGGCGACCTCGCTGTAGTCGTGCACGTCGACGTGCTCGTCGACCACCACGACGAACTTGGTGAACATCATCTGGCCCATGCCCCACACGGCGTTCATGATCTTGCGCGCCTGGCCGGGGTACGTCTTGCGGATGGAGATGATGGCGCAGTCGTGGAAGACGCCCTCGATGGGCAGGTCCATGTCGACGATCTCGGGCTGCACGAGCCGCAGCAGGGGCAGAAAGAGGCGCTCGGTGGCCTTGCCGAGGTAGGCGTCCTCCATGGGCGGGCGGCCGACGATGGTCGCCGGGTAGATGGGGTCGCGGCGGTGGCTCATCGCCGTGAGGTGGAAGACGGGGTAGTCGTCGGCCAGCGAGTAGTAGCCGGTGTGATCGCCGAAGGGCCCCTCGCGGCGCAACTCGCCCTTCTCGACGTACCCTTCGAGGACGATCTCCGCGTCCGCGGGGACCTCGAGGTCGACGGTCGCGCACTTGGCGATCTCGACCGGCGCGCCGCGCAGAAAACCGGCGAACATGAGCTCGTCGATGCCCGGCGGCAGCGGCGCCGTAGCGGCGTAGGTGACCGCCGGGTCGGCGCCGAGCGCCACGGCGACCTCCATGCGCTCGCCGGCCGCGCGGAAGTTGGCGGCGCCGTCGTGGTGGACGTGGATGTGCAGGCCGGTGGTCCGCCCGTCGTAGACCTGCAGGCGGTACATGCCGGCGTTGCGGCGGCCCTGAGCGTCCCTGGTGATCACGATCGGCAGGGTGATGAAGGGGCCGCCGTCGCCGGGCCACGTGGTGAGCACCGGCAGGCGCGCCAGATCGGGCGGCTCGACGACCACGTCGCGGAAGGCCGCCTTCTTGACGATCCGGGGGCCGTACGAGGCGAGCTCCCGGAGCTGGCCGAGCGCCTTGACCTTGCCGATGAGGCTGTGCGGCACCTGGAGCTCGACGAGACCGGCGATGCGCGCCGCGAGCTCGCCCAGCGGCGCCCCGAGGGCGAGCTCGAGGCGTCGGTACGAGCCGAACTGGTTCATGAGCACCGACGGGGCCGGCCCCGCCACGCCGGCCGGCCGCTGCGGTCGCTCGAAGAGCAGCGCCGGCCCGTGCGCCTTGCTGGCGCGGTCGGCGATCTCGGCGATCTCGAGGTACGGGTCGACCGCGGCGGAAACGCGCACCAGCTCGCCCTCGCGTTCCAGCAGCTCGATGAAGGCGCGCAGATCCACGGTCAGCTCCCGGCGGCGGCGGCCGGTGCGGCGGCGCTGGCCGGTGCGGCGGCGGCCTCGCCGCTCAGCTCGCGCTCCAGGGGCGCGGCGTCGCGCAGCCCCAGGCGCCGCGCCTCCGCGCGCGCCAGGCCGCGCACATCGACGGCGACGCCGTCGGCCACGGCCGCGTCGAAGCGCTCGAAGAGGCCGGCGGCGGTCGCCGCCGGCGTGCCCGCGCGCAGCGCCGCCAGGCCGCCCATGGTGTACGCCCACAGGGCGTCGTCGGCGGCGAACGGAGCGCCCACGCCGCGCAGCTGCGAGCAGGCGGCCATGAGGCGCGCCAGGAGCCCGACGGCGGCGGCGTCGCCGCGCGCGGCGATGAGCCGCAGACCGCGCGCGTAGAAGAAGTCGCCGGCGAGCAGCGTGGTCTCGCGGGCATCCGCCGGCGTCGCGCTCACCCGGCTCTGGCGATAGTGGAAGAGGTAGCCCTCGTAGATGAGCTCGACGGCGCTCACGTAGTCGGCGTGGCCGTCGCCGTGGCCGTCCAGGGCGTCGAACAGCGGCCCCCAGCGCAGGGCCGCGGGGGTGGCCGCCGGCGGGCCGAAGGCCAGCCCGGCGGCGCTCAGCCCCTCTGCCACGGCCGCCGCGTCGACCACCTCAGGCCTGCTCCCGATCGAGGTAGAACGTCAGCGACATGAGCTCGCTCGAGAGGTCGACCTGACGGACCATCACGCCCTCCGGCGCGTGTACCTTGACGGGCGCGAAGTTGAGCACGGCTTTGACGCCGGCCGCGGCGAGGCGCGCGACGGTCGCCTCGGCCTCGCCGGCCGGCACCGTGACCAGGGCGATGTCCACACGTTCGTGGCTGCAGAAGTCCTCAAGGTCGGCGATGCTGCGCACGCGCCCCGTGCCGTAGCTGGCGCCGATCACCCCCGCCGAACTGTCGAACATGGCGACGAGGCGAAAGCCCTGCTCCGAGAAGCCCCGGTAGCGGGCCAGCGCCGTGCCCAGCAGGCCGGCGCCCACGATGACCACGCTCCAGGAGTGATCGAGCCCCAGACAGTGCGAGATCTCATCGACGAGCCGCGCCACCTCGTAGCCGACGCCGCGCGTGCCGAACTCGCCGAAGTACGAGAAGTCCTTGCGGATCTGCGCGGCGTTGAGATCGATCATCTCCGCGAGATCCTTGCTGGACACGCGTTCCACGCCGCGGGCGCGCAGCTCGCGAAGCTTGCGCAGGTACAGCGCCAGACGCGGCACGGTGACGGCGGGGACGTCCTTCTTGTCGACGTTGCGCACGGCCCCTCCCCTCTCAGCCGGCGAAGAACGCCGCCGCGGCCGCGGCGGCGCGGGCGATGTCGTCGTCGCTGAGGGCCAGCGAGATCATCGTGGCCTCGAACTGCGACGGCGCCAGATAGATGCCGCTCTCCAGCATGTGCCTCCAGTAGGCGGCGAACCGCTCGGTGTCGGCCTGCTTCGCCTCCGCGAAACCGCGCACCGGCCCCTCGCAGAAGAAGAGCGTCATCATGGGGCCGACCCGGTTGAGCGTGAACGGGCGACCCGCCGCCGACGCGGCTGCGCTGAGGCCGGCGGCGACGGCGGCGGCGAGCGCCTCGAGGCGCTCGTAGACGCCGGGCTCGGCGAGGGCGTGCAGCGTGGCCGCCCCGGCGGCCATCGCCAGGGGATTGCCCGACAGGGTGCCCGCCTGGTACGTGCCGCCCAGGGGCGCGACCGTCTCCATGATGTCGCGGCGGCCGCCGAAGGCGCCCACCGGCAGGCCGCCGCCGATGATCTTGCCCAGCGTGGTGAGGTCCGGCAGCACGCCGAAGCGCTCCTGGGCGCCGCCCCAGGCGACGCGAAAGCCGGTGATGACCTCGTCGAAGATGAGGATGGCGCCGTGCGCGGTGCACAGCCGACGACAGGTCTCGAGGAAGCCGGGCGCGGGCGGCACGACGCCCATGTTGCCGGCCACCGGCTCGACGATGAGCGCGGCGATCTCCGCGCCGCGCTCGGCGAACAGCCTGGTCAGCGAATCGATGTCGTTGTACTCGACGAGCAGCGTGTCGGCGGTCGTGCCTTTGGTCACGCCCGGGCTGTCGGGCAGGGCCAGCGTGAGCACGCCGCTGCCGGCCGCCGCGAGAAACGCGTCGGAGTGGCCGTGGTAGCAGCCGATGAACTTGACGATCTTTTCGCGCCCCGTGAAGCCGCGGGCCACGCGCACGGCGCTCATCGTGGCCTCGGTGCCCGAGTTGACCATGCGCACCAGCTCGACCGACGGCACGGCCTCGCAGATGAGGCGCGCCAGCTCGACCTCGAGCGCGGTGGGCGCGCCGAAGCTCGTGCCCAGGTCGACCTGCGCGTGCAGGCGGCCGACGACGTCGGGGTGGCCCCAGCCGAGGATCATGGGCCCCCACGACGAGACGAAGTCGATGAGCTCGTTGCCGTCGGCGTCCCAGATGTGGGCGCCCTCGGCGCGGGCGACGAACAGCGGCTGGGGCATGCCGACGCTCTTCATCGCCCTCACCGGCGAGTTGACCCCTCCGGGGATGTACTGCCGAGCCTCATCGAAGAGGCGCGCAGAGGTGGTTGTCTTCACTCGACCCTCCCGGGGAAGATAAGCCTACGAGAAGTAGTGAATATACTACGCGCACCGTGAGAAGCGCGCGGCGGGCAACGCCGCGCGAACCGCGAGCAGGAGAGTGCAGTCATGGCCGCGATCATCCGCCAGGCCGGCCCCGGGGACGAGCCCGCCGTCGTCGAGCTCGTCCAGGAGCTGGCCGTCACCTTCGACCATCCCACGACCATCGACGAGCACTACGTACGTCACTTTCTGGCCTCGCCGGTCAGCGATGTCCTGCTGGCCTTCGACGAGGATGCGGCCGTCGGCCTGCTGAGCTACGCCCTCGTGCCCGGCCTCTTCCACGCCGCCGCCTCGGGGCTCATCCAGTCCCTGGTCGTCACGGAGGGCCGCCGCGGCGAGGGCATCGGGCGGAAGCTGTTGCGGACCGCCGTGCGCCTGCTCGAAGAGGCGGGCTGCGCGGAGATCTCGGTGGGCGCCGGGGCCGACAACGAGGCCGTCCAGAAGCTGTACTTCGAAGTAGGGCTCACGGAAGCAGCGGTGCTGCTCGAGAAGCACATCGAGCGGTAGGCCGGCCGCACGCGAACTGCGCGAACCCACGACGCCCCGCCCCACACACCCATGACGCTCCGACCGGCGCCTTGATGACGCCACGCCCAGTGGACTTTCGCGGCCTCACCAGCGGCGACGCAGCGGCGGCACTGGCGCTGCTGGCCGGGGCGCGGCCGGCGCCCGCGGTCATGGCCTCTGCCGAGGCGACGGCCGCCGCCTGGAGCGCCCCCGGCGCCGGCTTCGCCGCCATCGACCAGGACCGCGGGCTGACGGCCCTGGCCACGCTGCACCTCGCCCCGAGCATCTACACCGGCGCCGACTGGGCGCATATCGAGGACGTGGTGGTCCGCTCCTCGGTGGGGGCGCGGCTGACCGAGCCGCTTCTGCGCCATGCGCTGACTGAGCTGGCGGCGCGCGGCTTCCCGCAGACGAGCGTCGGCATACCGCCCGGGCAGGAGTGGCTCGCCGTGGCGGCACGCGCGGCCGGGTTCATCGACGAATTGCTGTACATGAGCAGGGGGGCGCTGGGCGAGGTGCGCGGCGGGGTTCCCACCGGGTGGCGCAGCGCCGGGCCCGCCGGACTCAGCGTACGTGCCGCCCACGACGGCGACGCCGCTGCCCTGGATGAGCTCGTGGCCGTGTTCGCGCGCGAGTTCGGCTACCCGAGCGGCGCCGACCCGGCCACCGTCAGGGACTTCCTGGGCCGGCCCAACACCGGCGCCATGATCGCCGAGCTGGAGGGGGAGCCCGCGGGATTCATCGCCACCAGTTCCGCCTTCAGCCTGCACTACGGCGGGCCGACGCTGATGCTCGACGACCTGGTCGTGCGCCCCGAGGCGCGGCGGCGCGGTATCGCCAGGGCGCTGGTGGAGGGCTCGCTGGAGTCGGCGGCCGCACGCGGCGCCACAACGGCGCGCCTGTGGATGCAGGGCGACGACGTGGTCGCGCGCCGGTTCTACGCGTCGCTCGGCTTCAGCGCCGACGGCCACGTATTGATGCTCCCGGAGGATGCGCGCTGAAGCTCCCCGCGAACGCCGAGCCTCAGCCCGGCGCGCACCAGCCCTTGGGCACGTAGGCGCAGTAGGGCTCCTCGGCCATGTAGTCGCCGGTGGCCTCGTAGGCCCGCGCGCGACAGCCGCCGCAGACCTTTTTGAACTCGCAGGCGCCGCACTTGCCCTTGAGGCCGTCGAAGTCGCGGAGCTCGTTGAACAGCGGCGCGTCGCGCCACACCTCGGGGAAAGTCTGCTCGCGCACGTTGCCGGCGACCTTGTCGAAGTAGCCGCAGCCCTGCACGTCGCCGATGTGGCTGACAAAGCAGAAGCCGATGCCGGCGAGGCAGCCGCGGCTGAGGGTGTTCATGCCGCCGTGGCTGTGCGGGTGCACCTCGATCTTGCGGCCCTGCGCCTTGGCGCGCTGCCGCATGACGCGCCAGTAGTGCGGCACGTCGGTGGGCTTCATGAAGAGCTTGCTCTCCTGCTGCGCGTCGTACATCCACTCGAGGGCGCGCTCGTACTCGTCGGGCGGCAGCTCCTGCGCCTCGAGCTCCTTGCCGCGCCCGGTGGGCACCAGCATGAAGGGGTGGAAGCTCACGGCGCCGAGATCCTCCGCCATCTGCAGCAAGGCCGGCAAGTAGTGCACGTTGAGCCTGGTGATGGTGGAGTTGATCTGCACCTCTACGCCGGCCTCGAGGCAGGTGCGCACGCCGCGCACGGCGCCGTCGAAAGCGCCGGGGACGCCGCGGAAGGCGTCGTGCTCCGCGGCGTTGGGGAAGTCGATGGAGATACTCACGCGGGCGATGCCGACGTCTTTCATGCGGCGCGCGACGTCTGGCGTGATGAGCGTGCCGTTGGGCGACATCACGGTGCGCAGGCCCTTGCCGATGGCGTGCGCGGCGATGTCGAAGACGTCGGCGCGCATCAGCGGGTCGCCGCCGGTGAGGATGAGGATAGGGTTCGCGAAGGAGGCGATCTGGTCGACGAGGGTGAACGCCTCGGCGGTGCTGAGCTCGCCCTCGTAGGGCCCGTGCACGGCCGAGGCGCGGCAGTGCACGCAGGCGAGGTTGCAGCTGCGCGTGACCTCCCAGGCGATGACGCGCGGCGGCGCGACGCCGGCGGCGTCGCCGGGCCGCGCGCTCATGCCATGGGGATTCCCGCCGATCATCCGATCCAGCGCACGATGTCCTTGGCGTGATAGGTGATGACGAGGTCGGCGCCGGCGCGCTTGATGCCGGTGATGGCCTCCATGACGGCGCGCTCCTCGTCCAGCCACCCGTTGGCCGCGGCGGCCTTGATCATCGCGTACTCGCCGCTCACGTTGTAGGCGGCGAGGGGAAACTTGGTCTCCTGCTTCACGGCGTGGATGACGTCCAGGTACGGCAGCGCCGGCTTGACCATGACGATGTCGGCGCCCTCCTCGATGTCGAGGAGCGCCTCGCGCACGGCCTCCTCCCCGTTGGCCGGATCCATCTGGTAGGTGCGGCGATCGCCGAACGACGGCGCGCACTCGCAGGCGTCGCGGAACGGGCCGTAGAACGCCGAGGCGAACTTGGCCGAGTAGGCCATGATGGCCGTGTCGGGGAGCCCCTCGTCGTCGAGGGCGTTGCGGATGGTGGCCACGCGACCGTCCATCATGTCGCTGGGGGCGACGAAGTCGGCGCCGCTCTCGGCGTGCGTCACGGCCATCTTGGCGAGCAGCTCGAGGGTGACATCGTTGACGATCTCGCCGTCCTGCACCACGCCGCAGTGGCCGTGGTCCATGTACGCGCAGAGGCACACGTCGGTGATCACCACGAGGTCGGGGAGCTCGTCCTTGATGGCGCGCACCGCCATCTGCACGACGCCTTCGGGGTCGTAGGCGCCGGTGGCCGCCGGATCCTTGTGCGAGGGGATGCCGAACAGCATGATCGCGGGGATGCCGAGGTCGACGACCTCGCGCACCTCGGCGAGCAGGTTGGCGATGGAGAGCTGGAAGCACCCGGGCATCGAGGGGATCGGGTGCCTGATGTTCTCGCCGGCGATGACGAAGATCGGGTAGATGAGATCGCTGACCGCGAGCGTGGTCTCGCGGAGCATGTTGCGGATAGCCGGCGTGCGGCGCAGGCGTCGCATGCGATAGCTGGGGTAGTACATGGGGTCGTGTCCTTTCGTACGGGAGCGGCTGCGAGCCCGTGTGCGTCAGCCATCTTCCTCCGCGGGAGGAGCGATGACAAGCCCGCGGCGCCGTTACCGGCGGCGCCTCAGCGCGCGACCAGCGCCAGCGCCGCCCTGACGACGCCGATCACCGACTCGCGGTCGCGCAGGTGACACGGGATCACCGGTACCTCGGCGCCGATGCCCAGAGCTTTGGCCACCTGTTTGGAGGTGAGCTCGTCGTCCGCCATCGACACGTAGGTGGCCACCACCAGCGGCACATCGCCCAACGAGCGCACGAACTCCAGGTCGCCGCGGGTGGCGTGCAGGCTGTCCTGGTCGTTGGCGTTGGCCAGCAGCACCCAGGCCGAGCTCTCGCCGGCGAGGCGCCGCCAGGCCTGCTCGGGGGCCGACGAAGCGGCCGTGAAGACGATGACCTCCGCGGCCGTCGCGGCCTCCCCCCCGACCCCGTTGCTCGATGGCATCTGGCCGGCGATCACGGGGATCTCGACCTCCTTTTCGTCGATCAGCTCCACGCGCAGCTGCTTGACGACGTTGGCGTCGGTGAGCGTATTCAGAAACACCTCGTTGTAGATGTCGATCGGTCCGCGCACGGCCACGCTGAGGCCTCTGCCGATGCCCTCGATGGCGGGCTCGCCGACCGTGATGAGCGCGCTCGAATAGAGGCTGTAGATGACCTTGGCCCCGTGGAAGCGATCGAGGCCGCAGTCGCGCAGAATGACGTTGATGTCGGCGCGGCCGTCGATGTGGACGAGCACGCGCCACTCCTCGGCGGTCAGCGTGATCTCGCCACGATCCTGCACGCGCTGGCTGTAGGCGAGGTGCGGCACGCGCTCCAGAGAGCCGAGCTGCTCGAAGATGAGCTCCCACTCGTCGATGCGGCGGCAGCCCTCCATGATCACGTTCTCGACGTTCATCTCGACAAGGATGTCCTCGTCGGTCACCTGCTCGTCGGCGCTGAACTCAAAGCCGCCGTCGGGCCAGCTGAAGAACTTGAAGGCGGTGTCCTGGATCTGCTCACGGACCGCCTGTTCCAGGGTGCCGCGGTCGAGGACGCCGCTGCCGAGGAGGATGGCGCCGATGCGGGCGCCCTCGCCCTCCTTCTTCTGCGCCGCGAGCGCCGCCTTGAGCTGCTCGGCGCTGATGGCGCCGGTCTTCACGAGACGCTCGCCCAGCGGCAGGTGCTGCGGCACCGAAAAGGCGTAGTAGATGAGGCCGTGGCGGAAGAAGATCTTGCCCCACTCCTCGCCACGGCGGATCGTGAGCGCCCCGGACTTGGCGCTCATCTTCACGAGCTGGAAGATGTTGGGGAGACTGAACTCCTTCAGGTTGCCCTGGAGAAGCACTGCACACCTCGCTTCGCGGTTGGCCCGCCGTGGAAGCTCAATACTACGACGACGCGGCGGCGCGCGCTGCCGCGACCGGGTCGCCGGCGGCGTGCACGGCGACTCCTTCGCCGAGGGCGTCGCCGGGCGCCGGGCCGTCGGGCAGGCACACCGGCGCTTCGCAGGCGCCTGCCCGCAGCCGCCGGCGCCGCAGCGCCCAGTAGGCGCCGGCGGCGGTGGCCAGCGCCGCCACGCCGCCGACGGCGACCGCCGCGCGCACCCCGAAGCCACGCACGATGAGGCCCGTCAGCGGCCCGCCGATGGGGGTGCTGCCGAGAAACACGACCGCCCAGAGAGCCATCACGCGGCCGCGCATGGCGTCGTCGGCGTTGAGCTGCAGCAGCGAGTTGACGGTGCTGATGAAGAGCACGCCGGCGGCGCCCATGGGCACGAGCAGCGCCATGCCCCACAGGTAGCTGGGCGCGAAGGCGAGCAGCACCGTGACCACGCCGAAGGCGAAGGCGCTGGTCACGAGCAGGCGTCGCGATGGACGCGCCCTGCTGGCCATGAGCAGGGCGCCGGCGAGCGCGCCCACGCCCATGGCCGCGGAGAGGGCGCCGTAGGCGCCGCCGCCGCGGCCGTACACATCCTTGGTGAGCAGCGGCAGCACCACCGAGTAGTTGTAGGCCAGGGTGCTCACCACGGCCAGCATCGCCAGGGGGATGCGCAGCTCCGGGGTGCGCCACACGTAGCGCAGGCCCTCGCGCACCTGGCCGGGCCGGCGCCGCACAGGCTTGCTGGGGCGCAGCTCGGCAGTGCGCATCATGGCCAGGGCGACGATCACGGCGATGAACGACACCGCGTTGAAGAGAAAGCAGGAGGCGACCCCGACGGCGGCGATGAGCAGGCCGCCGATCGCCGGCCCGACGATGCGCGAGGAGTTGATGATCACAGCGTTGAGACCGACGGCGTTGGCGAGGTCGTCGGGTCCGACCATCTCGAAGACGAAGCTCTGCCGCGACGGCAGGTCGAGCGCCACGGCGACGCCGGTGAGCCCCGCCAGCACCCAGATCATCCAGATGGTCACCACGTCGGCGAACGTGAGCGCGGCGAGGATGAGCGCGAAGAGCGCCGCCGCCGTCTGCGTCGCCATGAGCAGGCGCCGCTTGTCGATGCGGTCGGCGAGCGCGCCCGCCCAGGCGCCGAGCACGAGCACCGGCCCGAACTGCAGACCCACGGTGATCCCCAGGTCGACGCCGCTGCCGGTGATCTGCAGCACCAGCCAGGCCTGCGCCACCGACTGCATCCAGGTGCCGCTCATCGAAACCACCTGGGAGACGAAGAACAGGCGGTAGTTATAGAGGCGCAGCGCGCGGAAGGTGCGGCGCAGCAGACCGGGAGGGGCTGCGGTCACGCGCGCTGCAGGTACACCTGGTCGCCGCGGGAGACGACCTTGACGCTCGCGGCGGAGGCCACGGCCGCCTTGCGCAGACCGAGCGCCAGGGCCTGCGTCTTGCGCCCCGGCATCTCGACGAGCGCGGAGCCGAGGCCGCCCGCGACGAAGTCGGCGACGACCGCGGCGTAGGCGCCCGCGCCGCGGCCGCGCCGCGGCGGAACATCCGCGGGCACCAGCTTGTACGGTTTCGTGGTGTGGGCCATGGGCGGCGCCTCCATTCGGAGTCTTTCGGGCGCCGCGCGAACGCGCGGCGCGCCCTCAGTCTACGCCACCGGCCGCGCGCGAGCAGCACTCCCGTCGGCGCGGTCGCCCCGGCCGGCCGCGGGGCGACCGCGCCCCGCGCGGGGCGCTACGCGGGGCGGCTGAGCGCCCGCCGCGGCGGGCGCGCGCCCCCGAGCGGCGCCGCGGCGAAGGAATCGTGATCGGCGACCGCGGCCGCCGTCCGGCGGATGAGCTCGAGATTGCTCTCCAGCGCCATCATGCCGCCGACGGCCAGCGTCGCCACCATCGCCTCGAACGGATACACGAGATGGGCGCGGTACCTGTGCCACAGCGTCGCCGGATCGAGTGCCCCTATGCCGTGGTCCGCGAGCGCCTGCTGGTACCGCGCGAGCAGGCGCGCTTCGTGCGCCCGCCTGGTTTCGGGGGTGAGCGCGGTGGCCAGGAAGTACGCGACATCGCCGATGCCCTCGCCGATGCGCACGAGGTGCCAATCGAGGAGCCCTGGTCCGGACTCCCGCCAGAAGAGATTACCGGGGTGCACGTCGTGGTGGACAAGGGTGCGCGGGCCGTCCGCGAGAAAGCGCATCACCTGGCGACGCCGGCGCGCGTAGCCGAGCGCGGGGCCGTGGAGGGCCACGGGGACGGCGCTCCCGGCGAGCCGCAAGCCGCGCCGCATCAGCGGCACGGCGAGGGCCGACCCCAACCGGTCTTCGGTGCGCCGCACGGGACCGGCCAACCAGTTGTACTCATGATCGAGGCTCGGCGCGTTCCACAGCCGGGCGTGCAGCCGGGCAAGCTGCTCGATCACCAGGGTCGCCTGCGCGCCGGTCAGCGCGTCGCCGGGGGCGCCGGCGGCAGCGCCGCGCTCGGTCACGTCGGCAAGCACCACGGTGGCGCCCCGTCCGCGGCGGATCTGCGCCGCCAGGAAGGGAGGGAGGGGTACGGGGATGGCGCGCGCCACTTCTCCGTAGAAGCGCGCTTCGGCCTGGAGCAGGCGCGGGAGGGCGGTCATCCATCGCGCTCGCCACGACAGCGACGGCAGCTTGACGAACCAGCGACGGGCGAGCGCCGGCGGCCCATCGTGGTCGACCGCGAGACGCACGCGCGTCGTCGTGCCGACGTCGACGGAGAGCACGTCGACCCCGGCCACTGTGGCGCCCGAGGCATGGCGGTCGAGAACACGCTGCGCCCAGGCGACCGTCAGATCTGACGGTCGCTGAGCGAGAATCGCCTGCGTCGCATCCATCACCGCTTCTCACTTCTCCCAGGCTGTACCTGATGCCCCGGCCCACACCCGCCGTCGCCGGTCGGCCACACCTGCCATGATAGAGCCAAGTCCGGCTGCGGCGCGAATGCCGTCTGCCCACAGTCGGGGCGCCGCGGACCCGAGGCGCTTCGCGGTCCAGGGCGCCGCGGACCCGAGGCGCTTCGCGGTCCAGGGCGCCGCGGACCCGAGGCGCTTCGCGGTCCGGGCGCCGCGGGAGCGCGCGGCTGTTGCTCGCCGCGTGAAGGGCGCGATAGGGTTGCGCCACCCGCCTGGAGCCGAGGCCCATGCCCGCACCACCACCCGACATGCCGGATCGCGACCGTGGGGACGCCCCCGCCCACGAAGCGCGCATCGACCTCCACTGCCACTCCCGCTACTCGACGTCGGCCGGCATGTGGCTGGCGGCGGAGCTGGGCTTCAAGGAGTCGCACACCGAGCCGGCGGCGGTCTACGGCCTCGCCAGGATGAGGGGGATGACGCATGTCACCCTCACCGATCACGGCTCCATCGAGGGCGCTCTCCGGCTGGCTCACCACGAGGATTTCATCATCGGCGAGGAGGTCACGGCCTTCTTCCCCTCTGAGGCGCTGCACGTACACGTCCTCGTCTGGGGTATCGACGAGCGGCGGCACGCGGAGATCGACGAGCTGCGCTTCAACGTGTTCGAGCTCGTCGAGTACCTTCGCGGGCACAGCATCGCCCACGCTTTGGCCCACCCCTTCTCTCTGGTCGCCGGTGGGCTGCGCGGCGAGCAGCTCGAAGCGCTGCTCGCGCTGTTCGATGTCTGGGAGGTCCGCAACGGTCTGTCGTGTCGCGCGGAGGATGAGCTCGCCGAGGACGTGGTCGCCCGCTCGGCGAGCCTGCGCGCGCGCCTCGCCGGCGCGGCGGGAACCTCCGCGGCCAAGCCGATCGGGGCCTGCGCCGGCTCCAACGACCATACCGGTCTGGACGTCGGCGCGACCTACACCGTCATCTCCCTCGGGGCGGACGTAGCCACCCCTTTGAGCGCGCTCATGGCCGGCGCGGGACGCCCCCGCGGCTCGCACGGCTCCACGGCCAAGCTCGCCCACAACGGCGTGGCGCTCTACCTCAGCGGCAACGCGAACCGCGATGGCCCGATCCAGCGCATCCTGACGCGGGCCACGAGGACGTCCCTGGCCTGGCAGCTCTTGGGGAGGCCCGGGGGCGGGCGCCGCTTCGCGACCCGCGCGCTGTCGGTCGCCGCGGCCCCGGCGCGCCTGTGGCGCGGCGACAGGCGCGCGCCGATCGACGCTGCGATCCGCGGCATCTCACGGGATCTCCTGACCGACGACAGCCTGAACCGGGAGGTCGGCCACGAGCACATCCAGGCGCGCGTCGAGGACGCCTGGCGGTCGCTGATGCGCGCCCAGCTCGGAGACGCCGAGCACGTCGAGATCGGCGCGCTGGTCGGCGACAGGAAACGCCTCGCCGCCATCACCGACGCGCAGAGCCTGCTGGCCCCCTACCTGTTCGCGGCCGGCTTCCACGCCCGCCAGCGCCGGCACGCCAAGGCGGTGACCGGGCGTCTGGCGGAGCGCGGCCTGGCCCTGCCCCCGGGCGTCAAGACCATGCCCCGCGTGGCCATGCTCACCGACACCTACGAGGAGATCAACGGCGTCGGCGTCGTGCTGCACGAGCTGGTGCGCCACGCGACCGCCCGCGAGTGGCCGTTCACGCTGGTGTCGGCGGGGGCCGAGCGCCGCGCGGAGCCGGGGCGCGAGGTGTTCCCCGCGGTCGAATCGCGCTCCCTCGACGTCTACCCCGGGTTTCCCATGGCTCTGCTCCCCATCCTCGAGATCCTGCGCTGGTGCGAAGACAGCGACATCGATGTGATCCACGCGGCCACGCCGGGGCCCGTCGGCCTCGTGGCCTGGCTTCTCGCGAGCTCCCTCGACCTGCCCCTGGTGGGCACGTATCACACCGACCTCCCCAACCTGGGGTTCTCTCTCACCGGCGACCATCTGCTGAGGGAGAGCCTCTGGGCGTACATGCGCCTCTTCTACGACCAGTGCGCCATCGTCTTCTGCCCCTCGGAAGCGACCCGTCTGGAGCTCGTCGAGCACCGCGTGCGCAGCCGCCTGGAGCCCTTCCGCCAGGGCGTCGACCGCGGCCTCTTCGACCCGGCGCGACGCGACGAGGACCTGCGTCGAGAGCTCGGCGCCGGCAGGCGCGTGCTGCTGTGGGTCGGCCGCATCTCGCCGGAGAAGGGGCTGGACGCCCTGGCGGCGGGCTACGCCGCGCTGCGCGCCCGGCGCGACGACGTACACCTCGTGATCGTCGGCGAAGGACCGTACCGCGAGCGCCTCCATGAGCTCGCCGGCGACGCCTCCTTTCTCGGCGTCAAGACCGGCGCGGAGCTCGCCGCGATCTACGCGTCGGCCGACGTCTTTCTGTTTCCCGGCCACGCCGAGACGTTCGGCCAGACGGTGCTCGAGGCGGCGGCCTCGGGCCTGCCCGCGGTGGTCAGCGCCGGCTCGGGGACGGAGGACGCCATGGTCCGCGACGTCACCGCTCTGTCGGTCGCGCCCGGCGATGCGCGCGGCTTTGTCGCCGCGGTCGAGCGGCTGCTGGACGACCCCGATCTGCACGCCCGCATGCGGACCGCCGCCCGCGACTTCGCGCTGACCCGCACCTGGGCGGCGACCTTCGAGCGTCTCGCGGACGCCTACCGCACGATCGCCCTGTGACCTGGGCGCGAGACGCGGGGCCGCCTGCCGAGGCGCCGGGGCGCGGCCGCGCCCGGCCGGGCGCGGCCGTCTTCGTCCTGGCGCACCACGACGACGAAGTGCTCTGCGCCGGCCACCTGCTGCGCGCCATGGCCTCGGGCCGGCTGATCCGCATCCTGTGGGCGACGGCCGGCGGGCTCGCGCCCGCCGGCCGACGCGTTCTCGAGGGGGCGCGAGTCCGCCGACTCCTGGGGCTGGCGCCCGAGGCCGTCCGCGACCTGAGGCTTCCCGACCAGGGCGCCGTGTTCCACGTCGCGAGCATCGTCGGCGCCGCCGAATCTCTGCTCGACGCGGCGCTCGCCCACGGTGATAGCGAGCCGCCCGCCGTGTACGTCCCGGCCTACGAGGGCGGGCATCCCGACCACGACGCCGTGAACCTCGCCGTGGCCGTGCTGCGCTCGCGGCGGCCGGAGATCGTGGCCCGCGAGCTCCCCCTCTACCGGCGCGGGCGCGCGGGCCTCAGCGTGCAGGCGCCGCAGCCGGCCGCCGGGACGTCGCAGGCGCCGTTCTATGCGCTGCCGCTGGACGCCGACGCGCTGGCGCTGCGCCGCCGCCTGGCGCGCGCCAACGCCAGCCAGCTTCTGCCCTCGCTGCTGCCCCTGCTCGCCCTGGCGTGGGCGGCGGGCAGAGGGCGGGCGGAGCCGTCGCGCCCTCTGCCCGCCCACGACTACACCCGCCCCCCTCACAGCGGCGCGCTTCTGTACGAGCTCTACACGCGGCGGCGCTTCGCCGACTTCCGCGCCGCCGCGTGTAGAG
>Ga0194043_1000223_pt1 | contig 29613 bp, 28 predicted proteins | sample JunL4415m_MetaG_FD_161274 | JGI IMG/M metagenome (GOLD analysis project Ga0194043, IMG submission 161274) | Anoxic zone freshwater microbial communities from boreal shield lake in IISD Experimental Lakes Area, Ontario, Canada - Jun2016-L442-15m | ecosystem: Environmental > Aquatic > Freshwater >...
CTAAAGTCTTAATTCTTGCTTGTGCAATTGCGCCGGCACACATTGCACATGGTTCTAGAGTTACAACTAGTGTGTGGCCATCTAACCGCCAAGTGTTTGTCGCGGTACTGGCCGCCCTTAGTGCAACGATCTCAGCATGCGCGGTTGGATCATTATCTAATTCGCGCCGATTCTCGCCAGTTCCAATAACGGTTCCATCTGGTGAAATAACAATAGCGCCGACTGGAACATCGTTAGTTGCGAGCGCACGTTTTGCAATTTCTAACGCAATTCCCATTTCACTTTCAAAATTACTTGCCAAGTATTCTGCCTTAGGACATTTCAAAAAGTTCAGTGAATTGCTCACCGAAACCAATGCGCGCCGCAATTGCATCGATTTGTTCATCTGGGAACAACTCGACATCATCACAAATTGCTTCAAGTTCCATTGCATTCATTCCTAGATCAGCAAGTAAATCTATATCGCCACCAGGTTGCGATTCATCGTCTTCTTCTGGAAATGGTAAGTCGAGCATTTCAATTAAATCTGATGCGAGGTCTGATTCGAGCGCGTAGGTAACATCGCTAATCATCATCTGCATGTGAGAGCCAAGCGCGCGGGCAACAATAAAGAAATCTTCTTCAATAGAAATTAGCGCGATTGCACCACCATTAGTTGCTTGCGAATTAAGTTGGTCCATAATCAGACCGAGATCACGAGTGTGTGCTAATTGCGACAAATTCCAGCGGCCGTCTTCGTGCCACGCAATAACGCCAAAATCTTGTTCCACATCACACCTCCCGCTCTCGTCTCAGCCGTCCAAGCAGTAATCATCGTCGCACTAAACGGCTTACACGACAAGACCCGCCGAGCGAGTAAGGTATGTGATATGAAAGTTCACGTTGCGAACCATCCACTGCTGACACACAAATTAACTGTGCTCCGGGATGAACGAACCAATTCACCGACCTTTAGGGCGCTAACCGAAGAGATAGTGACGTTGCTTGCCTACGAGGCCACTCGTGAAGTGCGCACCGTTGATGTAATTGTGCAGACGCCAGTAGCTAAAGCCAAAGGCGTAGAGCTTGCTAAGCCACATCCAGTTGTCGTTCCAATTTTGCGCGCTGGGCTTGGCATGTTGGAAGGTATGACTCGACTTATTCCAACTGCTCAAGTTGGTTTTCTCGGAATGATTCGCGATCACGAAACACTTCAGCCTTCAACATATGCGAATCGGCTTCCGGAAGATTTGACTGGACGCCAGTGCTTCATTCTGGATCCAATGCTTGCAACCGGTGGAACTCTCATTGCAGCAATTAATTATTTATTAGAACGTGGTGCAACAGACATTATTGCAATCACAATTCTCTCTTCACCAGAAGGAATCGCGCTGCTTGAAAAAGAATATGGTGGCAAGAATCTTTCAATAACAATTGTTACTGGCGCACTTGATGAGAAGTTAAATGAAAAGGGTTACATCGTGCCTGGCCTGGGCGATGCTGGCGATCGACTTTACGGCGTTGTGTAAATATGGCATCCACTAGTCCTGGGTATGGAATTACGATCCGTGTTGAGGGTCCACCTTCAGCTCAACCTGTTGCAGAAGTAACTAGTGCAATTACCGCTGCGGGTGCTTCGATTACCGCACTCGATGTTGTTGAATCTTATTTAGATCACGTAGTTATAGACGTTACTTGTGATGCGATCGATGCCGAGCATGCTGAACGAATTACCGCATCTATTGCAAGCCATCCCGAACTAAATGTCCGCAAGGTAAGTGACCGGACATTCCTTCTGCACCTTGGTGGCAAAATTGAAATTCAATCAAAGGTCCCACTAAAAACTCGTGATGATCTATCGCGCGCCTACACACCAGGTGTTGCCAGAATTTCCCAAGCAATTGCTGCTGATCCGTCAGATGCCCGGCGCCTTACTATTAAGCGAAATACTGTTGCCGTCGTAACAGATGGTTCAGCGGTTCTTGGGCTTGGAAATATTGGCCCAGCAGCTGCGTTGCCAGTTATGGAAGGTAAAGCAGCGCTCTTTAAGCGTTTTGCAGATGTTGATGCTTGGCCAGTTTGTTTAGATACCCAAGACGTTGATGAGATCGTGCGAACCGTTCAAATCATTGCGCCCGTTTATGGTGGTATCAATCTGGAAGATATTTCAGCTCCGCGTTGTTTTGAAGTTGAACGCAGATTGCGTGATCTCCTAGATATTCCAGTCTTTCACGATGATCAGCACGGAACTGCGATCGTAGTTCTTGCCGCACTGCAGAATGCGCTGAAATTTGTTAAGAAAGATTTAGCGAAAGTTAAGATCGTTATTAGCGGTGCTGGCGCTGCTGGTACGGCAATTGCACGACTGCTTGTTGCAAGCGGGGCTTCAAACATAATTGGATTTGATAAAGATGGACTGGTCTCAGACCACAAAGCTGGTGATGATGAGATGCGGACTTGGTTCGTAGACAATTGCGCGCCCAAGAACTTTAGTGGCGACATCTCTGATGCAATGAACGGCGCCGATATCTTTATCGGAGTTAGTGCGCCAGATGTCTTAACTGAAAACGATGTTAAATCCATGGCTCCTGGTGCAATTGTTTTTGCCCTGGCAAATCCAGACCCCGAGATTGATCCAGTAATAGCTCGAAAATATGCTGCGGTTGTTGCAACTGGTAGAAGTGATCAACCAAACCAGATAAACAATGTTCTGGCGTTTCCAGGGATTTTCCGTGGCTTACTCGATGGCAGAATCACAAAAATAACCGATGCGATGTTGGTTGCAGCAGCGCAAGCAATTTCTTCATGTGTTACAGCGGAACAATTGAATGCCAACTTCATTGTCCCTAGTGTTTTTGATACTCAAGTAGTTACAAAAGTTGCTGAGGCAGTCAGAAGTATTGGGAAATCTAACGCTTAAATAACCGCGATTGACCGCCAGCAATAACGCCAGAATAAGTAAGCAATATTCCGATCACGAGATACCAAGTTACGTGTGTGCCTTTTGATGGTGAAATGACGTCGATTAATAGCGAACCAAATAGGGTGCCACCAACGCTAAATAAGGTAAATGTTAGGACCCCTAGGTGTTGCACGATCGTTGCGCTGAAAGCGATATAAATAACTCCGATTGTTCCGCCTAGATAGATCCACCACGGACCACTTGGGAGCGGGGCAAATTTATCGCCCTTAATGAAATGCAGCGCTATAAAGAGTATGAAAAGTGCAGCGGTTCCATTAATGAAGTTCAGGAGTGAGGTCGCGAAGCTTTGGTTTGAATGCTCGTTTATCTGCCCATTTAGCGCTCGTTGTACTCCAACCATGACGCCCGCCAGGGTTGCAAGTGCCACTGCCAAAACCGAGAACGTTGCAACTGATAACCGATCCCAAACTGAAATCAATACTGCGATAACGGTAATTATCGCCGATGCCATGCGCCGTTTTGAAATCAATTTTTTGCCGCCGCCGGTAAACCCAATTCGATCAACGATTAAAGACATCGCGGTTTGCCCCGCAATCGATGCAACTGAATAAACTGCAACACCAATTAGTGGAACAACATGTGTTTGAAGGGCTACAAAACTGCCACCGAGAACTCCAGCAAATAATCGCCATTTAGGTATTTTTTTAGCGACTACCGCAACTCTTAGATTCCGCAGTCCACTTTTTATTGATGGACTTACGAGTGCAGCGAGTGTGACAACAATTAGCCCAGAACCAAAGGAAACAATTGCGGCTTCTACGCTGTTGCCTAGAAGTGTCGATAGCTCGCCATTTGCTCGTGACTGAATCGCAATCAAAACACCCGAAATCGCAGCCAGAACTTCTAATTTGGCTACTGAAGTTTTTGCGCTAATTTGTTAGCCCTTCGAGGTTTGATGTTGTACTAAGCCATTGCTCTTCAATTTCAGATTTCCGATCTTCGACATCAGCTAATTCTTTCATAACAGCGCTTAGTTTCTCGTGATCGAATGCGAGTTCTACTTGTTCCTTTTGCAGGCGTAAATTTTCCGCATCAATCTTCATCAGTTGTTTCTCAAGTTTGGCGATCTCTTTCTTGAGGAGTTGAACTTGCGCCACGGTTGAAACCTTAGATTTTTCACCGGACTCTTTATTTTGCGAAATTGAGTTACTACGCAGCTCCAAATATTCATCAACGCCACCTGGCAAATCACGTATTGCAAGGTCATCTAGTAACCCAACAAAACGATCACAGACGCGCTCTAAGAAGTAGCGATCGTGGGAAATTACAACGAGCGTGCCACCGAAAGAATCGAGTAGATCTTCAAGCGCGGTAAGGGTTTCAACATCGAAATCATTTGTGGGTTCATCAAGTAACAAGACGTTTGGGCTATCCATCAGAAGTCTTGTTAGTTGGAGGCGGCGGCGTTCTCCGCCTGAAAGATCGCCAACCGGCGTCCACTGCGTATCTGCGGTAAAGCCCAGCCGTTCACAGAGTTGAGATGCGGTGAGTTCTTTGCCATTACCCAATTGCACTTGGTTGGCAATCTTTTCTACCGCTTCAAGTACTCGCCAAGTTGGATCTAACTCTTCAAGATGCTGCGACAAGAAAGCTAATTTCACGGTTACGCCAGTAACTAATTTTCCTGCGCTCGGCTTATTGTCACCAGTCAAAGAGCGCATCAGTGTGGTCTTGCCAGAACCGTTGACGCCAATGATTCCAATTCGATCACCTGGTCCAACGTTCCAATCAACCCCAGATAAAACAATTTTTTCACCGGCTTTGATTGCAGCACGATGTAATTCAAAGACAGTTTTGCCCAAGCGATTGGCGGCGAAGTTCAATAATTCTGCTTCATTTCTTGGTGGTGGTTCATTTGCAATTAAAGTATTAGCCGCATCAATTCGAAACTTAGGCTTTGCAGTACGTGCCGGTGCACCTCGGCGCAACCAGGCTAACTCTTTGCGAATCAACATATTCCGCTTGCCATCTTCGACGCTCTGTTGGCGAGCGCGTTCTGCCTTGGACAGTACATACGCCGAATAACCACCGTCATAGGCCAGCACGTTGCCGTCAACAACTTCCCAAATTTGATCTGAAACTTCATCTAGGAACCAGCGATCGTGCGTGATGACAACCACTGCTAGCTTTGTGCGATTCTTAATATGCGATGCCAACCAAGCCACGCCTTCAACATCTAAATGGTTTGTTGGTTCATCTAAAAGTAATAGGTCAAAATTTCCTACTAATAACTTTGCGAGATTAACTCGGCGACGCTCGCCGCCAGATAAATCTGCAAATTTGCGGTCCAAGAGCGCATCAGAAAACCCACCAAATAAACCAGTTAGTACTTCGCGAATTAAAGAATCACGGGCCCACTCGTGCACTTCTTTATCGCCAAGTACTACTTCGCGAACCAAAGCACCTGGAGCGGCGTGATCGACTTGACTCAAAATTCCAATAGTTACATCGCCGGCTTTAGCGATTCGGCCGGAATCAACTGGTTCCAGATCGGCCATCACTTTAAGCAGAGTACTTTTGCCGCCACCGTTACGTCCAACTACCCCGATGCGCTCCCCTTCACTTATTCCAAGTGATACTTCTTTGAGGAGCGGACGAATATCAAAGGCCTTTGATACTGATTCCAGATTTAAAAGATTCTTGGCGGCCATGTCCCAACTCTAATTGAGGATTGGTAGAGTGACTAAATGGCTATCACAGATCGGCAATTTGCCCTTGATTTAGATGCAAAAGATCCCCTCGCAAAGTATCGCGAGCAATTTGTGATCACTGATCCAACAATGTGCTATCTCGATGGTAATTCACTTGGTCGATTGCCGAAACAAACTATCAAAGTTATAAACGATTTTCTAATTGACGACTGGGGCGCCAAAGTTGTAGAGGGTTGGAACGATTGGATTGATCAAGCACAAGTAACTGGCGATCTAATTGGTCGCGCAAGTCTCGGGGCGGCATCTGGTCAAGTACTTGCTTGTGATACAACTTCAGTTAACTTTTATCAACTAGTCGGCGCCGCACTTGCAGCGCGACCTGGACGCAAAACAATTATTGTAGATGCGGCAAATTTCCCAACGGATCGTTATATTCTTCAAGGTCTCGCAAAAACACATGGACTCAAATTAATCACTATTGATAATGAATCGCCGGGTTCGGCCGAGCATGAACGTATTACGCCAGAGATATTAGAAAAGTATTTATCGGATGATGTTGCCTTTGTAACCCTCGAGGTAATCCAATATCGATCCGGCGCGCGCACTGATATAAAAGCCATCACAGATCTTGCGCGTAAATATGGTGCGCTAACTATCTGGGATGCCAGCCATGCTGTTGGCGCTATCGAAATGAACTTTGATGCGAATGGTGTTGATCTAGCCGTTGGTTGCACCTATAAATATGGAAACTCTGGCCCGGGCGCTCCTGCTTGGTTATATGTTGCAAAGCGGATCCAAAAAGAGTTGCAGACACCGATCCAGGGTTGGTTTGCGCAAAGCAATCAATTTGAAATGGGTTCAACGTTTGAAAAATCTGGCGACATCCGCGGCTTCCAAATTGCTAGCCCTTCACTTATTGGTTTGAAATCTATTCAAAGTGCGTTTGGCATGATCGAGGAAGCTGGAATAGATGCGATCGCAGCCAAGTGCGCGCAGGGAACTGAAATGATGATTGGTCTTTATGATGCTTGGCTTGCTGATCTAGGTTTCACGCTTAATACTTCAAGGAACCCCAAAGAACGTGGGGGCCATATTTCCTTGGTTCACCCGGAAGCAAAACGTATCTCGGTCGCCCTGCGCCAGTTCGCAAATGTGATTCCGGATTATCGAGTTCCGGATTCAATTCGCCTTGCGATCGCTCCACTGCCAACTAGTTATCTAGAAGTTTGGGATGGCTTTGAGCGCATTCGTGATCTAGTTTCAACACGCCAATACGAGAAGATTCAAGCCAATGAAATGCGGGTTACATGAGCGAATTCGATCCAGCTCTTACCTATACCTCCTACCTTGCGATCGATGAACTTCTCAATTTGCAGCGCCCACTTTCAGATGGACCAGAACATGATGAGATGCTCTTCATTGTCATCCATCAAACTTACGAACTCTGGTTTAAACAACTAAAGCATGAAATTTTTGGTGTTAAGAAAACACTTGAGGCTGGTGACAGTTATGGATCACTGGCAATACTCGGTCGAATTCGCACAATTCTAAAAATTTGCGTTTCCCAAGTTGATATCTTGGAGACAATGACACCACTGCAATTTAACTCCTTCCGCGGCCGACTCTCATCTTCATCTGGTTTTCAATCAGCACAGTTCCGCGAAGTAGAAGCGTTGCTTGGCCGCAGAGATTCAAAGATGGCAGGCCACCTTCCACCGGAGGCGCAAAAAATAATTGCAGATATCACAGCCCAGAGATCACTTTGGGATTCGTTATTGGTCTATGTCGGCAAACGTAAACATGCCGTGCCTGCTAAATATTTGCAGCGCGATTTTACTGTTGCTTATGAACCAAATGAAGCAGTCCAAGAAGTTTTGTTAAAGGTTCATCAGGAGGATCCAGAAACTGCCATGATCTGCGAACGGTTAGTTGACATTGATGAAGGTCTCCAAGAGTGGCGCTATCGACATGTGAAAATGGTGGAACGAACGATCGGCCACAAATCAGGAACCGGTGGCTCTTCAGGAGTTGGCTATTTAAGCTCGACGCTCTTTCATCCAATATTCCCTGACTTGTGGGCGATTAGAGATCGTTTTTAATTAACTAGATGGCGTCGAGCCAAGGATTACCGAGAAGGTCTTGCTCTCACCGGTTGGCATAGTTACAACGATCGAAACTTTATCTTTGGGTGCGTGCGAGCGAATGCGAACAATCGCTGCAACTTGATCGGCAATCCGTACGCCATCAATTGAAGTAATGATTGCGCCCGCTGGGATACCAGAGGTTTCCGCTGCTTCACCAGTTGATAGTTTAGAAATTTTGGCACCTTTGCCAGTGAATGTAGTATCGAAAAAGACGCCAAGTAGTGGGCGAGTGGATTTACCGGTCGCAACAATTTCGTTAATTACGCGAATTGCTTCACTGATTGGAATTGAAAAACCAACACCAATCGAACCACTTTGACCGCCAGCACTGGCGCCCAGTGTCGCGATAGCAGAGTTAATACCAACCATACGTCCTTGAGAATCTGTAAGTGGACCGCCAGAGTTTCCTGGGTTGATAGCGGCATCAGTTTGTATTGCATCTACATAAGAATCTGTTGGGGTAGTTCCAGAACTTGAACCCGTTGTGACTGGGCGATTTAGTGAAGAGACAATTCCTGCGGTAACAGTGTGATCCAAACCGAGTGGTGAACCAAATGCAATAACTTGATCGCCAATGCTCAATGTCTGTGAGCTACCAATTACGATCGTTGGTTGATTTCCACGAGCAATCTTTAGAACTGCTAAGTCATAACTTGAATCGCGTCCAACAATCGAAGCTGGAACTTCATCGCCATTATCTAATTCAATTGAGATTGTCCCAGTACCAGTTGCTGCAGCACTAATAACGTGATTATTTGTAACGATGTAACTTGAAGTTGCATCAGTTTTAAAGATAGAACCAGATCCGGTATCTCCACCAGTTCCTACAGTTACTTTAACTGTTACAACTGCAGGAGAAACTTTCTGCACAACCGTCTTAATGCTGGCGCCATTCGTTGCAGGGGAACCTAGAGTTACTGCTGTGCGCAGGCTTGAGCAAGTACCGGTTTGGGAAGCAAAGATTGCACCAGTCTTATTATCAACACAAGCGTTCACAACCGGGTTGCTGAAAGTCCCAGCGGCGGTGGCAACGCCACCGACTATCCCAGCACCGAGTACAAAACCTAAAGTTACTTTTGCGGTTGTGGTCTTAATGAAGTCATTCAGCAATTTCTCTCCCCTTTAGATATTAAATAATTTCCCTAAGTAAAAGATTAAATACGACCTACCTTAATAGTCTAAGAGTGCTTGGTAAAAGTTTCCTGAGAATTATTCCGCGCTGGCATCTTCATATTGCGAAAATCAGGAACAAGCACCATGGCAAGGATGCATAAAACTGTAAGTGCAGCCCCGGCCTCCATTGCTCGAGTTATGCCAATCGCGGCCGCCAGTGGTGCGCCCAGGGCTAGGCCAAGGGGGCGAAGCAGCATGGTTCCCATGGCATCAAAAGATGAAACTCGAGAGAGCGCATCTGGTGGAACTTGGCGTTGCATGGCTGTGGTCCACAAAGTTGACCAAAGATCCAGAGTCACGCCCCAAGCGAAGGCTGCGGCGGCGATAAACCAAATTGATTGTGGTCTTGCGAGCGACCACATATAAAGAGAGATAGTAAAAGTGATTATTGTTAAAAAGCGCATCGGATATTTAACTTTTATCTTCATGGCAATCAGTGAACCAACAACATATCCAACTGCTTCACTAGAAAGTACCAGTGACCAAGATTTTGGTCCATTGAAATGTTTAAGTGCAATCAAGGGTCCTAAAACATTTTCACCCATCGCCCAAATCATTACGATTGATGAGAAGCAACAGACACCAGTAACGATCCAGGGGTAAGAGAAAAATACTTTCCAACCGTGGAGTAAATCATCAAGCATGCTCGCTTCGCTTTCGCTGCGATCTGGCGCAACTTGCCGGAAACTAAAAACTATCAATCCAGCGATTAAGAAGGTAATCGCATCAATAGTTAGCGCCCAAGAACTTCCCCACGCACTTACTATTATGCCGCCGACAGCAGCCCCAATAATCATTGCACCGTTTTGGATTAAGTTCTGAACTGCATTTCCTTGTTGCAGCTTCTCTTCGGGAAGAAGCGCTGGCATTACCCCTGACATCGCTGGCCAAAAAATTCCCCACATCAAACCGAAATTGATATTTGCAATCAGCATTACAGCGAGGGGTACATGCCCGGTAAAAAAGTATCCAGCTTGAACAAAGAGTCCTAGTGAGCCCCAAATGTCAGCCAGTGCGACAACTCTTACCCGGCCAAATTTGTCCGCAAGTACGCCGCCGAATGGACTCATTAAAAGCATTGCTAACGTTGTGGAACCAAGCACTAAGCCGAGTTCGTTAGCCGAACCACCAGGTAAATGGAGAATTCCAAATGCAAGGGCAATTGGTGAAAGGCCATTTCCGAAATTAGAAATAAACCTTGCTAGAAAGAACTTTTTTACATGGCTGTGCTTGAAAAGATCTAGCGAACTCATCAGCCCTTTTTGCCTTCAATATCGCGCAATACTCGATGAATATCGGCAGCGATAACTTTAAGTTCGGCTAGTTCTTGGTTTGCAAGAAGACGGGCTTCTTTTGCTAATTCAAACTCACCCAGTGATGCAGTATGTGTTTCGGTTATTTTTTGTTCAACTGACGCAGAAGATACTTTTTGCCCAACCATGATGATCGACAAAAGAACTAGCTGCAAGAATGTTTGAGCAATCCAGGCAACTATGACCACGACATCACCAGTTTTAATCGCGGCTGGTAATGAAATTAAAGCGAGCGCAGCAAAGATATATGCGCACCACATCGTGGAAACTCCGGCGGTAATTTTCTCCGCAATCTTGAAGTTAAATTGGGCGACTTTGCTCATAAAGTAATGATACTTCGCAGGTGCTATTAAGACCTGTTCCTGGGCGCTATAAAGTTATGCGTTCTGAGGCTAGGTATTTATTAGTAGGCGCGCCCCGAAGAACATGAACACCAGCCACCCCATGTACCTGCCAAATCTTTGCTTCTAGAGATGTCCCAGAATCTAGCCCCGTAACTAGAGCAGTATCTTCATCAACTCCAATAATGATTGTTCCTTCCGGTGCCTTCAACATAATTTTTGCTGCACTATCTGGAATCCATCCGAAGAATTTGTTGTAATGCGGAATTGTGCGCACATGTGGAACGACATTTAGCCCAGGAGTGCCAACATCTTTCATTCGAAAGAAATTTGGAACTTCGCTCCCAAAAGCCATCGCACCTGCACTGCATCCGGCTAATGAAGAACCACTTTGCCAGTTCGCAACTATTGCTTCCCAAACTAAAGTACCAATTAGTGTGTCGGCTAAATAGCTTGGGTCACCACCTGACAAGTAGATCAATCCCGCATCATGTACTCGCTTCGCATAATCCGGATTATTAGCATCTTCGCGGTTAAAAATTGGTAGATAAACTTGAACCGAACCAATGCGGCGTGCCTGCGCTTCGCCCAATTCCTGCCAATGTTTAAGTCGTTCGGTACTTTCATTTCCTGCTGCGGTTGGAAGTTGAATGAAAGTGTTGGCTTTGCCATTCTTGATTCCGGATTGGATTAGCGCACTTTCTAAATCCTGCATAACTGGTAGATATTCACCCGAACCCACAAGTGCTAATGCGCCTTGGGAGTTCATATCATTACTGTATAGGTAGGATTAGGCATATGCGCATCTGGGCCCGACGAATAGCTATCGGCCTTTCACTATCCATAGTCCTTGCCTCGGGTGGCTTCTACTTCTTTAATAAGACGGCAACCACTGCTATTCCACGTTCCCATGTACTTAAGGGCGCAAAGCAATCAAAGAATGGCGACACCAATATTTTGTTGCTCGGACTAGACAGTCGGCGCGATAACAATGGAAACAATTTGCCGCGGGCGCTTCTAGATTTAATGCACGTTGGATCATCCAGTTCAATTGGTGGTTACAACACCAACACAATGATTTTGATTCATATTCCTTCTGGTGGGAAAAAAGCTGTTGCTATTTCTATTCCGCGTGATGATTATGTAAATGTTCCTGGGTTGGGCATGAAGAAGATTAAAGAAGCTTATGGCTATGCGAAATACGCCGAAGATTCTAAGTTGTATCAGGCTGGAGTAAAGAACCCAGATCGGGAACACCTTGCCCGTGAAGCCGGCCGAACTGCAACCGTTGCCACAATCACTGCGCTGCTTGATGTCCCAATTGATCATTTTGCCGAAGTTAACTTAGTTGGGTTTTATGACTTAGCAACCGCGCTCGGTGGCGTGCAAGTTTGTTTGAAGAACGCCGTGAATGACAAGCAATTTTCGGGCGGCGTTTTCCCAGCCGGATTGCAAACGATCACTGGAGTTCAAGCGCTGCAATTTGTCCGTCAACGACATGGCTTACCAAACGGCGACCTAGATCGAACTCATAGGCAGCAAGCATTTATTACTGGTGTGATTACCAAATTTAGAACTCAAGGTATTTTTGGCGATCTTGGAAAACTTTCATCATTGTTATCAGTTGCTAAAAAGGATGTCGTAATTGATGCGGGCTGGGATGTCCTAGGTTTCTTGCCAAATGCCAAGGCGCTGACCGGTGGCAACATAACTTTCCACACCCTTCCAATCGAAGGATATGTAATGCGCAATAGTCAGAGCGTTAACTTGATTGATACCGTGAAAGTGAAACAGTTTGTTCAGGATCTTTTCTATCCAAAACCAACTCCTAAGGGTTCTAGCAGCGCTACTCCAAAACCAAAACCAACGAAGTTGAACTACGCAACGCTGGCAAACGGAAAATCCGTTGACGGTAGCAAAATTCCTTGTGTGAATTAGGGGTTGCCTAAATGTTTGGTTTCCTAGCAATATTTATTGGCGCACTCTCCGCTGTTCAATCTCGCATCAACGGTCAACTCTCGCGCGATATTCATAATGGTCTGGCCGCTGCGCTAATTTCTTTCACGACTGGATGGGTAATTCTCTTTGTATTGGTCTTTGGTTTAAAGAAGGAACGGGAAGGCCTTTTTACAATCTTCCGGGCGCTCAAACATAGAAAGCTTCGTTATTGGGAAGCAATGGCTGGAGTAATGGGTGGTTTCTTTGTATCGGTACAAAGCATCACGGTTCCGCAAATCGGTGTTGCACTCTTTACGATCAGTACTGTTGCCGGACAAACTTCTGCATCCTTACTCGTAGATAAAATCGGACTCTCCCCAAGCGGAAAGAAGCGGGTAACCCTCTCGCGCGTCTTTGTTGCAACTGCCACACTTTTCTCAGTCGCGGTTGCAGTATTCCCAGATCTGCGACATTCGACTTTTAAATTTATACCGCTATTTCTCTCCCTCTTGGTGGGAATTACGATTGCGTTTCAGCAAGCAATAAATGGTCGGTTAAATGCTGTTGCCAAGAGTCCACTAGCAACAACTTGGATGAATTTTGCTACCGGTGGCATAGTTATTTTTGTTGGACTTTGCTTCACGCTTTTACGTGGGGGAAATATTGGTCCACTGCCACACAATATTTGGCTATATACAGGTGGCTCCATCGGAGTGATATTTGTTGCAGTTTCAGCTTTTATAATAAAAAATCTTGGCGTTCTAAACTTTATTTTATTCAGCGTCACTGGACAGTTAATCGGTGCCGTTATGTTGGATTGGTTAGCACCAGCACGTGTAGGTGCACTGAGCAGTTACCTTATTACTGGAACTTTAATGACCTTGCTTTCGATTGCTTTCTCTAGATTTTATGAAGCGCGGAAAATTAAAATTTAATCGTCTTCGCCGCCTTCATTTTCGCCACCAGCACCATTTTGATTGATAGTCGGTTTGGTCGCAGAAATTGTTTGTGCGGGTTGGGTTGTTGCCGGCCTGGTAATTGGTGCCGCTGGGGCGTTAGTAATTTGTGAAGCCGTTGGTGTAGCAAGTGGTGTCTGTTGAGCGGTTGAATTACTTACACTCGTAACTTGCGCTGGAGTACTGCTGGTTGGTTTTAACTCTGCGTAGAGAACGCTTGCTGCAATGGCGATACCAACACTAATTACGGCTATTTCTTTTTTCATATGCGCATACTCCAGTATCGACCTTGTTATAGACCGAGATTTTCCTGAGAACACGCTGGATATCGCTATCTCACATTAATAGTGAGAGAATTCCACGTGCCTAAAATTCAAGCAGCGACTATCGGTGAAAACCGTGAAATGCGCCGTCAGCAACTAATGAGCGCTGCGCTCGAGCTTGCGATGAGTAAAGGGGCTGGGGCAATCACGGTTGCTGCAGTTGCACAAAAAGCGGGCCTCGCGCGAAGTTCTATCTATGAATATTTTTCTAGCTCGGCAGATCTCGTTGCAGATTTAGTAATAGAAGAACTTGATTATTACACCGTCCGGTTGGGTCAAGCTATTTCTGGTGCAACAGATCCTTTTGAAAAGATTGAACTGTGGATAGCCGAGGGTTTGCAATATGTAGTTGATGGCCGCCATATGCTTGTGAAGTCTCTCAACACAATCACAACACCAGATTATCGAAAAGAAGAAATCTCATTGGGGCACCGTAAATTGATCGCCCCGCTTCGTGAAGCACTAACTCAAACAGGTATCGCAGATTTAGCAGGCGCTAGCGCATTCATTTCTAGCGTGACTGATGCCGCAAGTGTGCGCATCGAATCTGGAAATGAACCAATGCGCGAAATCCAAAACGCAACTACTTTTGCGTTGGCTGGATTGCGCGCACTAGCCGCTAATTAAGTTATTTACTTACTTCGAACGAGATACTTCCTTTTAACGCTGGATAGTTCGCAGTGCCTGGTGCCTTAACACTTACAGAACAAGTTCCGGCTTTCTTACCAGCTATTTTACTTCCAGAGATTTTACAAGTTGAATTCGTTGCAACTTTATATGTTGCACTCTCGCCGAAGTTAGTTTTGGCAGATAGTGCAATAGCTTGCCCGATCTTTATTGATTTAGGCGCGGTGCGAACAAACTGAACGCCAGGAGTAAGCGCAAATGGAAAGTCGGCTTTCCCGTTGGTCGTTGTGATTTCAAGGTTACAATAATTGGTGCCAGCTAGCGCAGTAATTAAGTTATCTTTTACATTGCAGAAAGTTTTACCAGATGGGTCTGCTGAAATTGTAAGTGTCGGCTTTGAACCATCCGATGTAGTAACTACAACATACTTCGGTGTCTCATAAGGCAGGCTTCCTGGAACGGTAGCTGACAAGTTTTTCCCATCAATCTGCGCAGTAATAGTTACGCTTGTGACTGGAGTTGTTGCAGCTGGCGTTGTTGATTGCGCGGCAAAAGTAATTGGGAAGAATTGATCTTCGGAGTGATCTGCAGTTGAAGCGTGATCAAATTCAATAGCGATTCCACAAACTTGGTGTGCGCAATCGGCGCCCCAGGCATGGCCATTATCAACTTTTACACTAATCAAATCTGTTGGCTTAGCGGTTCCGCCCATTGCTGTTGTAACCCATTGTTCAGAGGATTGATTAATTTGAGTGGGGCGGGCACCCATTGCGCCTTGCACGCCTTGATAAACATAAAGACCTTTTCCAGTTGGAAAACTTCCTAGAGTTAGCGTGACAACATCGCCAGCAGGATTGAGCCCAGTAAGTGTTTGGCTTGCAAGAGGGGCACCACTTGCGGCTGTAAATGTGACTTTGGATTGTGCCTGGGCAGATGGTGCAAGACCAATTGCGATCAATCCAGCGACTAATACCGCTGCCATATTACGTTTATTCATTTCTCCTGCTTTCGATTGGGTTATTTTGAAAATTGAATTGGAATAAATTGATCAAAGGTTCGATCATCACCTCGAGTGTGATCAGCTCGAACATAAACGGCGCAGCTAGTTTTACGACAATCTACTTTGCCAATAATGGGCGATACTTTAATCGAAACTGAAAATCGGCCACCTGGTTGATAGGGCTTTGCAAGCCCGATTCCATATTGTGGTGGATTTGATGAAATCCAAACAGATGAGCCAGTTGTACCTGTCTTATCGGCGCCGCCGCCACAAACGGATGGTCGAACACCTGGTTTAACAATCTTGCAGAGTTCAATATATATACCAACAGTTTCATCAAAGCGAGCCCCAGAAATATTTAACTTATCGCCCGTTTTTACATTGCTAACTTTTGAAACTGAAAAGATTGAGCCATTACTTCCAGTAACAGAAGCAGCACTTGCCCCGAATGGAATTTGGGTTAACCACATAACGCAGACCAATACCGCTATAAGTTGACGTTTAGAAACTGGCACGGATGAAACTTATTCCTTGACGAGCCTATATTTGCACCACACTATGGGTGTGATCTGTCGGTATCTTGCGTGTGATAATCATCCAATGAAGCGCTCAGTCAAGTTACTGATACTAGGAACAGCGCTATCGATTGTGTTTGGTGCTAGCGCTCAAGCGTCCGGGATAAACATTGGTCCCGAGCAATTAAAGCTTCCTGTTGTTAAATCTGGTGAAGTTAGTAAGTACCAAAAGATCGTTGCCCTTGCCGACGGAAGTGCTGAAATCATCGCCGCGCTAGGGTACAAATCAAATTTAGTTGGACGTGATATCGCTTCAACAATGCCAGAACTAGCAAGCGTTCCAATCGATACAAATGCACATCAGGTAGTCGTTGAACGAGTTCTATCCCAGCACCCTGATTTGATATTGATTGATGCGAATACAAGTCCAACTAGTGCTTTAGATGTACTTGCGAAATCTGGGATAAAAATTCTCAAGATACCAAGCGCATTTTCACTGGCAAGTGTCGTATTAAAAGAGCGGGCAATTGCATCAGCACTGGTTGTTCCAAAGGCGGAAAAACTCTTAGAAGTAAAAATGAGTTCCTCGGTCTTCCCGAAATCCAAGACCAAAGTCGCATTTCTTTACCTGCGGGGGAACGCATCCATCTACCTGGTTGGTGGAAAGGGATCGGGCGCGGATTCAATTCTTTCAAAGATTGGTTTTACCGACGTTGGAGCCAATTTACTTAAGACTCCCTTCACTGCTCTAAGTGCCGAAGAGTTACTAAAGTTGCAACCAGATGTACTTCTTTTGATGACGAAGGGGTTGCAATCAGTAGGCGGCGTTAGTGGCCTTGTTGCACTACCTGGAATCGCACAAACACCTGCCGGTAAAAATAAGCGTTATGTGACGGTTGATGATTCGTTACTACTCTCATTTGGACCGAGAACTATCTCGATGTTGCCGCTCTTGCAGCAAGCCATTGCTAAGGTTGCTGGATCATGAAGAAATTAGCGCTCTACCTTTCGCTGCTCGCAGTGATTGTTTTACTCTTTATCGCTTCACTTCGAATTGGAATTATTCATCTACAGACTCCACTCTGGGATTTGATTGGTAAGCACGATGGAATAGATGCCACAACTGTTTGGGATGTCCGGTTTCCAAGAGTATTTGGTGCAGCGCTTCTAGGAGCGGCGCTTGGTGTCGCTGGTGTTATTGCACAAGGAATTTTTAGAAACCCACTTGCCGAACCAACTCTTATTGGATTAACAAGTGGCGCAACTCTTGGTTCGATAGCGGTAATTGCGACTGGGGCCGCCGCCTTTGGCTCTCGAACTAATGTGGAATCGGCAGTGCTTTTTGCTGGCCTGGCTGCGCTCTTGGTGCAATTGCTTGCCCCAAACAAAGGCTTAGGGTTTCTTATTACAGGTATTGCAATCTCGGCAATCTTGACTGCGCTTGCTGGTGTAATGATTTCTATTTCGGCTAAGCCAGGTGTGCAATCACTTTCGTTTTGGAATTTCGGTTCATTAGCGATGTTAAATAACCAAACCCTAAAGATAATCGCACCATTTATTGAGCTAGGTTTCATTTCGGCTTTCATGGTTTCTAGAAAATTAGATATTTATTCTCTCGGTGAAAACTCCTCGCACTACATGGGGGTAAAGCCAAAACAAATCAGGCTCTGGGCCATAATTTCCCTCGCCTTGCTAATCGGTCCAGCAGTCAGCGCCGTTGGCGCAATCGCGTTCCTAGGATTATTAGTTCCACATATCGTTCGATTACTAGTTGGACCCAGCCATCGCCGGGCACTTTCATTTAGTGCACTTATCGGAGCAATAATTTTGATGCTGGCAGATTTAGCATCTCGCACTTTATTTCAACCCCATGAAATTCCGCTTGGACTCTTAACATCTTTGATCGGCGCACCTGCATTGATAATTTTGCTCCGCCTGCGAAGCGCACAGTGGGTCAGCCATGATTAACGTAAAGAATCTATCTTTCTACCGTGAAAGCCGTGTTGTTATCGACGAGCTTGATCTGCAACTGGAAAAGGGCGAACTAGTTCTGTTATCTGGATCCAATGGTGTTGGAAAGTCCACTTTGCTGCAATTAATTGGTGGCGTGTTAAAACCTACTTCTGGTGAGATAACGATTAATGGCACGGATATTTCTGAAATGAAAGTTAAGGATCAGGCCCTACTGCGTTCTATCGCACCACAACGCCGGATATTTTCGCTCGCTTACAGCGTTGGTGAAGTTCTTCATTTATTGCCGGAAAAAAGACGGAGCTTCAACGTTGATTTAATTATTGAAAGCCTCGGGCTAGTCGAAATTATGGCAAGTAAGGTGACAGAACTTTCAATTGGCCAGCAACAACGTGTCAGCTTGGCAATCGCCCTAATTCAAGAGGCAGATTTCTATTTATTGGACGAGCCTTTTAGCGCCCAAGATGAGGACAGTGTTCTTAATTTAGTAGCGCTTCTTGCAGAAATTAAGAAAGAAAAAGGAGTAATGGTTGTCAGTCATAACACTGGCACTCATTACTCCCAATTCGATAGAGAGATTAAACTTACTTAACTCGAGGCTTCTTTCCGCCGGCTGACTTGTTTGGTCCAGCCTTCTTAAAAGTTCCCTTAGCTACTGGAGCCTTTTTAGCAAATTTCTTGGGAGCAGACTTTGAGAATTTACTTGGTGCCTTCTTTGGATCTGCCTTTTTAAATGCTGGACGCTTTGCTGATTTCGAATCACTCTTCTCATCATCTGCGCGCCAAGTTGAAGTACCTGGACGAGAATCAGATTTGTAACTCTTCTTTACAACGTTAAAGCGATCTACCTTTGCTGGACGATCTGATTTTTCAAATCGTTCTGCCTTTGGATGACGATCGGCGCGAAAGGTGCGTTCTGGGCGAGCGCTAGATTCTGAACGAACTGGGCGATCGGAACGCTCTGGACGATCTGTGCGGGAATCTCTCGCTGGACGATCTGTACGAACTGGGCGATCGTTGCGTGCTGTCCGTTCTGTACTAGCTGGACGCGCTGGCCGGTCATCGTACTTTGGCTTTGACGGTGTGACGCCGCGGAAAGAGCGAACTGGTTTTTCACTTCGTTCAGTTCTAAATGGGCGATCGTTGCGTGCTGGGCGCTCTGTTTGTTCAGATTGAACATCATCGCTGCGACGTCCGCCACCTTCACTGCGCTTTTTAAAGTTACTTGCATGACCTCGACGGAATCCACCTCGGTCGCCGCGATCACGGCTTCCGCGATCATTACGGCCAGGCTTCTCTGCCGGAACTATTACTGGGATACCAGATGGTTCTTTTGAACCAGTAACACGTACTAATTCTGGGTCAGATGGGCGAACATAAACTTCAGATAATTTAACGCCGGCACGGTTTGTGATACCGAAGATGCCACGCTTTTGCTTGTGGGTAGCAAGAGTTACGACTACGCCTGTTGCACCAGCACGAGCTGTACGACCGGCGCGGTGTAAATAATCTTTGTGATCCGCAGGCGCATCAACATGAACTACCAATGAAACATCATCAACGTGAATACCGCGAGCTGCAACATCTGTTGCAACAAGTGCACTTGCACGACCATCTTTGAATGAGGCAAGAACGCGGGTGCGCTGTCCTTGAGATTTTCCACCGTGTAGTACTCCAACAGGAACGCCAGATTTCAACATTTTCTCAGCGAGCTTATCAGCACCATGTTTTGTACGAACGAAGAATATTGTGCGACCTTCACGTGCTGCGATTTGTGTTGCAACTAAATCTTTATGTCCTTGATCCATGATCAAGACATGGTGCAACATATCGGCAGAGCGCGATTTTTCATTCTCTAATGAGTGCGTGATTGGATCTTTGAGGAAACGCTTTACTAGCGAATCAACATCGCGATCTAAAGTTGCTGAGAAAAGTAAACGCTGACCGTCATCTTTAGTTTGGCCGAGGATATCTTTAACGACTGGCAAGAATCCCATATCAGCCATTTGATCGGCTTCATCAAGAACTGTAATCATTACATCGTCGAGTTGAACATGCTTCTTCTCGATAAGGTCGATTAAACGTCCTGGTGTTGCAACAAGAATTGTTACGCCACTACGAAGTGCCTTGATTTGGCCAACATATGAAAGACCGCCTGCAACAACTTGAGTACTTAAACCAACTTTGCGAGATAGTGGTCCGATTACATCTGAAATTTGAACTGCTAATTCGCGCGTTGGTGAAAGTACCAATGCAAGTGGGCGATGTGGCTTAGCGGTGCGACCTTCTAAACGAGTCAACATCGAAAGACCGAAAGCTAAAGTTTTACCGGATCCAGTCTGTCCACGACCTAAAACATCGCGACCTTTGATTGCATCGGGAATAGTTGCGGTTTGAATTGGAAATGGGGATGTAATTCCCTGGTCCTCGAGCGTAGCTACGAGCGCAGGGGCAATGCCTAAATCTTTAAATGACATAAAAATACCAATCGAGACATCAAGCGTGTCTCGTGGTGCCACAGATTAAGACTCGCAAGCGAACCATGGCTCTTGCCAGTGGGTTCTTATAAGTGGTGCTGCGGTTGCAACAACTGGCTAATTGTAACCTACAAATTTAGGTGAAATTACCGCGGACTTTTACGCACTAAAGCAATTATTTTGTAACCTTCCGGCGCCAACTTGCATATTGTGTTGCTAGCGGGTCAGAAATTTGCGAATACTTACGCCCAGTTGCACGAGTTAACAGGAGATCGGCAAATTCTGGGTTTCTAGCCAAAATCGGGCCGTGCATATAAGTTCCAAATACATTTCCATCGACTGCTCCGTCATATTTTCCATCGCCATTTCCGTGACCAATTGAAACCTTGGCAAATGGTTTTGCATTATTGCCAAGAATTGTTTTTCCGGCATGGTTTTCAAAGCCGGTTAGTTCCAAGCCCAGAACAGTTGACTTTGATTTCACATCACCGACAAATCTCTTCTTACCTGGCACGCTTTTCACATCTAGTAATCCGAGACCTTCGACTTCTTGCCCATTCGCCCAAAAGCTATTGCCGATGATTTGAAACCCGGCGCAAACTGCAAGCACTACAGCGCCCCGCTCTATCGCGCCTTGCAAAATATCATCACGACGTAGCGCTTCTAAACTTAAAATTTGCGCAGCATCTTCGGCGCCACCAAGAAGATAGATATCGCCGTTAGTTGGGAGTAAATCATTATATGAAATATCAATTATTGACGCGGTAATGCCATGAAACTTCGCACGAAATGTTAAGACATCTGCATTGCCTTGATCGCCATATGTCCCGAGTAATTCATTGTGAATTCTTACGATTCTAATTTGGCTCATGCATTTACCAAACCGTGGAAAGCGGTATACGCCGCTAGAACTTCGACGCTAGATGAGCCGTTAAATTTTTCAATTGCTTCTTTAAAACTAGTTGTTACCGCGCTTTCAATACCTTGCACGTGCAATCGATAGGCCATATCCAAGGCACGTTCGCCGCACACAACAACTCGCTTGCCATGCAATTTATCAAATGAAACATCCCACAACCATGAGGTATCTATTCCATCAACTTGGCGGGCATTAAGGATAAGAATTACATCGTCCCCAGAAACTCCAGATAGCGCTTCAGTCCAGGAGGCAGGATTTTTGGTCAATCTAATCTTCGCGCTGATACCAGAGTAAGACTTTGTGAATGAACGTTCGAGATCGGCTGGGTTGATTTTTACAACTTTCGCGCCAAGTTCTTTCCCGACAATATTTGCTAACTCGGCATTTCGAGCTGCGGCCGAGGCTGGTTCAAGAGTTATATCGGCGTCAGTATTAGTGAACCCACAACGGCATTTGTAGTTATTTTTGTTCCATTTCAAATAAATGCCACATGAAGGACAAACTGCAGCATCGCTATGTTTGCGCCCGCCAAAAGAAACACGAATTGAGTTAGAACTTGCTGAGAGTGCGTAGTTAACGAATGGATCATCAACGTCCCCAACAAATACCGTCTCGGTTGCACCTGCAACAGCTTCGTGCCAGCGATCGGCCACGCGCTTGACTTCATGCATCCGATGAAGTTGATCCCTTGTTAGATTTAATAGCAACACAACTTTAGGGCTGGTTTGCGCAATCAATCGGATTAGATGAAGTTCATCTACTTCTAGAACTGCATATTCTGATTTAGTCATGAGTGTTGTTGCAGCGCCTCGGTCTAAATTTGAGCCGGTGGAATTAGAGACTGTTTTGCCGAGTGTTGAAACTATTTTGGTTAAAGCCCCTGTTGTGGAAGTTTTTCCGTTGGTGCCCGAAACTAAAATAATGTTGCGATTTTTTGCGAGGGCAATCAAGGCTTTTGGATAAAGAATTAGAAGAATTCGACCTGGGATCGTTTCCCCTGATTTACCTAAAATTTTTCTGGATAAGAGGCCCGCGAATCGTGAAAGAGCGATTGCTAATTTGAGTCTCACCTGTCTATCTTAATCAACCACCGTCCCAAGCAGATATTCCACCGCTTGCTTTGCGCTCCAGCCCGTTGGGTATTTAAGCAACAACTCCCGCTCTGCTGTTGTGTCAGAGCCCAGAGTGACTAGTGGCAATTCTTTATAACCATCTGGCCGTATCTGACCCAGCCCGATATTTGTCATAAGGGCATTACATAGACATTTAGTGCCTTCAAGATCTGTGTCAGCGCCGCCCTTAAAAATATATGTGTTGCTTGGTTCGGCAGAACAACGGTATCCAATTCCTTTGCCTGTTCTTTCAAAGGGCACGCGTAAATAACCAAGATCGCAAAGGCGTGGGCGCTCTTCATAATTAGCCGCATCACTTAACGAACCAGGAACGCTGACCACTTTAAACGGAAAACCAGTAGATGAGGAAGTTGGATCCGTTCTTATTTCGACAGTTCCACTAGAAATCTCATGAAGAACTTCTGTTTTTAGTTCAGAGGTAAAACCAGATTCATTTGCCAACGCAAATATCGAACCCGCCTGAACTCCGACTGCGCCAAGTGAAATTGCTTCTTCTAATTTCTCTGGAGTTGCATAACCACCTGCAAGCCAAAAAGGTAGACCGATTGCAGCAACTTTAGTTAAGTCAGCTAAATCTCTATCGGTAAATTGGGATTGACCATCTGGTCCTACCGGAGTTTGTCCTCGAGGTGGTGCATTGTGTCCACCGGCTGTTGGACCTTCAACAATGAAACCATCAGGGCGAGTTTGCTCATCACGATTTAAATATGCAGCCAGCGCATGTGAGGAAATAATTGCCAAAAATTTTGGTCGGGTTAATTTTGAACTATCAACACCTTTGATCAATGCGGGATCAAATCGCAAAACATATTTCTTGGTTGCGCCATCGACGTCGATTGAAAGAGTTGTTGGCGAACCATTTGTTAAAGAAGTTATCAGGGCCGGCAATTCACTTGGAATTCCAGCACCCATGATTATGTAATCTGCGCCTGCCAAAATTGCGCCGTATACCGATGCCGGAGTTGCTAATTGAACTTTCTCTAAAAAGTTAATGCCAACCAATCCATCGTGGCCTTCTTTGGCTAGCCATACTTCGACGAAACTAGCGGCAACCAATAGTTGGGTAGCAAAATCTTGTGGGTTTAAACTTAATTTTGGTGCTGTCAAGTAACTTTCATTGCTCACTCGGCCAAATTCTTTGAAGTAGCGCTTTAATATTTCCAGAGCGAACACTTGATCAGGAAAGCATGAAAGCGCGCGGCGCATATGGCCTGATAGGTCGCCATCTTGTAATCGGCGCACGAGTACTGAATCAATCGCCGTTCCGGAAACAACTCCAAGTTGGCCGGCTTCTGAAACGCTCTTCGCCAATTTCCACGATGAAACTGCAATGCCCATGCCGCCTTGGATAAGTTTTGGGTGGGTTAACTGGACACTCATTTAAGAAGTTTAGTTCTTAGAAATTTAGCAAAATTCCGTAGGCACGGTGCTAGCACTCATAAAAATAAACAATTACTGGTTGGTTCTAGTCGATACGAACAACTCCAGAAGGTGTTTCAAGTTCTACCGCAACAATTCCATTTTCGCCATCGTTGGCCGAGATATCAGCCCAAGAAACTTCAACTTCGCCAAGGCCGTTAAATATTTCTGCCTTGAACCAAGATTCATCGAGTTGCGCTGCTGATGCAATTTCAATCTTTTTAATTGAAGATGCAGCGCCAGAATCAGTTGAAGGGTGATCTGAAGTTAACCATTGAATAAAGAATGGTAATTCTGGTGATTCTGAAATTTCAATTACGCCAATTTGCTTCCATTTTAAATCTGTTCCATCTGGACGTAGTCGGTGACCTTCGACAGCCTTACGACCAAATTTTTCTTCGATTGGTGCAACATCTGCTGTTGAGAAAACCCAAGTTAACCAACCGCCACCTTCATTTGCTTTCTTGGAAACGGCTTTACCAAATGGCGAAGAGTCTGCTGCTGGATGATCAAGGGGACAAACAACTTCTAAATAGTGACCGTTCTTAAGTGGCATCGTAAAGTTACGAGTACCAAAGCGAGGATGAATTCCACCGTCTACAAAAGTTCCGGAAAGTCTGGCACCGAGTCGTTGAACTGTGTCGGAGAGTTGATCATGAGACGTTACATATGAGACATGGTCTAAGCGCATAGGGAAATAATGCCGTATCTGCAGAGGTACTAATTACCACTTGCCCCGCAGATCAGCCCCTTGGGTGGCAGTTTTCCCGTTAGAAAATAGCTATCGACCTGGCTATCGATACAAGAGTTGCCACGATTGTGACCAGTATGTCCCTCGCCGTCATATGTCAGCAGAATCGAGTTTGTGAGTGCCTGGGTAAGACCCTTGGCCCAAACATATGGCGTTGCCGGATCTTTGGTAATTCCAATTACAACAATTGTTGATTTGGTATTTATCGAAATTTTGCCAGCTGGGACTTCTGGTATTGATTTCCAATGGTGACAAGTTAAACCGGAATATGCCAAAAAGGGCCCGAAGGTTGGCGCCGCTTTAGCGAAATTTATTGCATCTGCCTGGATCTCTGAAGTCGAACGCTTTTCAATCCAATCCGCACAGGTAATCATGATGCTAATGTCATTTTGATTATCTCGAAAAGTTCCATCTGGATTTCGTCCATTGTAAGTATCAGCGATTTCTAATAATAAATCCGGTTTGCCTTGCATTTTCGCTTGAGTGAGCGCTTTGGTTAATTTTGGCCACCCAGTTAAATTGTTGTATAGGGATTCGGCAAGCGCTGTAATAAGTAGTGCTTGTGTCAGAGGGCGATTGCCAGAATCTTTTAACGGATTTCTTCCTGCAGCCTCAATTAGTCTTGTTACGTCAGCTAATTTGTATTGGTTTTGTGACTTTAGATAATCATTTAGCGCCGTATCGAATCCAACTGCCTGAACTAAGTTTTGATCTCTTATTGAAACATTTGGGTCAACCGCGCCATCCAAAATCATTCGCCCAACATTTTCCGGAAAAAGTTTTGCATAAAGCGTTCCTAGGTAAGTTCCGTAACTCTTGCCAAGATAATTTAACTTCTGCTCATGAAGAAGTTGACGAAGTAAATCCATATCCCGAGCGCCTTCAAGTGTGCTCACATGGCCCAATCGCACCCCAGCGGCAAGGAAACATTTATTCGCAAAATTTACAGCTTGTGCGTCAAGGGCCCGCATTTCTTCTGCGTTCTTTGCCTTGCCATCACTTGATAGGAATTTATCTTCAGCCTTGTCGTCCAGACAACGGATCGGATCAGACTGATTCACACCACGCTGATCAAATCCAACGATGTCATATTTATCGTAGATTGCTTTTGAAACAATATTGTCGGCGTTATACGCATAGTTCAGGGCCGAACCACCAGGGCCACCAGGGTTTACAAGGAGGGAGCCGAGCCGTTGTTTTTGATCAGTTGCCAGGTGGCGGATAACTTGCAGAGTAAATACTTGGTTATCGATGTGGGCGTAATCCACCGGTACCTTAAATGAAGTGCACTCGTAATTATCGTTACAAGGTAACCATTTTAATTTTTGGTTTTGAAAAAAACTGGATGAATAGTTATGGGTATTGTAATTTCGAATTGCAAATGTTCCTGAAAGCAGAACTGCTAAGCAAGTGAAAACCGCAATTGCAAGTCTCTGCCTGGTTCTCACTTCAATTGAACCATTAACGCCTCTACGGTGAGAAGTGGCGCTGCATTATGCGAAAGATTTGTTCGGGCCACCATAATTGCTTCTAGTTTCTTCAAAGTAGATTCTGGACTTGTGGCAGTTGCTACCGTTTGGATTTCCGAAACGAGATCAATGTTGATTAGTGAATCATTTGAATTTGATTGAACTAGCAGTACATCTCGATACAAGGTGGCTATGTCGAGAAGCGCGCGATCTAGAAAATCTCGCACCATGCGAGTTGATCGTGATTTCTGTTCCTTCTCTAATTCCTTGACAACTTTGGAACCGCCTTGCGTCAATCTAGAACCTTGCTGACCCCAAGCTTCTTTCAAATTCTTTAATTCAGTATCATCTCGCCGTTCTGATTCTTCTTCTGCCTCTAGTTTTGCAGCATCCACTAAAACTTGTGCTGCCTTAAACGCGGAGGCGACATCGGTGATTAGAAGAGACAATTTAAGAATTGCCGTTCTCCTGTTGCGTGCATCTTCATTTAGCGCGAGATGGCGAGCCCGGCCGATATGTCCTTGTGATGCCCGCGCAGCAAAATTCGCCATGGTTGCATTTATGTCTTCACCTTCGAGCAGTTTCGCAACTGCGATTGTCGAGGGCGTACGAAGAACAATGCTTCTTGTGCGTGAGCGGATTGTTGGTAGAACATCGGTGGCACTTGGGGCGCACAAAAGCCAGACGGTTCGCAGTCCAGGCTCTTCAATGGCTTTAAGGAGTGCATTAGCGGCTGATTCGGTTAGCCGATCGGCATCTTCAATGACAACTACCCGATAGCCGCCCACCGATGGACTCCAAGACGCTCTTGTTATTAATTCTCGAATCTCATCTATCTTGATTGATAGACCTTCTGTTTCAATGAGTTCAATATCTGCGTGAGTGCCTGCGATGGCGGTTCGACAATTTAAACAATTATTGCAGCCACCGCTTTCACAAAGTAAGGCGGCCGCAAAGGCGACTGCGGTATTACTTCGACCAGATCCTGGCGGTCCGGTGAAAAGCCAAGCATGTGTCATTTCTTGAGTTGCGTTATCTTTTTCTTTTGAAGCGCGAACAGCCTCGGTTAAAACGGTTACTACGTGATCCTGATCGATTAGTGAGTCAAAAACTGACATTAGCTTCTAAATTTCTTAGACTTACTTTTATCACTTTGATTAATTTTAAGTAATGATATTTCGCGCACTCGTTCAACAATTTGAGAATTTATTGCTTCGATATTCTGAGTTCCATCAATAACTAAATATCGTTCTGGATCAACGTTAGCTAAGTTCAAAAATTCTTGACGAACCCGCTCGTGAAATGCCAGTGGTTCGGCTTCTAAGCGATCTTGCGAAACTAATCTACCTAGGCCAATTTCGGCAGGTAAATCTAAAATAATGGTGAGGGTTGGAACTAGATTTTCGGTTGCCCATCGGGATATCCGAGCAACTTCAGCAGGCTGCAAAATTCTTCCGGCACCTTGATAAGCAATTGAGGAATCTAAATATCGATCGGTAATTACTACATCACCACGCTCTAGCGCTGGTCTGATCAAAGAATAAATATGGTTGGCTCGATCCGCTGCATACATTAACGCTTCAGCACGCGGGGAAATGTTTCCGGTCTTGGTATCTAATAAAATATCGCGCAGTTTATCGCCAAGTGGTGTGCCACCGGGTTCGCGAGTTAAGACGACTGATTCGCCGATTGATTCCAAATAAGTCTTGAGAAGTTTGGTCTGAGTTGATTTACCCGAACCTTCGCCACCTTCGAATGAGATAAATATTCCGGCATGAGTTGCTCCGGTAATTCCACCAAGTTCACCGCGAAAAGCCGCTACAACATCTGACCAAAGTGAAACTGTTGGCCGATCTCGCATTTGGCGATAAGAAATGATTCCGACTGCCATACCAATTAGTCCGGCGGCAAACATAGTGAAGGCCGCGCCGTTATAAGTAACTTCTACCTTATGGAAATGAAAGGTGTGTTTACCAATAGCGGCGGCAATAACTGGAGCAATGGCAAGAACAGCTACTAGTGAAATTCGAATTAGTGATTGAACGAAGGCAAAGGTGCGCCCTCTAACTTCATCTTCAACTTCTAGCCCAAGCATTGTGAAGCCAGATACCCAAGATACGCCCGCGAATGCCCCAAGCAACACAGTAAATCCAAGTGCCAAAATAAGGTTTGAGATGAGTGCCAGGATCACTAAAAAGAAAGATGAGATCGTAAGTCCGGCACCAAATATTCTTCGCCGAGAGAATTGCGCAAACACTTTAGGGCCAGCAGAAATTCCAATTGCAAGACCGGCAAAAACTGCGCCGAACAATATTCCGTAGGCGGCATCACCAGCATTTAGATCGCCAACAAAAGTTCGGGCCAAGCCAATAACTGCGCCGGCTGCAAAGAATGCTCCGAGCATTCCAAAAACTAAACCACGAATAACTTTAGAGCCACTAACAAACTTAAAACCATCGAGCAAGGACCGCCCGATATTTTCATTTACAGCAGCCTTGCTTGAAGCACCTTTTGGAATCTCTTTTAATTGATAGACAACCCAGGCGGTATATAAAAATGAAATGGCATCTATGTAAAGCCCAAGATCTGCAGTGGATGCAAACTTTGAAGGAATAAGTTTTGTGAGTCCGCCCGAGAACAACGCCAACAAAGAGAAGACAACCGCTGCTACTGGAGCGGTTCCGTAAGCGGCGAGCAGGGAAACTTGGTTTGCAGATTCCAACTTATTTTTGGGAACTAAATTAGGTACCGAGGCTTCCTTTGCCGGTGACCAGAAGAGCGTTACTGCTTCAACAAGTACGGTAGCGGTGTAAAGCCAGAAGTAATTTCCTACGAGTGGAATTGAAAGATATAAACCAAAACGTAGAATATCGCAGACGATCATTAGCCTTCTGCGATCGAAGCGATCAGCAATAACACCAGCAATTGGTCCTAGAAAAACGGCAGGTAATAAGCGGACAATGAAGACTCCCGCAATTGCAAAGTTTGCCTTTTTGTAATTTCCACCAGAAAGTTCTTGCGCCATTGCGGTAGTTGCTAATAAACCTAACCAATCTCCAAACGAAGAGAAGGCCATTGATTTCCAGAGTTTGCGAAATGCTGGGATTGCCAAAACACTGCGGGTATCGGATTGCGCCGGCGCTCCTGGGTATGGCAATGATTGCGACATGAGTTAAGCCTAGACGCCAGGGGTGGCAGCGGTCTTGCTCTTACCGGACGCTGCTTTTTTCTTCGTTTTAGGGCTGCCGGTGGCTTTAACAGTATTTTTTGTAAGCGATGGCGCGCTCTTCTTCGCACGTTTTGAACTCTTCTTAACGCGGGTTGCCCCACCGTTTTCCGCTTCCCAAGCTCGGCGACCTGCGAGCAACTCCATGCCCCGTTCAAGTGTTAGAAATTCCAAAGTGTCACCGCGGCGAAGTGTGGCGTTTGTTTCACCATCTGTGACGTAAATTCCAAAACGGCCATCTTTAACAAGAACTGCTTTTTGAGTTGTTGGATCAACACCTAAATCTTTTAGTGGCGGTTTGGCAA
>Ga0194043_1000224_pt1 | contig 29597 bp, 25 predicted proteins | sample JunL4415m_MetaG_FD_161274 | JGI IMG/M metagenome (GOLD analysis project Ga0194043, IMG submission 161274) | Anoxic zone freshwater microbial communities from boreal shield lake in IISD Experimental Lakes Area, Ontario, Canada - Jun2016-L442-15m | ecosystem: Environmental > Aquatic > Freshwater >...
GCGGCTCGCTTGAGCGCTATCGCGCGCCGGTTGTAGCCGAGCCCTTGCCAGGACTCGAGTACCGCTTCGAGTGGTGCGGCGGCCAGCGCCTCCAGCGTCGGGAAGTCTGCGAGCCACTCGTCGTAGCGACGTTCTACGCGCGCGACCTGCGTCTGCTGCAGCATCACTTCGCTCACGAGCACCGCGTAGGGATCGTGCGTGCGCCGCCAGGAGAAGTCGCGGTAGAGCGCACGGCCCCGCTGGACGACGAGCGCGACAAACTCACCGAGGCCGGCGCCTTCCGGCATCGCGCTATCCGGCATCGGAGTCCTCACACGCATCCCCCGGCACGCTCAGATGTTCTTGATGTAATAGCGACATGCCCTGGACTGGGGGCATTCCATGGGAATGTCGGCGCGAGCAAACGTCCAGCCCTTGCCCTCGACAAAGCAGGTGCACTCAACGGACTTCTCGGAATCCTTGAGGCGCCCGTTCCATCGGTCTTCCTCACTGGGGAACTCGCGCCACCAGATGCACTTGCCCTTCAGTGGCGCGTACGGATCTCGTTCCATCAGACGCCTCGCTCGCTTCTCATCGCAGGCGGGCACCGGGCCGATCATCTGCGGTCGTATTGAGCACTTGTACTTCAACGCGCACCCGTTGTCGAACAGCGTTCGGCCTAAGCCGTGTCTCATGATTCCACGCCAGACCGGCGCGCGCCCGAGATTCGCGAGGCGACGTTGCTTGCGACTGTGCGGTAGAGTATCGCGAGAAACGCACCACACCTACGGCCTCAAGGAGGCACCCCATGGCACCCAAGTCAGGCGATACGGTCCGCGTGAACTACCGAGGAACCCTGTCCGATGGCGTCGAGTTCGACAGCAGCGAGGGACGGGAGCCGCTCGAGTTCGTCGTTGGCTCCGGTGCTGTCATCCCAGGCTTCGATGAGGCAGTTCTCGGCCTCGAGCCAAGCGAGTCCGTCACCGTCACGATTCCGGCCGCCGACGCCTACGGCGACCACGACGAGGAAGGGCTGCAGCAGTTCCCGCTCGCTTCCTTCCCTTCCGTGCCGGAGGTCGGCTGGGCCGTCGAGCTTTCTGGCCCCGACGGCCAGCGCGTTCCTGCCGTGGTTGCCGAGGTCAGCGACGAATTCATCGTGCTCGACTTCAACCACCCGCTCGCCGGGCAGGATCTAACCTTCGAGATTGAGCTCGTCGAGGTTATCGAGGCGTAGACTCGGGCACATGAACTTCGCTGCAATCCAGAACTATGGAGTCCTCGGCATCGCGTTTTACGTGGTGATCCTCGGGGTCATGCTCACACTCATCTATGAGGAGCGTGACCCTTCCACCACGCTGGCCTGGGTGCTGATTCTCCTGCTGCTGCCTGGCCTCGGCGTCGTAATCTACGTCCTCTTCGGACGGAATTGGCGCCTCATTGCCAGAAGCGACCACCGGCGCATCGAGGCACTTCGCCTTGGAGCCGAGATGCTCGAGCCTATCTACGCGCGCCATGCCGCTGGCATCGCGGAGCTTCAGCACCGCGATCCGCCGCTCATCGGCAGGCTCATCACCGCGATCAAAACGCAGGTCGGCGCCGAGCCACTCCCTTGCACCGACCTCGAAATCTTCCCACACGGCGCCGAGAAGTTCGCTCGCCTCTACAATGACATCGAGTCTGCCACCGACCACGTGCATCTCGAGTACTTCATCTGGGAGCAGGACACTCTGACCGCCCGCTTCTGCGGCCTGCTTGCCGAGAAGGTCCGTCAAGGCGTGGAAGTGCGCGTTCTCTACGACTGGGTCGGCTCCATCACGTATGGGAAGCGCCAGCTTAAGGCGCTGCGCAAGACCGGCGCAGGCGTGTCAGCCGACGCTGCCAAGTGGACCAAGCTCAACTACCGAAACCACCGCAAGATCGCGGTGATTGACGGGCGCGTCGCCTACACCGGCGGCATGAACATGGGCCAGGAATACATCGATGGCAAGCCGCGCTACGAATCGTGGCGCGACACGCACGTTCGCTTCGGTGGACCTCTCGTCGCTGACCTTCAGCGGCTGTTCGCAATTCGTTGGCTGCGGGCGACCAAGGAGAGCGTCTTCTCGGAGCGATACTTCCCGATCCTCGACCACGAGGTGGCCACGAACTCGGTGTGGGCGCAGGTGGTCAACTCGGGACCGGAGAGTACCTGGCGCGCGGTACGAAACGCCTTCCTGATCGCGATCGCTTCTGCTGAAATGCGCGTGCAGATTCAGTCGCCCTACTTCATCCCCGACCAGGGAATCGAAGACGCATTGGTCGCGCAGTCACTGGCCGGCGTGGAAACTCGGCTGATGATGACCGGCGTGCCGGACAAGAAGATTCCGTGGTGGGCGGCGTTCACCTACATCGACAACTTCGTGCGCGCGGGAGGCCGCGTCTCCCAGTACCAGGCCGGCTTCTTCCACCCAAAGACAATGACGATCGACGGGTCGGTGGCGGTCATCGGCACGACTAACTTCGACATCCGCAGCTTCGAGCTCCACGACGAGCTCGGCATCTTCTTCTACGACGAGGGTGTAGCCGCCTCGCAAGATGCCATCTTTGAGGAGGACCTGGCGAACTCTGCCGAGTACACGTTGGAAGACGCCCACGACATCGGCCGACTCCACCGCATGCGTAACGCCCTCGCTCGACTCAGCTCGCGGGTGCTCTAGGGGCACTCGCGATCCGTGATTCAGGCTTCACTGGACGCCGCGGCCGACAGCGCGCGTTTCTTTCGCGGCCACTGCCCCAAGAACGCGGCTCGCGTCACCGTGGTCAAGCCGAGCACCCAGGCGATCAGAGTTGAGGTCGCCATCACGGTGATCTCGGAGGCTATCGCTCCCGGCCAGCCTGAGCCGACCATCACGTACGGCAGCACCAGCATCTGGGCACCGTAGATGCCGAGCGTCTTCTGGCCGATCCATGCCTGGACTCGAATGAGGCCCGCAGGCATCAGGCGATAGAGCGCCCAGCTCGCTACGATGCCCCCAACGCCGGCGGCGAAGAGTGCTGGCACGCCCCCGGGACGCAGAACCGTCAGAACAACAAACACCAGCGACCCGCCCAGTGCGATCCAGGGGTCATAGCGCCGCAATGAGGCCCGATGCTTTCCGCACAGGTAGCCCAAGACCAAGAACGGGTAGAGCCACGCGATCTTGTCGGCGCCGAGGGTCTGAGGCAGCGGCAGGAACAGCAGCACTCCCACACCGATGGCGACGCCAGCGGTCCAGCCATCGGCCTTGCTAACCAGCCGTACCACGGTGAACAGCACAAACAGCGCAAACAGCACCCAGAGGTACCACATCTGGAATCCACGGTGGGGGTTGAGCAAAGCCGAGCCAAGCCGCGGTAGCCAGTCAGCGGGCGGAAGGTGGCGCAGCGGCATCACGAGCGCGACCCAGGCGAGATACGGCACGAGCAGTACGAGCGCCTTGGTTCGCAAGAAACGCAGCGGATGCGTCCCTTCTCGGCCGGGAAGCACGTAGCCGGAGAGGAATGTGAACAGCGGCATGTCGAACGTGAGCATGGCCGCAACAAGCCACGAGGCTCCTGACAGGTGCATGAACTCCGAACGCAGGCTCAGGAGATGCTGCGCTGGCACCAGCGCGATAGCGAAGAACTTGAGCGCGTCGACCAGGAGGTTGCGTTGGCTTGGCGCTGTTCCCACTGATCTCCCTCGGAGTACGAGCCTGAAGGTGCGTGCGCGTACCAGTATGCACGCGGCAGGGCCACTCTGGCAGGCAACACCGAGGTGTCCGGCTCAGATGCGAGCCGGGGAGGTCAGAGGCCGAGGAGGCGCAGCGTCTGCGGGCCGACCACTCCATCGGGAGCCAGCCCGTGCGACTCCTGGAAGCTCTTCAGCGCCGCCAGTGTCTCGGGGCCGGCAACTCCGTCGGGCGTGAGGCCAAGCTTCTCCTGCAACGCCGACACCGTCACGCGGGCCTTGGCTGGAGTGCTGCTACGGCCTGCCGCACTCGCCGAGGGAGGCTGCCCGTGCGCTCCATGGCAGTAGGTGGACGTGCAGCCGCTCGCCGGGCACGTCGTCACCTCGACGCGTATCGCATTCGGCTGCGTCGCCTGCAGCGGCGAAGTAGGCTGCTGTGGGCTGCTCGGCTGCTGCGCTACCTGCCCTCCACTGGATGGAGGAGGCTCGCCCAGCTCGCCATGACAGCTCGTCGCGGCGCATCCCGTCCGAGGACACACCCGCTCACTGGAAGTCGTACCCGTCTTGCTCGACGCCGTCTTGGCCCCATCGCTGGGCGTGATTGCGATTGCGGCGGTCACGGCGACCCACATGACGAGCGCGGTGATTGCGGTGGCGACCAGGGCGGAAACGATTCTTCTTGGCATCCTCTTCATTTGATCCTGCCCTCGCATCGGATAACCAGCGGGTTGAGACATTTAGAATCCATTTCCAGTGCAAGACTCCGTGAACGACGAACAGCGCCACCACTGCGACGGCAGAGAGAGAATGCAGGCGATACCACAGCGGCGCGGTGCTCGGAGTCAAACCGACCAGCGGGCCGACCACACGCGAGATCACTATCCCGCTCAGACTCACCATGACGGTGGTAGCGAAGAGGGCAATATCGACTACAAGATTGACGGCCGACATCCGGAGCAGACGAGCCAGGAATGATTCGGCGGTGTGAACGACCCAATCCCAGTTCAGGGCCAAGTGGAAGAGACCGAGAAGTGCGAGCCCGACGGCGATCCACTCGTGCAAGGTCAGACCCGTCGCTGTCATGTTGTACGAAGCCAGGAACGCTGCCACGAGGACTGCGTCGATGCCAAGCCGTGCGCGTGCCGACATCGGGGCCTCCCTTACACGTCCGCAGTTACGAGTGCGCAAGCCTCTTCGGCTTTGCTTTCAGCCACTGTGACGGGCATGTGTGAAGAGACCGTGCAGCCTGAATGTGAATTCTCCAACGCGAAGCGGGCAAGCGGGCAAGGTCGCCGCGGACCCGAACCGCGGCCCTGCCTCTGGGGTCGTGAGCTACTTGTACCAGTTGTTTGTCAGGAGCAGGAGCCTGGCCTCTGGACTTCCCCAGCGGTAGAAGGAGTTCATTCGCACATCGCTGTCGAACATAGTGACAACACGATTGCCGAAGGAGAACCTCATTTCGGCGGTGTAGGGAGGTAGGGAGACGTCTTCTCCATTCGCTTCCTTGCCACCAAACACTCGCATCATGTTGTCGGTGACGATGTAGCTGAAGGTCTGGAAGGGGAGCGTATTCGCAGCGTATTGGGCAGCCATGTATGACCGCGCGAGTCCCGCTTTGTAGTCGAAGACCACCATTCCGTCCTCGCTGACCCAGACTCCCTCGATGGTCTTGGGCGCCGTCGGCAAGAAGTAGTAGACCCCCGCAATCGCCGCCAAGGCGATGACGACGCCGAAGACGATGAGCGCGGTCTTCTTGCCTCGTCCCAAGGCGAGCTCCCTTCGTGACGCTAACCCAGATGCAGCGCTTCTCCTTTGAGAATCGCCCTCTCACGCACTTTGCCGCTCGTCAATCCTTACTGTTCCTGTCGTGATTCTGGCACGACTATCGCTTGATCTTCTCTTACCCGCCGAGAGGAGATCCCCCGTGGCAAACACGCGCACGGTCAAAGCAGTCTTCGCATCACAGCCGACACTCGAGGGAGCCGGAGTTCAGTTGCGTCGCGCTTTTGGTTTCGGGCGCGAGAACCTCTTCGACCCGTTTCTCATGCTCGACGACTTCCGCTCGGACGACCCGGAACACTACCAAGCCGGCTTCCCGTGGCATCCCCACCGAGGCATCGAGACCATCACCTATGTGATCGACGGCGAAGTCGAGCACAGTGATTCGCTCGGCAACAAGGGCAGCATCGGAGCCGGCGACGTGCAGTGGATGACTGCGGGAAGTGGAGTCGTACACCAGGAAATGCCGATGGGCGACTCGGCTGGCAGGATGGGTGGGTTCCAGCTGTGGGCGAACCTGCCTGCAAGTCACAAGATGATCGACCCACGCTACGTGGGCATTCCCTCCGACGAGATTCCCTCGGCGGTAAACCCGGACTTCAGCGTCCGCGTGATCTGCGGCGAGGTGGACGGCATCAGCGGACCCGTGCGCGACATCATCGCTGGCCCGGAGTACCTCGATGTTACCGTGCTGCCTGGGCGAACCTGGACGCACCCGACCGCACCGGGTCACACCGTATTCGCGTACCTATTCGAGGGCTCCGCGTGCTTTGGGCCCGAGGGCTCCGAGACCGTCTGCGCCGAGCAGGGCACCGTCGTCCTCTTCGGCGATGGTGACGGCGTGTCGATCCACGCTGGCAAGGATAGTGCACGGTTCCTGCTCGTCAGTGGCAAGCCGCTCGGCGAACCGATCGCTTGGGGCGGCCCGATAGTCATGAACACGCACGGAGAACTCGAGCAGGCCTTCGAGGAGTACCGAAATGGGACGTTCGTGAAGGTCGGGACGCAGCCGCAAAACTGATCTCATTGCGGCATCACGCGCTCAGAGCCGCGAGGCTACAATCTCGGCGAGTTTGGCCAACTGGCTCACCGACAAGATTGTTGTTGCGCCCTTGTTCCGGAAGTACGTGTCGATGACAACCGCGCGCGAGCCTTTCTTGAATCCGAAGATGTAGGGCTGGCTCGATACCGACTTCACCGGACCGATGAATGATTCGTCACCAACGGCGGGCGTGTAGACGCGCAGGAACGTTCGCCCATCGCCCTTCCATATCTTGTAGTACTCGGGGCCATGCACGAGCAGCATCGCGACCAGTTGACCGTCAGCCTCGGCGATGTTGACCTTGCCACCGGCGCCGGTTTTCGGATCGTGGGGCACCGTCTTCAGGCCGCTCAAACCCGAAACGCCCTCCACGTCTACGGGGGTAAGCAGCGCGGCATAGTCGAGTTCCTGCGATGTCGTAGTTTTGGGAGCTGGAGCTGCAGGAGCGGTAGCGGTCGTCTCTCCAGCGGCCGATACGGCCGGCTTGGCAGCCTCGCCCGATCCGCTGCAGCCGGCTAGAAACCCGACTCCGAAAATCCCCACCAGCACGAGCGCCAACCAGATCCGATTCGGTGTCCACACGGCTATCACCTCGAGACGCGTCGACGCGCGTTGCCCTTTGGGGTCACTCTAGCCCAATAGGGCGTTGCAGCGAGCTTCTCCCGCGAACGGTCGATTCTTGAGGGGCAGCGGAGCAAAAGAACGGCCCCGCCCCTGATCGGGACGAAGCCGCCATTGAGTGCGTTGGTGCGGGTGAAAGGAGTTGAACCTTCACGGGGTTGCCCCCACATGGACCTGAACCATGCGCGTCTGCCATTCCGCCACACCCGCGTAGCGCGAGACGAAATACTACCACAGGGGCGATAGCAGGAGGAACTCCCCGTTGTGGGTGGCTCCCGCCCTTGTGTCCATGTCGCTGGGTCGCCAAGATTCTCTGCCGAACGGGCGAGCGCCTTAGAGGTCGGCGAGCATCTTGCCCTTGAACTTCCAAATGCCGATTCCGGTGAGAATCAGAGCTGCAAGCGTCGTCGTGATGCTCGCAATGCCGCCAAGCTCATTAGTCGCACCAACAAGGGGCATCGCGGCGATCAGCGAAAAGTCGTACACAAAGTGTAGGCCCATCACGAGGAAGATGTTTCGGCCCGAGAACACGTAGATCCACGCATAGGTGAGGCCCGCGAATCCCGTGAACACGACCTGCATCACCGTGTTTTGCAGCGACTGCCCGGCGAGGATGTTGACCGCGTGCAGCAAGGCAAAGAGCACCGACGAGATGATGACCGCCCAGACGACCGAGAAGCGCTCACCCAAGCCGTTGAGCGCGATGCCGCGAAACGTTCCCTCTTCGCCGATGCCGACAAGGATAGTCCCGAACAAGACGCCCGCCGCCAGACCCCAGTTCGCCGAGCCGATGCCTCCCAAAGCGATTGCGAGAATCAGGCCTACCGGCGCGATCAGCTGCGGCACTATGCCAATCCACGCCCAGCCGCGGAGCTTCATGTCGCCAACCACAGAAGTCTTCGAGAAGTAGATGGCCGCGAGCACCATCGCCACGAGTACCAGCAGGACCGGGATGCTCGAACGGACAAGCGCGGCCGTCTCTGTCGCGTAGTCTTCTTTTGTGACCAGCCAGACAACGGCCATACCCGAGGTGTAGAGCACGGCCAGAATGACGGCCCAGACGGGTCCGGGCATATAGCGGGCGCGCGGTGATGAGTTCAAGAGTCCACTCTCCAGTCTTCGGAACTCGGCGAGAACCAACGGCGGTCCACCCGAGCTACCGTACATGTCGCTCGACGTTGTACCCGTTAAGCAACTCCAGCAGTCACCAGAGGGGCGACTCCTTCCGTCTCCGCAGCCAAACCCAAGGTCGCAGCGCATCTTCCCTGGTCAGATCTACAGACCTGAACCATGCGCGTCTGCCATTCCGCCACTCCCGCGTAGCGCAAGAGAGAATATGGGCAGGGCAGGTTGGGCAGGGCAAACGGGCAGAGTGAGGACGGTGACTCAGTGGCCTAGAAAACGTGGTCTGCGACTTGAGCCCCCTCGGCGCAGAAAATGCTCGTGCGTGAGCCTACATCGGCGTGAGGGGACACGGAGCAACGCGCGGGCTTGTGTCTGAAGTGCGGTCGGCCTCTCGTTCGGCTCGTTGCCGCCGGAGAACGGTGATCTCGGCCACGGCGCCGTGAGACCGATGTGATGTACTCCAGCCTGCTATAGCAGGCGCAGAAACCGGAATGCTTTGGCGTTCGGCGCGGCGAGCACGTTCGGCGGTCCGCCGCCAGTCCTCCCAGACACGGCGCCTTTCCCTGCCAGGCGTGACAGCCCGTCTTATCATGTCGGCCAAGGCCATGCTGGCTCCTGCGAGTCCCGCAGCTACAAGCAGGTACATTTTGCGGCTCCTTCAAGAGCAATTAGAGGCCGCCCAAGTCCCGGCTCGCAACGTGGGCGCTGGCACTATTGACGACTTCTTCGCAACACATCTCGCAAGTTCTCGTCCAGGTCGCACATCCGAGGCCTGCAAACTGACGAGTCGACACCAGAGAGTGCCGAACTGCAGATGGCGCTGCCGCAAGCGGCCTTCGGGGGCACTACGTGGTGCGTCGAAATGGCTCCTCAGTGGAGATTGAGGACACAGCATTGGCAGACTCCTTGCGGGACGCCTTCTTCCGGCGTTAGAACTGACACCCCCTTAGACAATCCCTTGATTCTCGGCCCCAAAGACCACAGAAGGCCTCCTCTCCTTGGAGAGCAAGCCCTGCAAAATGGGGGCATAGCCCCCACATCGTCTCAACGGAGTCGATACGCACCTGAACCATGTGCGTCTGGCATTCCGCCACCCCCCGCGTAGCGCGAGACGAAATACTCCCACAGGGGCTATTCGTGCGTGGATTCCGCGATTCCAGGGGGTCCTGCTCATGTTGGGGCAACCCCGCGTTCTCCCCGATTTAGGGGTAGATGAGGGCTGATTGTTAGATGAATTGTCAGACGTCCTCGCACGTTGCGCCCGTTCAAGAGAGATCTCCAGTACGCCGATACAACTCAGGGACAACACTCGGTCGGTCGACTGGTTTCGGGACAACTCGGGGGGCAAACATGAAGTCAGCACGGTACCTACTTCTAGCGGCGGTATTGATTCTGATTCTCGGGACATTCGGCTGCGGAGGAAAGCAGGCCAAAGCTCCGATCGGGGCCTACACCGGCAGCGAATCCACCGGTACCGTCACACCGACCGACTACTCGCAGGCAGCGCATTGGTTGGCGGTACCCCAGTCGCCGAGCAAGCAGGCAGACGTGTTCTACATCTATCCGACCGCCTACAGCAGAGAAACGTCAAGCGACCCAGACATCTGTGCCGTGGATAACTCCGGGATGATGAAGAGCGCTCAGGAAGCCTACGCGCGGCAGGCCATGGCTTTTGACCCATCGGCAAACCTCTACGCCCCGTACTATCGACAGATCGACGCCAACTACCAGTTGGGGCTTACAACCGCCCAGCAGAAGGCGAACGTCGAGGGAGCACCGCTCGTCGACGTGCAGGCGGCCTTCGAGTACTACCTGAAGAACTACAACGAGGGTCGTCCCTTCGTCATCGTCGCTCACTCACAAGGTTCAGCGGTGGCCAAACGACTCTTGGCGGGCTACATGAAGGACAACCCCGACGTATACAAGCGAATGATCGCAGCCTATATAGTCGGCCAGTCGATCACTCCGCAGTACCTCGCCGAGAACCCGCACCTGAAGTACGCAACGGGGCCGAGTGACACCGGCGTCATCGTCTCCTGGAACACGGAGGCCGAAAGCATCGCCGCTACGAATCCGGTTCTGATGCCCGGCGGCATCGCCATCAATCCGATCACATGGACGACCAGCGAGGAGACCGCCACTGCCGAGCAGAACCTCGGCTCGATCCTACTGAACCCGTTCGACGGTGGAAGACCCGTGATGGAGAAGAACGGTCAACAGCGGGCGTTCAAGAACGTCGCTGACGCGCGCGTCGACAAGAAGCGCGGGGTCGTCATATGCAGCACCCCCAACCCCGAGCACTACGTGTTCGGATTTCCGGAGGGCGTCTATCACACCTTCGACTACCCGTTCTACTTCTTCAACATCAGGGCGAATGGGGCCGAGAGGATTCAGGCTTACCTAGCTGCTAATCCGGCGAAGTGACGTGACTTTCTGGAAACAGTCACGAGGCGACACGCATGAAGTGTCTTCCGAATGGACCGACTCCGGCGATCATCATGTCGATCACATGAACTAGGATTCACGGAGGGTCTGCGGCGGCTTCCCCCGGCTCTTCCCTAACTATGATCGCGCCATAGTGAGGTTTATGCTATAAACCTCACTATGGGAGGTGCGCAGTGTGGGTTACCTAGTCTCGAGCAGATGGACCACCGAAGCTGCGGGCGGACTGCCGCGAGCGGACAGGCAATCGTGCGAGTACCAAGCCTATGTGCCGGACCTGCTCTCCGGCGCCGCCCTGCAGATGGATGGCAACGTCGCAGCAGATGTGACCGACGCCGAGACTGCGATTCGGCGACTGGACACCGAGGCAGCTGCACTCACCGACACCGAGGCTGTAGCAAGGTTGCTGCTGCGGGCCGAGTCCGTTGCCTCATCCCGCATCGAGGGGCTCGAGGTTGGTCCACGCCGCCTGCTGCGGGCCGAAGCCGCGCGGGCGATCGACGCCTCCTCCAGCGACGTGAGTTCAGATGAGATCCTTGGCAACATCGAGGCGATGCGACTCGCCCTCGATTCGGCGCGTGATGACGAGCCCGTAACGGTCGACACTTTCGTCAGGATTCACCGTCGTCTGCTAGAGAACACTCGACTGCGCGACTACGCCGGGCAGATCAGAACCACCCAGAACTGGATTGGTGGCAGCTCGTTCAATCCTTGCTCCGCAGCGTTCATCCCGCCTCCACCTGGGAGGGTCAACGAGCTGCTCGAGGACCTTGCTGAGTTCTGCAACTCGGACATGCTGCCGGCTGTCGCCCAAGCTGCGATCGCGCATGCCCAGTTCGAGACGATCCACCCGTTCGCGGACGGAAACGGTCGTACGGGGCGTGCGTTGATTCACCTGATCCTTCGCCGCCGCGGTCTCTCGCAGCGAGTGCAGCCCCCCGTCTCGCTGATTCTGGCGACGCGGGCGACCGGGTATGTCGACGGCCTGGCGGGCTTCCGCTACGTGGATACGCCGGATGAACCCGGAGCTCATCGAGGAGTAAACGCTTGGATCGGCTTCTTCGCGGCCGCGTGTGCGCGCGCGGTGAACGACGCCGAGAGCTTCGAAGCGACATGCCAGGCAATTGAAGCCACCTGGCGAGAGCGCGTTGGAAAGGTCCGCAAGGGCTCGTCCGTCGATCGGCTGCTTTCGGCCCTGCCTGGCACGCCGGTGATCAGCCTCGGCAGCGCTGCAGCGCTGCTTGGCGTGAGCAAGGTTCAGGCGAACGAGGCGATCACCCGTCTTGTCGAGTCTGGCGTACTGAAGCAGGTGACGGTGGGGCGTAGGAATCGCGCCTTCGAAGCGCACACCGTCATCGACGCATTCGCGGACCTTGAGCGCAGGCTTGCGAGTCCCCTTGGCGACACGATTGCTGCACCGCCCGTGCGGCCCGTGCCGGCACGCCGGAAGTAGCCGGACCCATCTTGGCGTGGACCATAGTTAGGCTTACTCGATACACCTTACTATGGAACAGGGTGAGTTAGGCATGCCACTTGCCCCAACTAATCTTGCCCGGCGCTGATGTCTGTTAGCGCTCAGTTCTCAGTAGATGCAAGCATCCAGAATCGAGAGCACTTCCTCCAGTACAGGCTTCGGCGCCGTGCCAATACGCTTGACGCTGCGGGAGTGGTAGTCAATGGACTTGACCTGCTCGACCATCACCACACCCGCCACAGCCTGGCCTTCCGGAATCGCGACATGAAAGGGGAAGTCGCGCCGGGTGTTCGTGACGGGACAGGCGATGCAGAGCCCCGTGGCCTTGTTGAAAAGGTCATTGCTCACCACCAGTGCGGGACGCCGGCCGCGCTGCTCGTGCCCTGACTGCGGGTCGAAGCTCAGCGCAACGAAGTCCCCTTTGCGTGGAACGTACACCGCCATCTACCACACCTCGCGACCGGCGGAAGGACCCCAGTCGAGTTCCTCGGGCTGGTAGCCTTCGGGGATGCGACCAACCAACTCCTCTAGGGCATGCCCGCCTCTCACGCGTCGTGCCGGCGTGATGACGAGCGACCCGTCGTGCACGCTGACGTCAACGGCGTCGCCCACGTCAATTCTCACGTCTGAGAGCAGTTCCTTGCTCAAACGAAGGCCTTGGCTATTGCCCCACTTCTGGACTTTGGTGATCATGCCACACCTCCAATGGATAGCCGAAGTATAGCCATGGTGCTACAACGGGGTCAACGGTGCGAATGTATCGCGAACTACGAGAATGCACGGGGACTCGGCGCCGGAAGCACCTAGATGGCAATGGGGTCACAAGCGTGGGTTTGTCAGATGAAACAGGGTTCGGGAGTTGAATGCGGCTGCGCACGCGATCCAGAATGCAGGCTACTCCGTTGCCTCCCAGACTTCGGCAAGGAGGTTCTCCGCTCGCTCGAATGCCGCGACAACGGCCGGGTCGAACTGAGTTCCGGCGCCCGCTCGGATGATTTCCGCCGCTTCAGCACGAGTCGACTCGCCCTTGTAGATGCGCGGGGACCTGACCGCCTCATAGACGTCTGCCACGGCCATGATTCGTGCAGCAAGCGGAATCCCGGAGCCAGACAGGCCGTCCGGATAACCCGTGCCGTTCCATCGCTCGTGGTGCGAGCGCGCTATGTCCACTCCCATCCGAATGAACTCGTTGGCCGGATGATTCTCCTCGACGGCCTCGAGGGTCTCGGCACCAATCACGGTGTGCGACTTGACGATCTCGAACTCCTCGGGGGTCAGTCTGCCGGGCTTGAGAAGGATCGCGTCAGGGATGCCAACCTTGCCGACATCGTGTAGAGGTGCCGCGTTGGAAAGGAGGGTCACGAATCGCCCATCGATCCACACGCGGTAGTCTGGGTCCCGCTGCAACTCCTCGGCAAGAACCAAGCACAAGCCCTGAACGCGCGCGAGGTGTCGCCCCGTGGCATCGTCGCGCGATCCGGCCAACTTTGCCAGAGCGAAGATCATGGACATCTGGGATACCTCGACGTCTTGCTGCGCGCGCTGACGCTCGAGCGTGTTGCCGATCGCGCTGCCGAGCAGACCTGTCAGCCTGACATCTTCGTCGGTCCACTCACGACCGGCGCTTCGCGCGCCCACACCGATGCCCCCGACGACGACACCTTGGAGACCCCGCATCGGTACCTGAAGAATCGACTCGATCCCGAGCGCTCGGATGAACTGCCTGTCGGCGAGGGCACCGTCGGGCATGTCGTCCAGCGACGAAACCCGAACCGCACTCCCCCCCATGAGCACCCCAGCGATCCAAGGTGTCGCATCGAGGGGCACTTGCGTCGTGCGATCGAAGTGAGGATCTACGCCGGGAACGTGCCACGCGTGAGCAACGCTCCACGATTGCCTGTCCTGACTGAGCAGGACCACGAAGATATTGTCTACGCACAAGAACTGGGCGAATACCGAGAGCGCATCCACAATCACGGGGTCCGTCTGCTCGGCATTGGAGCCAGCCAGACGCGCGAGAATGCCGGCAAAGAGGTCATCGAACTGGATGCGCAGCGCCATCTGCTTCTCGTCATGCTTGCGCGCCGTGATGTCGTCGATGATTCCCAAGAGACCCTCGGACGACATATTGTCTGCGGAGAGAGGCGCGACTGTGAGCGCTACCCAGACCTCTGTGCCGTCTGGTCGCACGTAGAGCCGTTCGCGCTCGTGGTAGTCGAGCTCCCTGTCGCGCAACTTGCGCCAAGTCTCGCCGCCAAGAACCTCGTCGTCCAAGTGGGCGATGTCATCCATGGTCAGTGCCTGCAGCTCAACTTCGCTGCGACCCACGATCCGCGCGAAAGCGGGATTGACCTCGATGAATCGGCCCGTATCGGCATCGGTGCGGACAATTCCCAGCGGCGCGCGGTCAAAGATCGTCCTGAACTGGTTCTCGTTCGTGTTGGCCCGCAGGTTCTCGGATCGGGCGTGCTCAGAGAGGGTTCGCGTCAGCTTGAGGTTCTCTAGGTACATCACGCTGCTGCGAACGGAGACCAACACCGCCACGAGTGTCCCGATCCCGATGGCGTAGTAGTAGTCCCATCGATCGGCCTGTCCGTGCTGGACCACGTACACCAGATACGGGATGCCAATCACAAGCGCGGCCGGTCCCGCCAATATGGGCACGAGATTCACCACCCCGTCGAGCGGCGCATCGAACAAGCTCGGCCCTTCTGGTTTCCTGATGCGCAACCAGGCTGTCGCGGCAATGAGAAACCACCCAGCCATCCACAGGAGATCCATGCTGTAGGCGACGGGTCCCCCGGAGACGTAGCTTCCGGTGCTCAGTGTCGCGAAATACGCCGTATCGGCAACGGCCCAGCTCCCGAACGCCGTACCGAGCAAAACGTTGGGCGTGAGATGACGGGACCACTTGTAGCCGAGAAGAAAGGCGCAGAAGGCGAGGTCAAAAACGATGCTCAGGAACTCAGTGAGCTCGCCGGAGTCGTGCAAGAAGAGCGTCGCATGGGCCGGCTTGAGAACCAGTACTTGAGCCAGAAAGAGGCTGACAAGAAGCACGAGTCCGAAGTCGGCAGAGTCGCCGATCCAGTGAAATCGCGAGGCACGTTTGGACTCCACCGACAAGAGGATGACGGGAATCATCAGCATATAGGCCAGTAGGGAAAAGTCGACAACGAAGCTCTGCAGAGGGGGACCAGCGGGATCAACGTAGGACGCGTAGACGGACCAGTACGCCTCGACCGAAGCGAACACGATCACTGCGAGACAGATGAGTGCCCACTCCAAGCGCAGCCGACCTCTCGTCTTGCGGACTGCAAGCGCAGAGGCCAGCACGGCGAGCACCACCGGCAGCATGTAGAGAACGCTCTCTATAGTCGCGCGCGTCCCGAAGGGGATTGGAAGCAAGTGCACGCCGGCATACGCAACGCCGAAGAGCAAAGCGCCGCAAAACACCAAGAGAACACGCCTGAGCTGACGTGTTGAAGCAGCAGCGGTATCCACTGACAGAGCTAACGACAATCCACGCACCTCCCCACTTCTGTATCGGCAATGGTCTTGGCGACTTGACCGGAATCTACCTGCTTCAACGATTGGCCCGAAGCATCGCCGAGCGGGCACGTTCTCGTCGCAGCCCTCCCTCGACCAGACCCGAGCCCAGTGGACGGCGGAATGTGGTGGCAGACCTTCGAGCAGATGATCCCTCTCAGAACACAACAGGGGCCACACCCGCGTTGCGCGAGAAAGCATACTGACACTGGGGTCTAACAGGATGAACTCGTCCCGCGGGCGAAAACGCCTGGACCGCGCGAGTCTCAGCCTGCTTTCACCCGGTTGCGGCCGCCGTCTTTCGCGACGTAGAGCGCCCTGTCGGCCCGGCCGACCACGGAGTCCGCAGTCTCGCCCGAGACGGGCTCGACGAGCGCCGTCCCTATGCTGATGGTGATGGGACCCTGGCCCGTGCATCCTGGCGGCAGTTTCACCGCCTCGACGGTGGCCCGGATGCGCTCGCCGAGCGATGCAAGCTCAGGCTCGTCGAGATCGGGCGCGATGACCAGGAACTCTTCGCCTCCGACCCGGCCGACGATGTCGTACGGCCTGACCGCTTCACGGAGTGCCTGCGCCGTGAGCCGAAGCACCTCGTCACCTGTCGCGTGCCCGCACGCGTCGTTGAACCGCTTGAAGTGGTCGATGTCGCCGAGAAGAACGCCCGTGTTCTGGCCGGTCCTGTCGGCTCGCGCCAGCTCGTCTTCGAGTGCGCCGACGGTGTGCCGCCGATTCCATAGCCCCGTAAGCCCGTCGGTACTTGCCATGTGCTCGAGCTGCGCGCTCGCCTTTCGCAGGCGGCGTTGGAGCCATACGACCAGCCCAAACACAGCGGTCAGCAAAATCGCGAGTACGGCGAGTCCGGTGGCGGCGAGGGCGGTCTGATTCGCCCGAAGCGCCTGGCTAGCGGCCGCAAATGGGAGCGTAACGCTCAAGGCCCCGCGAATGTCGCCCACCTTGTAACCCTTGTGGCACTTGAGGCAGCTCTCATCGACGACCAGCGGCCGCATGTATCGATACACCTCGTCCCCGTTGCTGGCCTTGCCCGACCACCAGTACTCATGAGTGCCGGTCTCGAATGCTTCCAGTCCCTGACGCTCCCATTCGTCGGGCGCGTTGTCTGGGTTCACGAGTTTGAGGCTCGTCAGCTTGAAGACAGAATGCGCGCCGCTGGCCTTGAGTTGGTCGCCAATCTCCCGTGTCATTGCGGCAGGGTTTCTCAGCGTGACCGGTGTTCCATCCGAGAGCTTGTCGTCGGCTGTTACGCCGAGCATCTCCAGATACGGGTTTGTCTGAACGGCGTCGCTCTTCTTCAGGTAGACGCCGCCGCGCTTCGAGTTCCATGCGCGTGCGGCGATGATCGTATCGGCGTATGACCGCGCCTGTTCAAGTGCGCTTTCTCGGAGAAGTGCGTCGGAGCGGGCGCCCAGCCAAACGAAGACCGTGATCGTGAAGATGGTGAGTAGCGCAATCAGAACTACCGAGAACAGGCGTACGTAGCTTCCGCCGCGCCACGGTGCAGCCAACGCAGAATCGCGCTGTGCGTTGATGGTCGAGCTGCTCTCCTTCTGACGATTCGCGTCCATGGGGTAGTTATTGGCATCGCAGCCGTTTGTATAACCGCCATCACGACTCGGTCGGCTCTTTCGCGGTCGCGAAACCGCGGTCGCCGTCGCATCTCGCGCTCGGGCTACCTAGGGCCAGCAACGAGCTTTAGCGACGCCCTGGACAGGGTGGTCCCTCTTTACAACCGGCAAGGTGATCGAGTACCAGACGGCACCGGCGATCGAGTTTTCCTCGCCGGATTCAATCAAGGTGCTGAACTGAGACGCCGACTATTCGACTCACCGGAGGTCAGAATCTGCCTTTCGGGATGATTGCGACGCCAGAAGCAGGGAGGACATGCGATCGGAGCATCAGAGATTCTTTCAAGCGCCTACCACGAGTTTGCGTTCGTCATCATCATGTCGAACTTCGTGAGTTGAGCCGTTGCCCAGGCCGGGAAGCCGTGGTCAGGCCTCTAGGCCGTTGAGCCACCTGGCTTGACGTCAGGCCCGAAACACCATGACACGAGCTGCGGGTTGTGTTTGGGCATGAGCGGAATCGGGCGAATACGCGACGGAATGTGCAGGCGCTCCCGAATACTCGTGAACGTCCTTGAGGGCAGTACGAAGTACGCCAGCAGAGCAAGGATGAGCAGCAGAGCCACCGCGGCCTTCAGGACCCTCACGAGAGCGTTCGGCCCCATCGCCTCATCCTCGGCCTGCTCGGATGATTCGTGGTCCTCTGGCCAAGACACGTTGTCGTGGGACCCGGAGCTAAGGTGAGGCGGTTGCTCCCAAGGTCCGGGTGACATCAACGCTTCCCTCCAGAATCGGCTCGACTCGGCGGAGCGTCTCATCCAGCGCATCCATCCGTTGCGCGACCTGCTCAAAGGCGGCCGCGTCAACGCTGATGCCCCCCATGAGAGGTCGATCCACCGCGACGATGAGGAACACCAACATGCCGATCATCACGGCTAGGCCAGCGCAGAGCACGTAGGAGAGCCAGTCGTCCTGCGCGATGAGCAGCGCCGCCATCGCAATCGTGACCGCGCCACCAGCGATTACGACCCACCACAAGACGCTCAACAGACCTGTTCTCACGGTCTCCTGTCTTATGCGACGCAGCTCAAACATCCGGTTAATCTCGTCGAACTGGCGCGCCTGCACGTTTGACTCCCCGAGGTCCGCCGGCTTGAAACCCAGCGACCGGACCATGAGCGCCGTAACGACGTCCGAAGTCGCGTTGGGGTGCTCGCCCCTCTTCATAGCGGGAAACTCCTGCTCGGCGACGAGCGTGACGTAGTCGCGCAGCAGCAGGCGCGTGGCCAAGCGATCGGCGCTCGGTAACCCCTCGGCGTCCCGGTACAGATTCCCCGCGACATTCGCCTCTTCGCGAACCCTCGATTCGGTCTCCGAGTAGTTCGCCCAGGCAGCGACCGCGATCATCGCTAGCAGCACCGCATAGAGCGTCGCCGTCGCCAGAACGATGACGCCGATGGTGTCGCTGGAGTCGCGGGCCTTGTCGCCAACCCACCTGCGCATCAGGTAGTGGCTCGCAAGCGCAAAGGCAGCGAACCCGCCGATGATGATTGCGGCAAGCAGCCAAGACGGAATCCTGTAGATCATCACGGCCATCCGTGTCGCCCTCCCCGCCTAGTACCCGGCCTGGTTCAAGACGTCGGCCAGATTCTCCACCTCATCGACCTTCCAAGTGTCCCCCGTGCGCTGCATCCGAATCTGCACGCTGAGCACTTTGCCCTTGTAGGGTACAGCGACCACCGCGTGCGCGACGTCTCCCTCGACCGTCTGAGATTGAATCGCACCCTGAGCCAAGGCCTCAGCGACTAGGGCCTTCATCGCGTCGTTGCCGAAAGGAACGCGCTTGGAGAGGGACCCCGACTCCACCTTCTTGCGAATCTCTGCGTCAATCGTGGTGGCCACCTTGGCCTTGAGTTGGTCCTTTGTCATGCCGGGATGTTTGCTGAGATAGCCCGCGGCTAGGTTGCTGTGTTCGTTTGAGTCCGAGAGCACCTCGTCGACTGCGTTGCTCGCGATTGCGGTGGTGTCAATGGAAGCTGCCACACCCTCAGCATCGCCTCTCATCGCGGCCGTCGCGATGGCGGTAACGGCCTTCGCAGGGGCGCTACGCCTGGAACGTGCCAACAGATATCCTTCCGCCCCAAGCACTACGAAGACAAGAACGATCCCGCAAACAGCGAACGTGGCGCGCCAGCGCGTCCAGAATCTCGCGGCACCCCTCTTGTGAGGCGAAGACACCATCCGAGCAGGTTCACCCCCGAATCTGATTCTTGTTTCCCCGTCGAGCCGAGACGACTTTGATCACGTCAATCACTATGACAGGAAGAGCGATTGCGGGCGCGATGATGGTCCACTCGGCGAGTCCGAGGGGTACCGTGCGGAAGATCTCCTCGGCACCAGGAAGATAGACGACACCCATCTGCAGCATCGCGCCCAACACGATCGAACCGAGCAGCAGACGGTTTTCAAAGCTCGCCCGAGAGAAGATCGAGTGTGTCTGCGAGCGGAATGTGAGCGAAAACAGCAGCTTTTGCAGGACCAGTGCGGTGAACGCCGCAGTTTGTGCGGTCATCACCGAACGTGCGTACTGCTGGGCAAACGCGTCGTGCGAAAGTGGCACGCCGTGCAGCAGCAACACGCCGAGATACGCACCGAGTGTGCCGACCATCAGTATCGAGCCGCGCATGACGATCCGCATCACAGACTGTCGCGAGACGATTCCTTCGTCGGCTCCGCGAGGTGAGCGCGACATGATGTCGTTCTCGGCGGAATCGACGCCGAGCGCGAGTGCGGGCAGGCTGTCGGTCGCCATGTTGGTCCACAGTAACTGCACCGGATAGAGGGGAACCGGAAGCCCCGCGACCGTTGCCAGAAACATCAGCAGGACCTGGCTCATGTTCGCCGAGAGAAGGAACTGGACGAACTTGGTCAGGTTCGTAAAGACCACGCGCCCCTCGCGAATCGCCGAAACGATCGTTGCAAAGTTGTCGTCGGCGAGCACCATGTCCGCGGCGTCCTTCGCGACCTCGGTTCCTGTGACGCCCATCGCCACACCGACGTCGGCTGCCGAGAGGGCCGGTGCATCGTTGACGCCGTCACCTGTCACCGCGACCACATTCCCCTTGGCCTGCAGCGCGTGCACGATGCGCATCTTGTGCAGTGGGTCGACTCGGGCGACCACCGTGGTCTCGGTCAGCGCCGAGGCGAGCTCGTCATCGTCCATGCTCTCGATGTCGCGACCGGTGAGCACTCGTCCGCCCTCAGGAAGGCCGACCTCGGTCGCAACCGCGCGAGCGGTCACCTCGTGGTCACCCGTCACCATGATTACCCGCACCCCGGCCCCCCGAGCGACGCGAATCGCCTCGGGGACCTCCGGGCGAGGGGGATCAACCAGTCCGACGATGCCAAGCAGCGTGAGCTGCTCCTCGGCGCTGGCAAGATTCTTGGGGCGCGTCTCAAAGCGGCGTTCGGCAACGGCAAGTGTGCGCAGTCCGCTTGATGCCATGCGGACCACCGTCGCCTCGGCATGCAGCAGTTCGGAATCGCTCAGCGTGCAGCGCTCGAGGACGCGCTCAGGCGCACCTTTCGTGTACGCGGCCCACCCGCCATCCTCCTGGTGAAGCGTCGTCATCATCTTGCGCTCTGAGGTGAAGGCGATCTCGCCTCGTCGTGGTGCGAGCACCTCGGCAACGGCCTTCTCGAGCCCCGCTCGGCGGGCAGCAGCAACCAATGCCGTCTCGGTGGAATCACCCACCGCTCGATCCCCGGTGACTTCGGCGTCGTTGACCATGACAGCCGCTCGCAGGAGACGCATCGCCCACTCCGGCGCAGCGGGACCGATGCCAACCGGGCCCAGCGAGCTCCCGTCTCTGCCCTCAAGCGCCACGACCGTCATCTCGTTGACGGTGAGCGTACCGGTCTTGTCGGTGGCGATGATGTTGGTGGAGCCAAGCGTCTCGACCGAGTGCATCTTGCGCACGATCGCGCGTTTCTCGGCCATGCGCTTGACGCCGACCGCGAGCGTTATGGTTACGACCGCCGTCAGTGCCTCGGGAATCGCTGAGACCGCGAGCGAGACCGCCGCGAGGAACATCTCGTCGAGCGGTCTACCGGCCACAACTCCTGCCGCGAAGACGAGCGCCGATGCGACCACCACAAAGAGGGCGATCATGCGTCCCACGCGTTTGAGTTCACGCTGCAGCGGAGTCGTTGGCTCCTGCCCACTGGAGGCCTCCGCGATCCGACCGAGCTGTGTGCGATCGCCCGTAGCCACAGCCACGCCCAGCCCTCGACCGCTCTGGATTGTCGAGCCCAAGCTCGCCATGTTCACCTGATCACCGAGGGCAACGTGACTCCCGCCGATCGCGTCGATGCTCTTCAATACTGGGAGTGACTCGCCCGTGAGCGACGACTCGTTGACCTGGAGGTCAGCGACCTCCACTAGCCGGAGGTCAGCCGGGACGATATCACCGGCAGCTAGAACGACAAGATCACCGACCACGAGCTCGCGGGCAGGAACATTGTTCTTGCGCCCATCGCGCATCACCGTGGCATGTGGAGCCGACATCTCCCGCAGTGCATCGATGGCGGCCTCGGCTTTACTCTCCTGAACAAAGCCGAGCACGGCGTTGAGCACAAGAATGCCGAGGATGACCAAGGCGTCTAGATAGTCGCGCCCACCGGCGGCAATGAACGCCGCAGCAATCAACAGCCAGACCATCACGTCGTTGAACTGCGAGAGGAACATCCGCATACGCGACGGTCGTTGAGGTGGTGGCAGCTCGTTGGGACCGTCTGCGGCGAGCCGTGCTTCGGCCTCGTAAGCATCCAGGCCGCGATCGCGGTCGGCGCGTGTGCGCTCGAGAGTTTCAGTGACCGTGGCACGATACCAAGTGGTTTGCGCGCCCTCATCGGCGACCGCTTGAATTGACGGGGTTTTCGTCATCACTTCCTCCTGTGTCCAGACGGCATACAACGCGAGTACGCCCGAGAACACAGGACTGACGTGCGAGGAAAAGGGAAGCCCTCGGCACGCCCTCGCGCCGAAGGTCTGGTCATTTTGTGGTCCGCCCGGGGCCGAAACCGCGCCCGTGATGACGACCGGACCGCCGAGCAACGCTCGGCCGACTACTCCCCTTCACGAACTAGTGTACCCACTCCGAAGCACGCATGGGCCGCACGGCCTCGGCACCGCGAGAGCCTGCCGGCCGTCAGCCTTCTCGGCTGAGGCCACGCCAGACCGCCGAGCCAAATTCTCGCACGCCCGCCACGACGTGACGCGGGCCACGTCTCGCGAGACGGATTCGGGCGGCGATGTAGCGGTGCATCTGGGCGACGTCGCGGGCGCTCATCTCGCGAAGAGCCTCATCGAAAGCGGGCGGCGTGATCTCGGCAGAACCCAGACGGCGCACGCCCGCCAGCCCGTCGGCGGAGGTTGCAAACACCGCGCCCGCAGCCTCGCTGAGTCGCGCGCGCAGACTCTCGATGTCAGCCTGCAGCCCGGAACGCTCACCCGGCTCAAAGGCCGCGAACTCGTAGTCGAACGGCACCTCGCGAATGGGGCGTCCGGTGACCACGTAGAGCTCGCAGTAGAGGTACTTGAACGCGAGGCGCACGAGGCCTTCCTTCTCAATGCGGCGCATCGACGTGCCGACGGAACAGCTGCGCAGGATGCGGAACTTGCCCTGCGATGCGGCTCGCTGAACGTAGTCGTGGTCCTCGGCTAGCACGACCGTCTCGTCAAAGCCGCCAATCGCCTCGTGGACTTCTCGGCGGGCCAAAATGCAGAAACCGGGCGCGTGGGGGGAGACGTACTGCATAACGTCGAGGTACATATTGACGACCTCGCACGCGAACACGTTGCGGGCGTCGCGCTCGATGGGATCGACGAATGTGGTGGCTGCAGACAGCCCACGCTCTTCGAACTCCGCCACGGCTGACTCGATGAAGTGGACGTCGAGCTCGTCGTCGGCGTCGAGGAAGAGGATGAGGTCGGATGTGGCGACTCCGGCGCCTGCGTTGCGGCCCGCCGCCGGCTTGCCGCCATCCACCACCTGCGCGCCGTGTTGCTCGGCGATGGTGCGCGTGCCATCGGTCGAGCCTGCGTCGGCGATCACTATCTGATCGGGGCGCTGAGTCTGACGCTCGAGCGTGCCGAGAAGATCGGGCAGCCTGTCGGCCTCATTGAGCGCGGGAATCACGACGGTGACGGTGGGCGGCATGGGACTCCTGGGCTGTGAACGGTCGGGGGGCCCGACTGTCTGGCGGACAGCGGGGCGAAAGGTGCAGCGGTTCACCTCCAGTTTCGCACAGCCCGCCACGCGCGGAGGCGCCGACCCCTTCGGGCCGACGCCTCGGTTGCTTGCGTCACGCGTGCGCGCGCCCGGGCTACACCTGCTCGATGCGCATCAGGACCCAGTCCAGCGTCGGGTCGTTGAGCTGGACGCCACAGTAGGAGCACTTGACGTAGTTACCGTCGGTGACCGGACCGCCGCAGTTGGGGCACTTCTGGATGCTCGCATCCATCTTGGACTGCACGCCTGCCTTGCGCATGAATGTCCAGTACTCCTGGAAAGTAGTGGCCGTCTTGCCGTCGCCCAGCTCACCCGGGTTGACGATCTCGCCCGTACGCTCGTCGACCGTATAGTCGATGCATGCGGCTTCAATCAGCATCTTCACCGAGTCGTACTCACCCATCTTGACGACCTCGACCGGCGACATCTGGGTGATGTGGACGTTGTCGAGCTTGTTGATCTGACCCTTCTGCACGTAGTCCGTCTGCACGCTGTTGTTGAGCACCGTGAACTGCTGGTCGGCCAAGAAGCGTCGTACCGGTTCGAGGTTGCGCGCCATCCATGCGTACTGGATCGCGACGAACATCTCGTTGACTCGGCCAAAGAACATCTGCTCGTTGAAGTTGGGGTCGGCCGCCTTGATCTCGGCGAACAGGTCGCCTTGCTCTACCTCCGGAATCGCTGCCGAGATATCCGCCAACGTCGCACCGCCCGAGCCTCCGCCACCGCTCTTACCCTTGATGATCACGTAGACCACGACCGCAAAGATCACAGCGATGATGATGATCGTGCCGCAACATCCGCCGGAAGACCCGCCAGACGAGCTACCGCCAACAAAGGGGATACTCGAGCCACCCGACGAACCGCGAGACGAGCCGCCAGACGAGCTGCCCGAGGACTTCGAGCCACCGGAAGACGAACTACCGCCGACATGCCCGCCACCAGCGCGCGCGAACACGACGGTCGGAATGAGCAGCGCTACAACCAGGAAGACGACTGCCAGAACGGCCAGTATCTTCTTGGCGCGCGAACTTGTGAGCCCCCTCATGACGTCCCCCTACTCTGTCTTGGTTCCGCACTCGGGACAGAACTTGGCGCCCGGGGCCAGCTCGGTGCCACAGTTGGAGCACGCCTTCTTGAGCGGCTGACCGCACTCGGCGCAGAACTTGGCGTCGGGCGCGACGGGTTTGCCACAGTTGGGGCACGGTATTGTGGCCGCCGCACCGCCGGCCACTACTGCGGCCGCTGCAGCCGGAACGTCGGTCGGAGCCGCAGGGGCCGCTGCAGTCGCCTTCTCGGCAGCTGCAGCATCGGTCGCGGCCTGCTGCACCTGGCCAGCCTGCATGTTTCCGCCGATGCTCTGCCCGATACCGGCGCCGATGAACATGCCTGCCATCGACGAGCCGTCACCGCCCTGCTTGAGGCCCTCGGCGGCACCGAACATCGCCTCAGTCTGGGCCGCAGCCATGTAGCGCGGGTCGCCGGCGAGACGCATCTTGGCCATGCGGTCTTTGATGTCGAGAAGCCGCTGGCGATCCACGTCGTCCATGTTGACGAGGAAGTCCTCGATACGGGTGAGGAGAAGGCCAAACGCTTCGAGGTACTCGGCGGCCGTCGCGACGATCGCTTTCTCGAACTCAAGCGTGTAGGTGCCGTCGGTCACATCGAGGAGCGACCACTTTTCGGACTTCATCTTGGAGAAGACGGTCGCCCGCAGGATCTTGGTCAGCTGGTCCTTGATGGCGTCGATGATGAAGTCGTTGCTGGTGATCGTCTGCGTGCCGATGAGATTCAGGATCAGCTTGCCGGGGTCGACCACCTTGTAGACGAACTCGCCGAATACCCCGCACCGAACGACCTCGCCCGTGCCCGGATCTTCGACCTCGCCCATGGAGCCGCCAAACTTGTTGTTGGCGAACTCGCGGCTCGAGACGAAATAGAGCTCGGCCATGAGCACGTTGCCGCCGGTGAAGCTGTCGATCAGCCCGCCTAGGAAGGGAATCTGCGCACCGTCGAGCTTGTGCTGGCCGCCGGGCAGGTAGCCGACCACTTGACCCTGCTTAACAAAGTACGCCCACTCGTCCGGCTGAACGGTAAGCACCGAGAGCATGCGGATGTTGTTCTCGGGCCACTTGTAGAGCACCAGATCCTTGCTCGAATCCGGTCGGGCGATGAACTGCTGCTGAACTTCACCCTTGAAACCGTCCAGGATTCCCATGACCGCGCCTTTCGTCGTGATGCTGATGCCGAGAATGCTCGCGCAGGCGCGCGCGAGACCGGCCCGTGAGGTGTTTCTTCCCGAAGCAGACCTATTGCTGACAGGGAGATTGAACGCGTGCGGAACTGTCGGCGACGCGAATCGAGCGAAGCCGCGAGCGCCCACCTGCTCGGCTAGAATGAGCGCGGGGACTGACCGCGACGGCCGGATTGGGAGGGTGCGTGGAGCAGCAACTCATCCTCGACCGCTACCGCCCGCTCGCTGAGCTTGGCGAGGGCGGTTATGGGACCGTCACGCTGGCGTGGGACACGCACATGCAGCGTCGCGTCGCGATCAAGCGCCTCGCGCTGCCACTCGATACCCGCGGCGCCGTGTTGCACAACCCACCCGGCCTCGCCGAGGCGCGCACTGCAGCGATGCTCAACCATCCCGCGATCGTCACCGTCTACGACTTCGCCACCGACTCCGACGAAGCGTTCCTCATCATGGAGTTCGTCGACGGCTGCTCGCTAGAGATGCTGCTCGACGCGTTGCAAGAGCCGCTGACTGCCGATGAGGCCGCCGCAGTGGTTGGGGCAATCGCCGACGCTCTGGAGTTTGCGCACGGCAACGGCGTGCTGCACCTCGACGTCAAGCCGGGCAACGTGCTCATCTCGCGCGACGGCCGGATCAAGGTCACCGACTTTGGGATGGCCGCGCTCTCCACCGCAACCGGACACGGAGCCGGAGCCGGCGGCACTCTCGGCTACATGCCTCTCGAGCAGATTGCGGGACGGCCCGTCAGCGAGTCAACCGACGAATGGGCGCTGGCGGCCCTCACCTACGAGTGCCTCACCGGCGCCAACCCGTTTGTCTCGGCGAGTGTCGAAGACGCCCGGGTGCGGCTGGAGACGCTCGACCCGCCCGCGCCCAGCACGGGTAATCCCGCTCTCAGCTCGGCCGTCGATGACATCGTGCTCGCCGGCCTGGGGCCGCAATCCGACGACCGCTACCCCAGCGTCGCTGCCTTCGCCGACGCGCTGCTCCCGCACCTGGGCAATCCGGCGGTCGGCCTCGATTCGCTCGCCGAGCTGGCCGAGACGTACTCCCCGATCGACCCCGAGACTGCCGAGGACCCCGACTGGGATCGCGTCGGGCTCTGGGACCGGCTGCAGGGACCGCTCGGCTTTGGACTGCTGCGTGGCGTGGCTGCCGTCGAGTCAGCGTGGCTGATGTGGGCCGGACTCTCGCCCCTTGGCCTCGAGCCGATTCCGCTGCTGGCGGCTGCGGGAGCTGGAGCGGTCGCGGGAGGTTTCGCGCCTGCGCTGGGCACGGGACTGGGGCTGGTCGCCTTCGCGATCGGGCTGTACGCGCAGCACCTGTGGCTGCTTGCGACCGCATTCGCCGTCGGTGTGGTGGCCTGGTGGTGGTTCGTCGCTCGCAAGAGTGCCGGCGCTGCCGTCCTCCCTCTCTCGGCGCCCCTGCTGGCTGCGGCGCGCGTGCCCTACGCGATGCCGCTTCTTGCCGGATTCGTGCTCCCGCCGCTGGAGGCCGCCGCCGCCGCGCTCATCGGCGGTTCCCTCGCGCTACTCGCGGCGTGTGCATCGGGGACGACCGCGCCCTACGTCACCGTGGACCCGCTGCTCTTTACCGACCCGCAACGCATTGTGCTCGCAGGTGCGGCTGCACGCGCGGCCTTCGGTCAACCGGCGACTTGGATCGCACTGGCAGGCTGGCCACTGAGCGCGCTGGTGATGTCGTTTCTCGCCCGGCGTGCCAGCCGGTTGACAGCGCTGCTCGGCGTGGTCCTCGGCGGTGCGGTCCTCTACGGAACACACGTTCTCGCAGGGCAGGTTACGTGGCCCCATGGCGCTTCTGCCGCGTGGACGGGGAGCGCTTTCCTCATCTCGCTCGGCGGCTCACTTATACTGGTAGCACTTGTGGCCGCGCTCGGTGCGCCGTTGCGCGGAGAGGAAGAAGGCGCTGTCGGCGACGCCGACCTTGAGACCCAAGACGAAGACGACGATGAAGCGTGGGAAGAGGCTGGACCGCAGTGAGCATTCTCTCGGACTTCGAAGACCGCATCGGCAACGTTGTCGAGGGCGGCTTTGCGCGCGTTTTTCGCTCCCCGGTGCAGCCGGCCGAGCTCGCGCGCAAGCTCACGCGTGAGATGGACCGACGCAAGGTCGTCGGCGTCGGCAAGGTCTACGCGCCCACCCTCTACAGCGTGCTCCTTTCCCCCGCCGACGACGCCCAGCTCGGCGGATTTGCCGAGACGCTTGCTGGTGAGCTCGAAACGTACCTGGTCAGCGAGGCGCGCGAGCACTCCTACGCGCTGGCTACCCGCCCGGTCGTGCGGTTTCTCGTCGACGACGACCTCAAGCTCGGGCGCTTCGACGTGATCGGCGAACTCCTCTCGCCAGAGGAGATGGCTGCCGAGCTCAACGAGGAGCTGCCTATCTCCAGCGGTGGCTTGCCGGCAGACTCCGCCGACTCACTCGCATCCGTACCTGTGGTGGCGCCGGTCGTCCCGGTGGTGAAGCCGAACTTCCTCTTCGACGCCGAGGCTGAGGCCGGAGCCGATGCTGAGTCCCCATCCGACAGCAGCGGTGAGGAGGTCGCTCGCGCGTCTTCGGCCGACCCCGAGCGCTTCGCCGCACTGGCAACCGTCACCATTCGCGGCCTCGACCGCGACGTCATTCTGCGCGGCAATCGCATGGTTGTTGGACGCCTCGCTTCCTGCGACGTGTGCCTCGCCGACGCCAACACCTCACGCCAGCATGCTGCCTTCGTGCGCGAGGGAGCCGGTTGGGTGATTGACGATCTTGGCTCGACCAACGGCACGCTGGTCAACGGGGATCGCGTCGAGTCGCTTCGACTGCGCGACGGCGACGTCATCGTCGTCGGCGTCACCGAGCTGGTCTTCCACGAGCCCAGGCAGAACGCATGATCGATGTCGTCCTGCTTGCTGGTCGCCTTTTGCTGCTCGCGCTCCTGTACCTCTTCCTGTTTGCGGCCGTCAAAGCTGGGATCGGCCTTGTGGCCGGCCAGCGAAAGAAGGGTGCGGGGGCTTGGATCGTTACCGTCGTCCAAGGGCCGAGCGCGCTGATGGGCATCACGGTGCCGATCAGCGGACCGGTCGTTATCGGTCGCTCCCCCGGAGCTGACATCGTCATCGGCGACGACTTTGTCTCGGCCAAGCACACGCGAATCTCGCCAGCCGGAGACGGGGCCGTCATCGAAGACCTCGGCTCTACCAACGGCACCGTCCTCAACGGCCAGCGCCTCACGTCCCCCCAGCAGCTCCGCCCGGGCGACGCGATCGACATCGGTAGCGTCAAGCTCAAGGTCGACCGCTCATGACCCCGCGCGCGAAGCCCAGCTGGGCAGCGCTTTCCGACATCGGCCGGGTGCGCACCCACAATGAGGACAGCGTGCTTGCGCAGCCGCCCCTCTTCGTCGTCGCCGACGGCATGGGCGGTCACGAAGCGGGCGAAGTGGCCAGCTCCATCGCCATCGAAACAATTCGCGATCACGCCCCCCGGCGCCCTGACGCCAAGGCGCTCGCGCGCGCCGTCAAGGCCGCCAACCGTGAGGTCATTCGCTCGGCACGCGAGGGGTACGGCAAGCAGGGCATGGGCACCACCATGACCGCCGCCATCGTCGAGGGCACCCACATCGCCATTGCGCACGTGGGCGACTCGCGAGCCTACCTGCTGCGCTCGGGCACGCTCGAGCAGATCACCGACGATCACTCGATGGTCGCCGACATGATCCGCCGAGGACAGCTCACCGAGGCCGAGGCCCGCTATCACCCCAACCGCAGCGTCA
>Ga0194043_1000225_pt1 | contig 29594 bp, 29 predicted proteins | sample JunL4415m_MetaG_FD_161274 | JGI IMG/M metagenome (GOLD analysis project Ga0194043, IMG submission 161274) | Anoxic zone freshwater microbial communities from boreal shield lake in IISD Experimental Lakes Area, Ontario, Canada - Jun2016-L442-15m | ecosystem: Environmental > Aquatic > Freshwater >...
GTGGTTGCAGTATTAGCATTTGCAATTGTGAATTTTGTACTATCTTCATTGATGTAGAAAATATAATAATATATAAAAATATCCGTCGTTTATGCGACGGATATTTTTATATAATTAATTTTTTTGTTTTATTGAATCTGAATCTTTTTGGCTGCTTCTTGACGAATCTTGTTGAACTTAATAGTCAAAACGCCGTCTTTTAGGACTGCTTCAACTTCGTCCTCTTTGACACTAACTGGTAGCGCTAGAGTTCGGCTAAATTCGCCCCAATAACATTCTTGAATATGCCAATTAATAGCATCCGTGTCGTCACCACTACTTAGGGTGCCACTGATAGTAAGAATGCCATCACTGATACTAACATCAAGCTCTTCTTTGTTTACACCTGCAGTGCGCGCTTTGACAACCAATTTATCTTCGGTTTCGTACACGTCTACCGCTAGTTGTCCTGGAAACTCTTCTTCAGAATCATCCCAATTATCATCAGTTGCAACTGTAGCTATGGCTAGGTTGTCTGAAGTTAATGCGTCGTCGTTTAGAAAAGCTGCAGTCAGCTCGTCTTCAATTAGTAAGTCGTCGTTTTGTTTACGGGCCATGATATCCTCCACTTTCCCTAGGCTCTATTGACAAATAGTCTCTCACATTATAACCAACATATCAAGTATAATCAACCGCAGGGGCTATCTAAACGTAAAAATCACAATGCTTGATAGAATATTATCTTTTATATCTCCACACTACTGTTGTGGGTGCGATAAAATAGGCAGTCTGTTATGTGACAATTGTAAATATAACATCAGTCTGGATAGTAAAACTGCATGTGTGTGGTGCAACAGGCCTACGCGACACACTTCCTTATGTTCTAGTTGTAGATCGAATTGTGAAAAGGTCTGGGTTGTTGGTGAACGATCTGGTACGCTACAGAGATTGATAGGACTGTACAAGTTTGAAAGAGCCTGGTCGGCTTATAAAGACCTCGGTGACCTATTATTGGGAATTCTACCAGAACTTCCTACAGACACGATTATTATACCGATACCTACTACCCCAGCTCGCATCCGCGAACGAGGTTATGATCATATGTTGCTTGTATCTAGGTATGTCGCAAAAGCTAGGAACTTAAAATGCCAACAATTGGTTCAGCGAAAAACGAACACCAAGCAACGTCAGTCGACTGCCAAGCAACGTGACTTGCAGGCAAAGCAGGCATTTGAAGTGGCTGCCAAATTGGATAGCTCGGTTCCCTATTTATTACTAGATGACGTTATAACTACTGGGGCTACGATAAAATACGCTTCGCAAGCTTTGCGTGATGCCGGCGCCGAACATGCATGGGTGGCGGTAATTGCTAGACAGACACTTAATTAGCCAGGTATATTTGCCAGAACTTCTTTTATTCGAAAATCATTTAATCGGGAGCTTGCTGGTAGTGATTCTATTATGTCGCATGCGACTGCGAGTCTACCAAGACGTCGATCTATTTCCATCCTTAACTCTTCAAATGCAATTTCTGGGTCGTCACTCACCTCAATAACCTTTGGGTCATGTAATATGTCTCGTCCAATTTTTAACCTTGTAATTTCATGGTTTGTGGCCGGAACTGAATCACTTATCCATTCATCACCTTTAAATCCATTATTGTAATGACTCTGCCATACATCTAAAATGAAAGGTTTTCTTACATCTAAACCATTGGTGTCTATTTGATAAGTTATGCCAACACGTGGTGCTTGCACTTTGATTCCTGGAACCCCCCTCCATTTAAATGATGGGCTATCTGGTAAATCATCACCGTAATCAGGCGGTGAACCATACGCAGACTTTACCATCGACGGGTTATCGGTCATATAAACACCATATTCGTTCCCGTCGTGAACAACTTTGCGGCCTTGGTCGTCAATTTTTCCTGATCCAGGTGCTAAGTCTTGAGTTAATAGACCAGAGTGTACCTCAGAAGCCGGCAAAACGACGCCGCGGTACAGAGTTTCTGGTGTTTCCATTGGTTTATTTTCCATTTTTTGTGTTTGCATGGTTACTACTGTTATATTAGCACAAAAGAGTAAGTTAGTCAAGTGCGACAGGACATGTCGGGGGACTTAGGTTTGTTATTTTAGGATAAATCATATGTGTGCCCTAATAGTTATAATCTTGTAAATATGTTATCCTTGTGTAGAAATACAAGAAAGGTATATATGGGTATAGATAATATACTTGACCAAGGTAAAAATATTCAGGAATTACTTCAGAGGGCTACAAATGAGATACTTTCTGTTAGTAGTGAAATGCGGGTAAAAACAACGGTTGCGACCGAGGAGCGACAACAGCCAGAATGGAGCTATCCGAGGCAATGTATAATAATTCGGGCTCAGTCAGACTTCGATACATTAGTCAATTTCCAAGGAAGAGTGACTGATATCTGCGAACATATATTCGGCAATACAATAGCTAAAGATGGTGAACCTCAATATGTGGTTAACTATGATAAGAAAATTAATACTATAGATATTTTATATCCCATCCTTGGCAAGATGCCCATCGATGTGGCGTAAGTTAATCCAAAACAGTTTTGACGAGCTGTTAGTAATTTAGATAATCTTAATTACCTTAACTCATTAATAGCGAGTTAGTAATAAGATGAATATTAATTCGCGGAGTTTGTGCGATGTATGTTTGGGTGAAGGTGGTTGCCAGGCAGACGCTGAGTTAGTAGGTAGTATTCGGTAGGTGTTAGATGGTATAATAATGCGGATTAGATAGCAAATCACTACCTACTATCTACCAATCTGGAGAGGTGCCCGAGTGGTTTAAGGGAACAGTCTTGAAAACTGTCGTGTCAGCAATGGTACCGCGAGTTCGAATCTCGCCCTCTCCGCCAAATTAAAACAGTGACCATTTTGGTCATTGTTTTAATTTGCGCAGGCCAAGATAATAACTTGCGGGCGTCGACGTAGTCGACGCAACCGCGTGTTCGGCGAAGCGATTGAAACGAAAAAGTTTTTACATTTTTTCGTGAATGAGCAAAAGAGATAAAAGGCCGATATGCAACTTGACAAATATGTAAAAATTTGCTATAAATATTAATAAATACAACTAAAACGAAAACATGCAAACAACCGAAATAGAACCTAAAAACACCAATGATTCTACTATCACCGATGAGGTAGATGATTTTTTGAGGAGCCAAGAAAAGGTTGGTGATGTAGAAGATAGTCCAGAGATCGCTGTGCGGGCTCTAGACATTGACGGTACTATTATCTCTTCCAGAACACCAGAGCAGCAATCCGCCTTAGAAGTATTGATATCTGACCTTGAGTCTAGAGCCGAGCATCTCAGCGCAATTAAAACAGAAGCTAGCGGTGTCGATCTTGATGATATATTGGACCCGAGGCTACAAGAAGTGGCGTCACTAATGCATGAGATTGAACTGACAGACGAACGAGCAGAGTTGGCAAGAGTTGATGATGAGGCCACACATACAGAAATGCTTGTGAGAGACAGCGAACTAAGCTCCAGACTTGAAGCTGTGTACAAAAAAATTGACAGGCTGTCCAGCTTACAACCAATTGGACCATCGAAACAGGACCTACCCTCTAATTCTGGCATACTACAAAAAATACACCACACCATTTCTAGAGGATATCGAGACAAAATGTACACATATGCACTGGGAGCTCACGAGCAGCGACTCGCCGAACAAAAAACCGAACAAGCGTCTATAGAGTCTGAACAAGCTGAAATCAAATCTGGGCTCTCAGGTGGCTCCTATAGAGTCAAAGAGACTGCGGCCTACCAAGAATTTCGTCATAACGTAGATGAAATAAAAGAATTCAGCGAGACTAGATTGGCCGAGATTGCAGAAGAAGCTAAAGTTGAAAAAGACCCGGCTAAACGAGCTCGTCTTCAAGCTGAAATATTGTTAATAGCAAAAGAAATATCTCAAATCAGTGAAAAGATAACCTTAACGAGCGGTAAATTTAGCTCTGAGTCTCACAGGGGTTACGACTGGATAGGCAGCATCGAAACTCCAGACGCAAAAGTACTTTTCGGTGACATATCAGGTGGGGAAAGCGTGTATCATCTCGAGGCAACGAGTCTTGTTAAAAACGATCTTACAACTCAGGCAGAAGATGTGGTATCGGAATTTGCCACTAGCCTATTCGGCCAGCAATATAAAAAGTTTAAGAAATTACACGATAATAACGATAGTAAATTTGCAACTCAAACCCTTTATACAGATAGTAGTGAGGTCTGGGATATAGATAAATTAGCTGACTTGCTTAAAGGGCCTCTAAATAGACCATCTGAAATGTTTGACAGCCTACTGACAGATGAAGAACTAGACAGGATATCATCTGCACTTGGTAGCATGGCTGGGTCAACAGACCAATTTGGTGAAGACTCACCTGTAAATATCCTTAAAACGATTATTGAAAGGCAAAAACAAGCAAAGAGTTTCCTAGAAAGGCTTCGCTCAGACAGTGTTGTTACACATGCTACATCGGCCAAAAACGCGCTTCTTATACTGCAAGATGGTCATCTACGCTCGGAGGTGGGTGCAAAATCAAATAACCCACACAGCTTTGGTCAAGAAGTAGCAAATAGTACCCAGGGAGATATTATTGAGAATAGGACAATAAGTTTTTCTGTTGACGGCGTTGAGGACCAATTCCTTGAAACTTACAACCCTGATGGTGAGCGGATTGAAGAGAGACGAGGCATCATATTTGCAAGGCGAACGTCAGATATTTGTCAAGATACGCCATGGTTTCTAATGGAAAATACTCAAACAAAATCTAACACCAACACTCTTGAATTGCAGGTAATCGACGAAAACGGCGTTGCTGTTGAAGATATGGATGTATTTGTTGATCAGGAAGATTTTGACTATTGGATAGATCAGCTGTATAGGTTAGGATACGATGCTGAATGGGTTGAAACACACGTTCATCCGCTAGACTTTAAACGTGATAAGCATAGGCAGATAAGCAGTTCAATAGTAGATACATCTCGACCAGTTGAAGGATTACCTCAAAACGCAGGAACATACAAAGACGTAAGACGAGCAATTCGACCAACGTTTATGAGTAGTGAAAGAGTCAGGGTAAACGAGTCAGCTCCCGAGATTGTTATCCCTACAAAGATTTTTCGCTTATAAAAAATCATATGCCAAAAATATAGTGACATTACTTTTGTGATGTCTTCCAAATAATGCATGAGTTAGTAAAGTTATAGTTTAACATGGTTCCCTGTTCATTTTTTTAATAAATTGGTATCATGTTTATATGATAGATTCATCAAAAAAAGAGCTAACAATAATCAACGGCCTTATGAAAAACGAAGAGTTAATGAGCGAATTGTATAAAAAATATTCGCTAATCTTGCCTGAAGAATATGAATTTTGGAAGCATATTTCCCATGATGAGACTGACCATGCTGGTTGGCTGCGAGACTTGCATAATATGGTTAGTCAAGGTGTTGTACCTTTTGATGACGACAGAATAAAAATTGAGGTAGTAGAAAGTTTTAGCACATACATAAATGAACAAATTGCTAGAACAGAAACTGACGAGCTATCATCATTACAGGTTCTATCGATAAGCATGGACCTAGAGAATTCATTACTTGAACATGGATTTTTTGGTGTTCATGAAACTGATGATCCAAAATTAAAACTTATTTTTGATGAATTACAAAAATCTACAGAGGTTCATTATTCAATGGTCAAAGAGCTTTGGTTGGCCGAACGAAGCAAGACGAATTCCTAGAAATTTAAAGATATAAATATATTTTTTAACACTTATTTTATGCTATAATAAGCGAGTTCCATTATGGAGTGTAACCCAAGTGGCTTATGCGTGAAACGCAAATAAATTGACGGTTTGCTATCACGTAAATGGCATAAGTGTACCTTTTAGGAATATTAGTGGAGGGGTACCCAAGTGGCTTAAGGGGACGGTTTGCTAAATCGTTAGTCTGGGGAGACCTGGAGCGGGAGTTCGAATCTCCCCTCCTCCGCCAAATAAAAAACAGAGACCTTTTGTCTCCGTTTTTTATTTTAAATTACTTCTCGGGTGGTGATCGGTAATTTGTTGTCGAATCTTTGACTGCTGTTCTAATGTATAGCCTTTTGCAGTCACACTACCGTACCGATAAGTGTTAATAACGCCAATTTTCCCCCCAAGCTCTCTTATGGCAGTGTTTATCGTGTAATCAGTTGTACCCAATTTTCGGGCTAAGCTACAAACTGACTCTATGTCAGATGGAGCTTGCTCGTACATCGTACTATTGCTGTATATGTAGGCACGAATTATATCTTGTTGTTCAACCGTAAAACCATCGGCAATAACTGTGTTGAACCTATACTTATCTATTTGACCAATCTCATTTTTTAACTTATTTACGGCTTTGACAACTGTTGGATGACTTACGCCTAGGTTTTCTGAAAGTGAATAGGTTGAAGTAATTTCAGATGTTGCTTGTTTAGCCGACATTAACCCTTTTTTGTCTAGATAATTGCGTATTTGGTCTTGCTGTTCTTTATCGTAGGCTCGAACTGACTTGGTCTTGAATTTATATATACTAATTTCACCTAACTTATTTTGCAGTTTCTTTACAGCCCCATCTACTGCATCCTGACTTACCTCTAGTTCAAGTGAAATACCTCTGATAGAGAGATAACCATCCGGAGCTTCTTCTGCCCGACCGCCAACACCATATATATAGTCTTTGATGAGATTTTGCTGTTCTGGTGTAAAGCCAGTGCACCTTTTTCCTCCAAATCTGTATATATCTGTCGGACCAATATTTTCCCCTAAGTTATCAATCGCGTTTTGAACTGGATGATGTGCCATTGACAGGTCGCGTGATATTCCAAATATGCTCAAAATTCCATCAGGTGCTTTTTCAACAAGAATACCGTTATCAACCAGATATTTTTCAATTATGGATTGCTGTTTAGTTGTATAGCCTTGAGAGTGATTTGTGCCAAACCTATAAACTGACAAATTGCCGATATTTTCACTTAATACAGGTAGAAATTTAGATACAGTCATCGGCGAAACCCCTAATTTTTTCGCAAAAACCGACAATGAAGCTACTCCTTCAGGTGCCTTCGGGTAAAGATAATTACTTTTATGTGTCACTTCTGTACTAATTGATTCACTTCTTGTATTACCAGGTTTGTCTATCGCGCAGATCAGTCTATCCACAAAATGGTTAGAGTATTTTAGTCTTGAACCTAACATCGGAGTTTCTGAAATAAGGTCGTTTAATCTACTTTTAGTAAGGTCAGTTACATTGTCGCTAGAAATATTAGCTTCTTCCATTAGAGATAAATCAAATATGAAAGTGGCGTTCTTTTCTTCGTCACATATTAATATAGTTCGTTCCAGCTTCGGCGCAACAACCTGGAAATAAGGCTCCCTCCTCATCATATTTTGACTGACTTCACCTTTTTTTATAATTAATTGTTCCGGATCATTAATATCTACGTCGAAATCATTACAAAGAATAAAAAGAAGTGTTTTTAGGCGTGGTGTGATTTTTTTCTTTTCAAATTTACCGCCATCTCCGTCAATATATTCTGCAGTATCGGGTGGTACAATTATTTTTCTACACGCCTCAGCACCAGAGATAATCATGTCGAGATTATTAATTTCATTCGCTTTTTCTGCTACATAGTCAAGTACTATTTCGATATCACCCAAGCCATAATAACTAAAAGCAGCATCTTCCATGTCTCTTTTTGAATCATACTCTATAACTCTTGGCATGTTAAAGTTGCTCACAGTCTTTTTGACAAGATCGATTAAATCAACCAGTGCACTATTTGCATAATCATCGATTGAATCAGGGCTAAGTTCACGGCTAAGAATAAGCTCAAGCATTTCTTTGTGGGTGCTTTGCTCTTCGATTTTTTCAGAGCTATATTCCTGATCTAGCATTTATTATATTATATACTATATTAAAGCAATAATCAATACTAACACCCTAACTAATAAAAAGATTTCTAACCTGATATAAACTTCTTATACACATTAATTCATAAAAATAATTCGGGTTTAACTAATTAACAACTTATGGTAATTATGCTAAAGTAATATCAAATAATGTTTAAAACAAAAAAAAGGAATTGAAAATATGGAAAAAGATAATGATCCAATCGAACAGGCTTCTCCTGATTCTATACAGGAAGACATTGACGCAGTCGTTGATTCAACTGAACTAGAGCAAACACATCAGTCTGACGATTTAAACCCACAACTAGTGATGACAGTTGAGGCTACAAAAGCACCTGATATATCCAGTGCTTTTGAATCATGGAAAGATATTCCAAAGGAGCAGTTTTTAACTCCTGAGAAACGGGAAGCTCAAATGAAGGATCTTACAGATAAAGGTGCTCTTTAAACTAGTTATATAGTCATTCCTCTCATGCTATACTAAATTTATGGAAACTGAACAGCGAAGCGATGGGATAAACAAGCAACAAGAAGAGGATGAGATTTCCGAAGTTTATACTCCTAATCCGGACGATAATGAACCTGAAGCCCTAGATGATTCACGAACAAAACCTGAAAATGATTCTAATGAAGTGGACGAAGATGATAATCCACTACATTGGAGCGCTAGTGAATATATAACCAAGGATAAAAATATAGTATGGTTTATAATTTTTGGGATTGTTGTTTTGGCATTAATTGCCGCTGATATATTTTTTTTGCAGTCATATACATTCTCTGTTCTGATAGTCGTGATGGCTTTTTCGGTGATTATATTTTCAAGTCGGCCTCCGCGAATTATTGACTACACACTGAGTAGTGATCAAGGATTGTACGTCGGAGAGAAGCTACATCATTTTAGCGAGTTTAAAGCCTTCGGGCTTATTAATGACCAGGGTCAGCATTCAATTATGCTAGTTCCTGTTAAGCGTTTATCTCTTTCTACATCTGTGTATTTTCCAGAAGAAGCTGGTGAGGAAATCGTCGATATTTTCGGTTCAAGATTGCCAATGAAGGAACTTAAACTTGACGCAATCGATATTATTGTTAGAAAATTGCGTCTTTAAACTTTTATAGGTTCGAAGTGTATCGTCTAGTCTGGAATTATGATACAATATTTGGTATTCTGCTGAATTTTATTCTGGCTGAAAGCACCTTCTAGTTACATGAAAAGTAGGGCTATACTTTTTCACTTATAGTGGATAGTATGGCCCTACATTTTTGGACCCGTAGCTCAGCTGGATAGAGCGTCGGCTTGCGGAGCCGAAGGCCACAGGTTCAAATCCTGTCGGGTTCACCATAAAATAAGCCTCATCTTTAGATGGGTCTTTTTTTATGGTTTATTCTGATGGTTTGAACACTGATAGTCTTTAGAGAAGGTCAGAGGTGAGAACTGCCAGTCGGCAGTTCGCAAGGAAACCTTCCGATGGCAACTTGTTGCCAGTCGCGAAGTTTCGGGTGAGAATGTTCAGCGAACATTCGCAAGGTCGGAAGCCGGATGACGAACGTCAACGACTGAGGCGGGGTCGCGGAAATTTGCAAGGCAAATTATCTGTGACCGCGGAACGTGACCAAATCCTGTCGGGTTCACCAAATTAAATTACTAGTGTATAAGTTAACGTTTCTGATTTTGCTTTTTTACTATTATAAACATTTTCAGTATGTTGTAATTTTAACCCTGTTGCATCTTTTGTTATTTCATATACGATATTACCAATAGATGTGGCTCCTGCTGATATATCCCCACCTGTGAATTCAGGTACAACTACTTGATAAGTCGAAAAGTTTGATACCCCATTAACGTTCAGACCTAAATCATATGCGCTAAATAACTCCGATTTTTTGCTTATATTTTTTATACTTACATTTACGACAACTAGTTCCTTACCTTCACCTGCTGCCATGTATTGATCCTCTGGTGTGTAATTACGTTGGATAGAGTTTACTTTAATCTCGAAATTTCCGAATACAGCCGTTTCGTCTTTTTTAAAATCTTTTTTTGCCTCAATTTTGGCTTGTTGTTCTGTGTTGTAGCTATCAGCGGCATTATCAATTTCTGATGCAACTCCACCAATCAAAGCAATACCTGCAATAAACATAAGTGTGATCACTAAACTGCTTAATGCCGACATAGCACCAGTTACAATTCCAACAATCGACATCCCTTTTTCAGTCGTCTTTTTTAATCCGATAATACCCAAAATTATCGCTACAATTCCAGTTACAAAGCCAATAAATGGAGCCCATGCGACAACGAATGCAATTATACCGACTATCATTGCTGCTACTGCTACCCCATTTGTTTTTTGGGTGTTAATTACCGTAGGGCTTGGCGTGGGATTAGACACTGGCTCTGGGTTTTTTGTTTCAACTGGTTGAGTATTTGATGTTCCTTTTTCCATATTGTTACCTCCATATATATAATTTTACTATAGCATCAAATAGAATTCATGATTATTCATATTTGTTAATGATATGATTCTTATGCTATATTTAAACTAAGAAATTGATGACAAAATAATGGGGGTAGATGGTTATTTTTTGTTCAAAATGCGGCAATCAATTACAGCCTGGAGCTGCATTTTGCGGTAAATGTGGAAACACTATAACCCAAAATCAAACAGTTCACAATGATGTTGTTCTACATCCTGCGATTGCCGATATGGGCCCAAAAAGAGTCTACCTAGTTATAGCCGGTGTAGTTTTTTCGCTACTGGTTATTATAGGTTTTGGAATTATATTTGCGACCTCTCCGTATAATTTTGCCGATGCTGCTGCCTTAATATGTAGCGAAAAATCAGACGACACGGGAAGTTGCGGAGTTATTACTAGTGTTTCAACTCATAATATTAACGAAATCGGAAAAATAAATGCCACTGAACAGGTTGCTTACAGAGAAGAATTGATCGAAAAACTGAAGCAAAAAAGCGCCTCTATAAATTTGGAATGTACCGACACAAAGGCGGCTGAATCAAGTAAGTCAATGCAGGACAAAACACAGGCTTATTATGTAGATCTGTGTGCTGCTGATTCTTCATATTTAAATTTATCCGCAAGCGTACTACTTCGTTTGTATGAAAAATTTCCTCAAGCAATTTCAGGTGTCAACTCATTTTTATTAGCTCAACTAGACAACGGTACTTATGGCGGTTTTCAGCCAAAAGAACTTGATACCGGAGGTGCATTCACTAGTACCTATTCTGATCTTACTATGAGTTCATTAATGTTTACTACTCAGAATATTGAAAAAGCAAAAAACAACTACGAAAATGACATAAAAGCAAATTTTCATCCAAAAAATACTGACTACTCCTATGTTTACGCCCACGAAGTAGGTCATAGTATGGAATACATGCTTGCTCTTAAAGAAGTGGGTTTCAAGGACCTATTGGCGACATCTGATCCGAATGATTACTACAAATTAGTAGAGATTTGGAATGGGTATGATATATCGACCAAAATCGTAAAAGAAGCTGTAAAAAACGCCCAATCTAAGCAAACTAGCGGTGGTCGCAAACAACAAACCGAGTCCGAGATGATAAATGATATCTCTGGATACGCCGCCGAACAGGATAAAAATGGCAAACAACTTTACCCCGAGACATTAGCCGAAGCAGTTACTGATTATCTAGCGAATGGTGAAAAAGCTAGTGAGTTGAGCCTAGAGATAATACCCATTCTTAGTAGAGAGATGGCAAAGTTATGAATATAAAAAGCTTAAAAAATAAAGCCGTGCTTTTCGTTATAGTTTCAACATCTTTATTAGTTGTTGGTATTTTTTCGTTTTTTGCATTATCACCAAAAGAATTTATGAAAGTATCTTTGAATAATTTAGTCATGGGGTCATCTGATAGAACGACAATAATTCAATCCACACTACCGTCTGAATATTCTCTTTCACCAATAGACCAGCCAGAACCTAACTTAGCTGGTGAGACAAAAGCAGTTAAATATGTAGAAAAAATCACAGATGAAATATTTAACAAAAAAGATAAAACTGTTGCTGATATACAAAAAGATTTCTTTCAGCCTATAGACCAAAAAAAATTAGAAAGTGATAATATGTATATTCTTTCTGATGAATTTCAAGATCGAATAACTAGAGGTACTAATTTCTGGGCTCCACCATGTGTAGCCCGGACTCATAATGCGAAATTAACCACTCCAATTGAAACACAGGTTAGCTATTCATCCGAAAACAAGTATATAGTTAAGGTTTTATTAGATAATGTTCAGTGGACATTTACAGACCCCCAGTGGGAGGATATGAATTGTAGCTTACCGCCAACAGATTTAAAAAAGGACGACAATTGGAAAGTCGATTTGATTTATGAGTATACGGTTACGCGAGATACAAAAACAGATGCATATATGATCTATGACCTAAAGATGCAGGCCATGCAAGATCTCGACGCCTTCCGTAATCAAGTATCTACAGTTGAAAAAACTGAATATAACACAGGCAGAAGGCTTACTAGTACAAACAATTTCGCCCCAGCACAGGCAGAGGGCTATAACTACAGTAGGGTAAAGAATGTCGATCAGTCAAAAGTTAATGGTGTCTTTAACGTCAACGGGCCTAAGACTGTCACTATTACCGCAATTGGTTTAAATGGAATGGGTGCGGCGTCTGGATATGGTTTCTTTGTAAGGAGTGGTGTTATAGCAACTAGCTCGAAGGTTGCCGAAGGCTTATTAAAAGAAAGTATCAGCGAGAGATATGCAGTTGGTTTTGATGGCGAATTACATAAAATCACAGGTGTGATATCAGCCTCGCCAGAATTGGATATCGCACTTATAAAACTTGAGGATGAATTTGGTGATCCAGTCACATTAGGTGATCCTACAAAGTTAAAGGCTGAAGACCCGGTTATTGTTATCGGAAGTCCAATGGGCCTTAGTCCCGTTACTCGAGTAGGAATATTTAGCCAATTAATCCCAGATGGTATACCTACCATTAGGAACAGTCTACCACTCGGTGAAGGTGATATAGGTTCGCCACTATTCAATCTTAGTGGTGAAGTTGTTGGTTTAAACACCTCTCCTGGTGATAAAAAGATCGACGGCGACACTTCCCTAGCCCGTCCCTCTAGTTTATTTAGTGGGCTAATTGATAAGTTAAAGAAACAGAATTTTAAGGACATAAAGTTTACTAATTTTTCAGATCTAGATAAACAAATTAATAGCCAATCTCCAGAAACCACCAATTCAAAGGTGCCAGAAAGCAATAACCTTTGGAAAAAGTACAAAAAATTACCAGATATAATGCAATATAAATCAGTTGGATTATTAGAATCATATATTACGGGTGGTTTTTTATCAATCAGATACAAAAACATAATCAGCGATTTTATTAGTTCATACATTTTAATTAAAGCTTATGGTAAAAAATTAGAAGTAAATGGCTTTAAGTCAGTTTATGAAAACGGCACTAGACGAACATACACAAAAGGAAAACAAATTGTCAGAATAGCTCAGAGATATGATTACATCTCGGTTATATATGAGGAAAAACAATGAAAAAGAGACTATTAATATTGATAGCGATAGCCGTTGTTATAACAACATCACTAATAATCGCCGTGAGTTTATACAGGCCGAATACTGTTAAAATCGTTGCATATGATAATTACGGTGTGAAATTTAGCTATTTTAATTCATGGAATTTAAACTCTAATAAAGCAGATGAAACCACTACGATAAATTTACAAAAAAAATTGAGTTCATCTAATATTTCTATTGAAGTGCGAGAATTGCCTCCAAGCTATAAAAATTACACTTTTTTGCAGATTATTGAAGCAGTAAAATCAAAGATATCAAACGATAACCCAGATTGGAAATATATTTATACTGATGCATTTTTGACTGGCAAAAATACCTATACCTCTCAGCAAACATTATATGAAAATAAAAGCCAAAGTAAACAATCGTCAGTTGTGATTGGTCAAAGTGGTCAAAAACTTTTTATTATTACAATGGAATCAAATAGAAATGACTTTGACATCATATCCCATGATCTAGATTTAGTTACAGATTCATTCGAGATTAAATAGAGACTGAAGCCGTTATTGTGTTAATGCTAATATGTTGTTATGCTACAAGTAATTAATAAGGGGGAAACATGGCTTGTCAAAAATGTGGAAATCAATTAAATCCAGGAGACAAATTCTGCATGAAATGTGGAACACCAGTTGAAAGTGCAGTTCCAGAAACCATAATCAACCAACAGCCACAGGCAGCACCTGCGCCTGTATTCGGAGCCGATGTTACACCAGCGCCTGTCATGGTCTCTGAACCAGTTGTAACGCCTCCCGCTGCTCCATTTGTAGGAACTGGAAATGTCGCACCGCCAGCTGCTCAAACAAACATGACTCCATCACCAAAAAAGAGCAAGAAACTTCTTTTCATCGGTTTAGCCGTTGGTGCAGCCGTTTTGATAATAGCTTTAGTCGCATTTTTAATGTATTACTTTTCTGGCCCAGTGGCATTCGAACGTAATTCAGAAGAGTTGAGTGGAAATGGTTATTCGCTTAGAATGCCAAAAGGTTGGAAAACGACTGTAGAATTTGGAATGATAACTGTCGCTGAATCTACAAGTGAATCTGAAGGTATCATAAAACAAGGTTCAATTGATTATAGTGGTGCTAAATCTGATGTAGACACAGTAATAGATGGTCTATCAGCATCAAATGGAAAAGTAGATTCAAAGAAAGAATCAACAAACTCAGTTGGCAAAAACTATGTTGCAGAAGGCAACGTAGATATTGGTGGCAAAAATGTTTCATTTAGCTCATATCTGATGTATGACACAAAAGAGAGCAAGAGTAGCTGGTTATTATTAGTTAGTTCCGATAAAAAAGTTCTTACCTCAGTAACTAACGACGCCCAATATATCCTTTCATCAGTAAAAGTCGATAAGATTGCCGAAAGAGGATTATTCAGCTTCCCAGAATATAATAGTGTTCAGGGTGTTTTTGGCGACGTAAACTTAAGTAAATAACGAACGTTAACTGGTCCATTTTGGCATTTATCTGGTAGAATTATGTTAAGTGGAGAGGTGCAGGAGTGGTTGAACTGGCCGCTCTCGAAAAGCGGTGTGCCGAAAGGTACCGAGGGTTCGAATCCCTCCCTCTCCGCCATAACATAGGAGGTATCGTATGGGTTTTACACTGGAACATAACAGTTTATTAGTATTATCAGATGCTCAATTATCAGAAATTAAAATGCAAGAAGGTTCAACTTTTGATATTACAAAAGAGGGTGAAAGACTATATCCATTAAATATTCCATTTGAGTTTTGTAATAGTGAATATCTTTATATTGGTAAAATTATTGTTACAAAAATTACTATCGAAAAAGGAAAGACTTCTCTTTCCGGCAAGATATTAAAAATATTTAATATCGATGAATCAAAAGTATTTACTGACAATTTCATATCTCCAGACGTTGTATAATCACCGAATTATGTTATTATATATTTAATGGATCACCCACTTACCATCGACACCGAAGAAAACGGTGTATATCTAAAACAACTAGTTCCTGAAGACATAGTCCCCTATTTTGATGTGATTGATTCGAATCGTGAATACCTTAGCCGTTTCAGCGGCAAAGTGGTAGATAGATATCCGACGCTTTCATCATTAGAAGAATCATTCAATGAAACTACAGATTCAACACCAGACCAAGTAGTTCGATTTGGAATATGGAACAAGGATATGATAGTTGGCAGTATGGAACTGAGGCCAAAACAGAACGAGGCAGAGATTGGATACTGGCTTGGTCATAATCATACCGGCAACGGATATGCGACGGTTGCCCTTAGGTCGTTATGTGATTATGCAAAACAAAGGTTCTCGGTATTAAATGCTACTGTTGATGAAAAAAATGAACGAAGCGCAAGGGTTCTTGAGCGAGTTGGTTTTCAAGAAAGATCAAGAGTACTAGGATATTTAATTTTCAAGATGGAAGGTATTCAACCTGTCGATTCTAAAGCTTAGGTTTTAGTTTTTAAAAAAGCTATATTGTGTTTTTTTAGGTAAACTAATTTCTGTCGGGCAGTTTCAAAACCTGCTATAACTGCAAAGAACAGTGCGATAAAAAGTATATATTTTGATACGTTTATCACAAAATTATTCGAAACAATTATTCCAATCATAAAAAACCCAATACTAAAACTTTGCAAGATAAGCTTGATTTTGCCAAAAACATTTGAACCCATTGGTTTCCCGACTGCAAAAGTAAAAAAGTAGCCCATTAAGACGGCAAATAGTTCAAAAACAATAAAGACTACGAATATTTTTACAATTATATAGTCGAAACCTACATACAAAAGCACCGACAATATTAGCAACTTGTCAGCGATTGGGTCAATCACCTTACCGATGTCTGTTATTTGATTTCGCGTTCTGGCCATTGCGCCATCAATAAAATCTGTCGATGCGGCAATAGTGAATATAAATAATGCTAAGCCAAACTTATTGGTGACAAGTGCCCAATAAACAAATGGTATCAAAATGAAACGAACAACCGTAACGTAATTCGGTTTTACGTAATCTGGGATGAAACGTAAAAATAATTTATCGATAACGCCATCAATAGTTTTTTGGGCATTAAAGGTCGCTATTCTTCTCATTACTATAATTGTATATCAAAACTATAAAAACGTTATGTATATTTGCTACAATAAAAACATGCAAGAACCATCATTGTTTACTAAAATTATTAGAAAAGAAATACCTGCCAACATTATTTACGAAGATGAACAAGTGATCGCATTTTTGACGATTCACCCTCTCGCCGAAGGCCATACCTTGGTAGTTCCTAAAAAACAAGTCGAACAGATATGGGATCTAGAGCCTGATGATTACAACTATCTTTGGAAGACTGCCCAAAAAATTGCTTTGCATCTTCGCTCGGTTATGAATGTTGATAAGGTCGGAGTTGTGGTTAAGGGTTTCGAAGTACCTCATACGCATATTCACCTTATCCCAGTTAACCGTCACAGTGGTGTCAATTTTGACCCTGAACCATCACCTCCTGCCGAAGATAACGATAATCTTGTGGCTATTGCAGACCGCATTCGTTTATAGATATGACTATAAAGATCATTGCAGTTGGAAAAAAACATGAGTCATGGGTACTCGAAGGAATTCAACGTTACCAGAAGCGCCTAAAACGACCTTTTGATTTAGAGTGGGTAATTTTACCACATTCATCGCTTCCTAATGACAGAGCGCGTCAGGAAGAGTCACAGCGTATATCTTTGCGGCTAAATGCTAATGATTATGTGATTCTAATGGACGAGACCGGTAAACCAATAAATTCTATCGATTTTTCAAAATTATTAACTGACAAACTAGAGGCATCGAAACAAATCGTGGTTATTATTGGTGGTGCCTTTGGTGTTGATGATAGCATTAAAAAACGAGCAGACTTTGTTTGGTCCTTATCACCGCTCGTGTTACCGCATCAGCTCGTAAGGTTAGTTTTAACAGAACAAATATACAGAGCTCAAGAAATTTCGAATGGTAATCCATACCATCATTCCTAAAATTAGTATTTAAACTATATTTGACATAAAACAAAGCATATGCTATATTAATCATTGTATAACTATAAAAACAAAAAATATACATATGAAATCAATAATTACAGCCCCAATATCACTTCTCGTCTCACTGTCAATTTTATCAGGTTGGTTTATTAATGATTTTCAAGCTGGTGTTGCAGTAGAAGCAGTTCAGGCAAATTCTATAAATAGTGCCGGATATGAAATTAACAAAGTTGAACTAATGCCGAATACTTCCAGTCCGGATATTCCTACTAATTGGTTTTCCGGAACATCAACGATTTCTGTTAAACTTCCCTCAGCTCAGGCTCGTAATGACGACAAAGACAAATATATCACTAAAGGTCGAATTTTAGGTGATAGTTTCGGTAGTGATGGTCACAAGTAATCTATTTTATTACTTCTAATTCATGCATAAGGCGCTCGACGAGCTCCTTTTTTTCTTGCAACTGTTTGCGTGTCTGTTCGACAATTTCAGTTGGTGCGTTATTAACGTACCTTTTATTTTCTAATCTAGTTTCGAATAGTTTTATCTCGTCATGTGTTTCAGCTAGGCGTACTTCTAAATTAGTCTGATGTTCATATAATGTTTCTTGTGGTACATCAATCCATGCATCCCGACCACTGCTAGCTAGCTTTAGGCCGCGAGCTTGATCAACTAATTGAACATCTTTGAGTTTTACTAATTGTTGGATTAACTTTGAGTTATCAGCAATCAAACTATCATTTTGGTATAACAAACTGTATCGTTTATTACCGGGCAATTCGGCTGTTACAAAGCGGGCTTCTACTACTAGGTGTTTTAATCGGTTGAATTCTGCCGCAGCTATTTCGTCAAATTCAATTTTTTCAGGCCATGGTGAGTTTATCAACATGTGGTTGTGCCACAGAAGTGTTTGCCAAATTGTTTCAGTCATAAATGGTGCAAATGGATGCGCTATTTTAAGACAAGTATCAAGTACCCACGCTAGCATTGATGGATTATCCTGCAATTTGCAAGCTTCGACGTACCAGTCGGCTACGTTATCCCAGACCGCATGGTACATAGTGTCACTTGCTTCTGCGAAACGATAGGTCTCGATTTGTGATTCAATATCGGTGATTGCCGCTGATATCTCACGTATAATCCAGTGATCTGCAATCGAAGCTGGTGCTGGTATTTTGGCTCTATAGCCTTCACCTAGTCTGTTTTCTGCAAACCTAGCGATATTCCATAATTTGTTACAAAAATTTCTACCTGATACTACCCTATTTGTACTAAAGGCTTGGTTTTGGCCAGCGCTTCGGTTGGCAATTAGTCCAAGTCTAAGGGCGTCAGATCCATATTCACTAATAATATTTACCGGATTTACGACATTACCTTTGCTTTTGCTCATTTTTTGGCCTTTTTCATCAAGAATCAAGCCGTGCAGGTAAACATGTTTAAACGGTATCTTATCAGTGATATAAAGACCCAACATTATCATTCTTGAAACCCAAGGATATAGGATGTCGCCGCCTGTTTCCATTACGTCTACAGGATAAAACCTAGATAATTCACCACCACTTAAGTAGTCCGTAGTAATATATGGCCATTGGCCGCTGCTAAACCATGTGTCGAATGTGTCTTCTTCGCGTCGATATATATTGCCATTCACCTCTATAGATTTCTCATCTACGCGCTCATCGTAAATCCAATCATCATTGTTATTTACGTTTTGAAAGGCAGGAATTGGTATTCCCCATGGTATCTGACGAGAAATATTCCAATCACGCAACTGATCATAGTATTTAATTAAATCACGCTTGCGAGTTTCGGGTGTGAAACTTATTTCGCCGTCTTCGACTGCTTTCTTTGCGCGCTGAGCAAGTGGTTGAACCTTTATAAACCACTGGTCCTTTACTAGAGGTTCAATCGGAAGACCACTTTTATAGTCATAACCAACTACGTGATCAATAACTGTTTTACCTCTGATTAACTCTTGCGCCTCTAAGGCTGCAATTGTCTTTTTCCTGGCTGCTTCTACTGTTAAACCAGCAAATTGGGAAGGAACGTTAATCATCGTGCCGTCGAAATCGATAACCTGCAGATGTTCTAGGTTATGTCTTTGGCCCATTTCAAAATCATTCAAATCATGTGCAGGTGTTACTTTCACGGCACCTGTTCCAAATTTTGGATCGACATATTCGTCAGTTATGATGGTAATCTCACGATCTGTAAGTGGTAGCATAACTCTGGCACCAATTAGGTCTTTATAGCGTTTGTCATTTGGGTGCACTGCAATCGCTATATCACCGAATATTGTTTCGGGTCGAGTTGTAGCGATGACAATTTCATTTATTTTATCAATTGTGGGATAGGCAATTTGCCACAAAGTCCCCTTCTCTTTTCTGTGCTCGACTTCGATATCTGCATAGCTTGTTCGGTATTTTGTACTGTAATTTACAATTCTTTCACCTCTGTAAATTAGTCCGTCATCCCACATTTTTTTGAATGTATCGTAAACTGTCCTAATTACTTTTTTATCGAGTGCAAATACTAAGTTGTCCCAGCTGGCACTAGCGCCAAGGGCACGAAGTTGTAGCTCCATATTGCCACGCTGTTGATCAACAAAATTCCAAACTTGGCTATAAAGCTGTTCGCGAGAAAAATCAAAACGATTTCTCCCCTGTTCTGACAATATTTTGTCATATACAACCCAAGTTTCAAAGCCTGCGTGATCTGCCCCAGGAATATAAATAACATCACATCCCTTCATGCGGTTATAACGAATCAAAATATCCTGAATACTGTTACAAAGTGCATGTCCAATATGTAAATTACCGTTCGCATTTGGTGGCGGCATAACAACACTATATGGCTTGCCCTCACCCTTTGGTTTAAAGGCGCCACCTTTTTCCCACATAGCATATATATCTGGCTCATAAAGATTAGGGTCGTACGTTTTTGCTAGTTTCATATTTATTGATAAACTTTCAAATATTGTATTCTCACGTGAAAATATCACAAGCTACTTAAGGTTTCATATGAAAACCTCTTAAAAAACTTCCTTTTTTCACGTGTTTGTTTTCACCTGCTATTATATCACAATTCATGGATTGAAAATAAGTTGTATAATGTATATATGAGTACATTTAAACAGTGTCAAGACAAGCAAGAGTGGGACGAATTCATTATGGAAAATGGTGGCCATCCTCTACAGTTGTGGGGTTGGGGAGAGGTAAAATCCGCGAATGGCTGGAAAGCCTACAGATTATTTTTACATGATGACGATGTTATTATGGGCGCAGTTCAATTATTAGTCCGAAAATTGCCTTTGCCTCTACGATCACTTGCGTATGTACCGCGTGGTCCAGTCGTTGACGATGGTAACAGGGAAGAATTGTTGTCGAGTCTAGCTGATTATGTGAAAAAGAACCATCACTCAGTCGTACTAACGGTTGAACCTGATAGCATCAAATATTCTGTTCCTAAAGACTGGCGAAAATCAAAAACTCGAGTCTTGCCCGCAAGGACAATAGTTTTGGACCTAAAAAAATCAGATTCCGAATTACTAAGTGATATGGCTAAAAAAACTCGACAATATATCCGTAAATCGGCTAGTGAAACAATGACGATAAAGATGGTCCGTAACAAGCTAGAATTAGACAAATGTCTGTCGCTTTACCATGCGACTGCCAAGCGAGCAAAATTTGATCTTCACCCCGACCATTATTACTACGATATTTACTCTAAACTAGAGGATCATTCTCAGATTTTTGCCGCGTATGTTGATGATCAACCAGTTGCATTTCTGTGGTTAGCGATTAGCGCAGATACGGCTTTCGAGCTTTATGGTGGTGTTGATGACTTAGGTCAACAACTTCGTTCAAATTATGCACTTAAATGGCACGCAATACTTAAATGTAAAGAGTGGGGATTGAGTCGTTATGACTTTGGTGGGCTATTGGAAGGTGGAGTCTCGACATTCAAAAAAGGTTGGGCGGTGGACGAAACCGAGCTTGCTGGCACTTTCGACAGACCACTTTCGGCTGCTTATTCGATATGGAGTAAGGGCCTACCAATGGCAAAAGTAGTCTCTAGGAAAACTAAAAAACTGTTTAAACGTTAGCCCAAGTGGTTTTGGTCATCGATAAACTGGGCATTACTTCAACTTTGAATGGATCTGAAGCTTTGTTTTTTTGTGCAAAATAATATCCCAACGAAGCAACCATTGCAGCATTATCCGTACACAGATTCATAGGTGCGTAATCAATACCTATGGGAATCCTATCAGATAATATTCTTCGGAGTTCCTGATTGGCCGCTACGCCACCAGCAATGACAACTGATTTAGGATGATATTCATTAAAAGCCTTTTCGGTTTTATCAACAAGTGTTTCGACTGCAGTTCGTTGAAAGCTAGCGGCAAAGTCTAGCTGTTGCTGACTTGTCAGACGCTCTGCAAGGTTGTGGGACGGAAAAGTAAAGTCGACACCCACTTCTCGTTGGACTGCCCTTAGAGTGGCTGTCTTTAAGCCTGAAAAGCTAAAGTCATAGGCTCCTGACATTTTTGCTTTTGGCAGTTTATATGCAAGTGGGTTACCGTCAAGTGCGGCCTTTGCAATCGATGGCCCGCCAGGGTAGGGAAGTCCGATGATTTTCGCGACCTTATCAAAAGCCTCTCCAATTGCATCATCGCAGGTTTGACCAAGTAAGTCGTAATCACCATGGTCTCGGAATAGTACTAGTTGACTGTGACCACCACTTACTATCAACGCTAGGATTGGAAATTCAGGAGCTTTCTCGTTCAAGAAATTTGCATAAACATGGGCTTCAACGTGATGGATAGGGTAGAGTGGTTTATTTTTTAGTAACGCAAGTGTCCTAGCCGCCAAAGTGCCAATAAGTAGTGATCCAACTAATCCCGGTGCGTATGTTACCGCAATAGCGTCAATATCGTCCCACGTCAATTTCGCGTCACTCAAAGCCTGATTAATGACCGGATTTATAAATTCAATGTGACTTCGTGCCGCAACTTCTGGTACAACTCCTCCATACACTGCATGGATATCTATCTGTGAATTGATGACGTTGCTCAAAACAGTACGGCCATCCTCAACAACAGATGCCGCAGTTTCATCACAACTAGATTCGATTCCCAATATTTTCATCTGTTATATTTTACCATAGTCAAATTTTCTTAAGTATACACCTATTGTAATTCTTATGGTTATAGTGTATAATATAGTTATAATGTCACCACAACACGAAGCTTCGGAAACTAGATCTGAAAAAGCCTGCAATTACAGGGGTGAACTTGTAGATATCTTAAGTCGCCAGCTTAACCCTGAATCAATCGATTCATATGCAAACGATGCTCTTGACGATCTAATTAGTTTGGTACAGAAAACAACTGATAGTTTTAGTCTTCAAAACATTGATGTCTATGATAGTGCCAGGCAAATGGAATCAGCTGCTTTTGAATATTATGAGCTTGGGGATGTTGAAACCGTCCTGGATAATATAGCCGATAAAGTTGACGAGATAAGCCAAATTGACCGCATTATTGACGGTGCAACCATTTGCAAAGACATCATCATTCCAACTGATAAGTCACCTAAAATCACAGAGGGAAAAGGTGGTTTTGAAACAAATGGTTCGATTCCACGCTTAAAGACAGTTTTATTTGTACTAAGTAATGATTTTGATGTTGATTTAAACAATTCAGACCAGATTAATTTGAAAAAAGGGCTAATGGCTGATGAAATGGTTCGCCACGATAGTTATTACTTAATCGAGGCGCCAGTTTTGAAAAGAACCATTCTTGTTTGTGACGAAGAGGGTAATGCAACCTATGTTTTTAATAATTCCTTAATGAATGAGTCAAATATCACAAGTGTTGATCTACAAAAAATGACAAAATCTGAACTAAGCGATTTAATTACAGAGACGCCTTTGCTTGGTTCGAAAATGAGATATTCCAACCACTTTGTGCCTAGACTGATTGCAACTATTGATGATCCTGGTATATCACCCGAGGACCTAGCTGCTGCTGAATTACGAGAGGGTAATTCCTATCTTTGTCCAGTAGCGCCTGACGATGTGCGATCAATGTCGAGTATGTCTGGATACCTAAAGCTTGATAAAGGTACGGTAACTGATGCCATTGCAGAGTTAAAAGAAGAACTAGGTTCAACCTCGTCATTCAGGTTTAATGGTCATGTCGCAACTGGCTACACAACCGAACAACAGGCGATTATCGAGAAGTATTGTGAAGATAAAGGATTATTGGTGGACGTTGCACCTGAAGGCTATTTAAGCTTGATGGGAATAGTAAAAACTCACCCTTTCGGTTACGATACTGCCCAAAAAGCCATCGAGGAACTTGGAGAAAAGATAGGTCTGACTGAATCATTTAGGTTTAAACAAGCTCGGGCCATTGGTTATTCACCCGATCAACAACAAATCATACTTGACCATTTGGATGAAAACGATAAACTATTTCAACATGCGCCGGAAGGCTATCGTTCATGCAGGGGCATGGCGGCTGATATTGGTGTTGATAAAAAGACTGTATCAAGAGCAATAAAAAAACTAGGCGATAAAATTGGCCAGACTGAAAAATATAGATTCCATAGAAATAAAGCCACTGGCTATAGTCCCGAACAACAAGATATAATTAAAAATTACTTTAGTGAAAAATGGTCACTAAAAGACCGTGTAAAATCACATTTGTAAAGCAACTACTTTTCAGTTGCATCCATTATTTTTATATTTGCTTTGATATCATCAATTGATTTGAATTGATATATGCTCTCAATCGATGGTCTTATATCTTTTGGAAAATCCCGTTTGGCATGTTTTAGGCCAAATTCGTGTTTTGTGGGGCAGTATTTAATTCTCATTAGTTCTGTAAAAATACTATTTAAACTGATATAAAAATTCAACGCCCCTAGGTAGTCATTTCTCGCTATCTCTTTTTCGGTATCAACTTTTTTTATCTGGTATTCCTTCAATAAATAACTTCTTCTATCTGATAACTCTTGGTTGAACTTGGTTTCATCGATTGGTTTGATTGTGATAACATTTTTTTTATCAAAAATGGTTTTTGATTTTTCTCCATTCATTCCTTCCGTAAACCAAAATTCTCGGCTATTGGATTGGATGCAAAGATCAATTATCAGAAACTTTGATGTACCTTCGATATGGAAAAAAAATTGTCTAATTTTTGGATGAGGATGTTCTGTCTCGTGGTAAAAGTCTAGTTCACCCAGTTCACTCAAAGTACCCTTAATTACTTCAATGGTTTCATTTTCTTTACCATCATTTACATCAACCCAAATGTCTATGTCAGAGAATTCATCTACTGTATCAAGTGAATCTGCACCTTCGAGCCATAATGCATTTACGTCTTTAATTGATTCAAGTCGTTCCTTGAGTTTTTGAATTACTATTGTTCTGTCGATTTTCATATCCGTATTTGTAATTTTTCACGTATATTTTGAAATGACGCCCTTACCTCACAACTGCTAGGTAAGACTTTCAAAACAATAACAAATGCTAGCAAAACTGCGAAACCACACATAATTGATGGTATACCCTTAAGCGTCAAAGGGTTGATGATATTAAAGGCAGTCGTTGGTACCAAGAAAACTAGGTATCCCATCATCATAGCGTGCAGCGTTTTTCGTTTCTTTGGCTGCTCTATTCCCCATTGCCATGCCAGATATGTTCCAATCATCAACCATCCATAATAATATGCTGTAAACCATTGATTACTAGCGTGATTAGTATAAAAAACTGCATAGTTCGCATAGCAAACCTGTCCGCTAATTGCTCCAGCGTTGACCAGGTAATATGTTACAAATGCAATACAACTAGCGTAGGCCATGCTAACCAGGACTGGCATTTTTTTACCAGAAAGCTTTACTAACATGTGGATTCCAAGTGCAGGTAGTAGTGTAATTGCCACATATCCTATGCGCGCCCACTCTATATGCGTCCAACCAAGTCCGCCACAAATCATATATTCTGCTGCTTGGAATGTACCAAGTGAAACTAATATTGCAATCGCGAGTCGACTAATAGATGTCATTTTATAACGCCACAATACATAAATCGCAAAACCGAATTCAATTATCAGCGTTGCCAACATTACTGGTGGCGAAAAGCAGAATAGTTTTCCTTTGTATGCTTTAAACATAATTACCAATATTATAACTTATTTTTTTCAGCTTAAAATACATTTTTCATTTAAGGTATAATAATCCTATGTCAAATACTCGAAAAATTGTTAAAAAATTGATACCTACTAAATTATTTAAACGCGTTGAACCAATCGGTCATCTGGCCGAGTCGGTGATTGCAAACACTAGATATGGTTTTCCATCAAAGCAGATGCATATTATCGGTGTCACTGGCACAAATGGCAAAACCACCACGACATTCTTGATTGAAAAAATGTTACATGAAGCAGGTTTTAAAGTTGCCATGTTAAGTACTGTCGCTTATGGAATTGGCGACGATATTCACCCACAAATAGAACACATCACGACTGCCCAATCTGGTATCTTACAAAAACGCCTACTTGATTTTAAAAATGCGGGTGTTGAGTGGGTGGTGTTGGAATCATCCAGCCATTCATTGGCTCAATATCGTACGTGGGGAATCCCATACGAAATTGCCGTTATGACAAACGTAACTGAGGACCACTTGGATTACCACGGAACATTCGATAATTACTTATCAGCAAAGCTTCGTCTATTCAAACTTACAAATAAAAGCGATCGAAAATTTGGCGTAGTTAATGCCGAAGACCCAAATTCAAAAAAGTTTATTGATGCTATATCTCGTTCAGTTACTTATGGAATAAAATCAGGTGACTTAAGAGTAAGTGATGTAAAAATGTCATCAGACCACTCAACTTTTACTGCACTGATTGGGCAGGAAAAATACGATATTCGAGTAAATATACCTGGTGAATTTAATATCAGCAACAGTCTTGCGGCAATAGCCGTTGGTAGGGAGGTCGGGCTGAGTAAACAGCAAATTGAAGATGGTATTAGCGCACTTAAAGGTGTTGAGGGTCGCATGACTGTTGTCGATGAAGGCCAAATATTTAGTGTCATTGTTGATTTTGCTTCAACCCCAGATGCTTTCGAAAGACTGTTTGAAAGCATCCGTCCAATTGCAAAAGGTAAAATTATTTCTGTATTTGGTTCGGCTGGACGACGTGATGAATCGAAAAGAGAAGTTCAGGGTGAAATTGCCGGTCGTTACAGTGATGAGGTTATTCTAACCGAGGAAGATGATCGTGATGTCGACGGAAACGAAATTTTAGAACAAATTGCTGTTGGCGTTAAAAAATCAGGCAAAGTTGTCGGCAAAGACCTATTCAAAATTCTTGATCGTGAAACGGCAATTAAATTTGCATTCGAGCGCGCAACAAAATCTACCGATACGGTTGTACTACTGGGCAAGGGTCATGAAAAAACCATCGAGCGTGCTGATGGCGAACATCCATGGAACGAGATTAATATTGCAAAAAAGATATTAAAATCATTGAAGCAGAAATAACTTTTAATAGTACGAGTCGTGATGTTTATAGTAATGTAATCGTTGGGCAATTCGTTCACCTAATTTTATCCATAATTTGTATTTTTTCGGATTAATTACTAGGTCATAACATCCAACGTAATCAGTCACTGTCTTGTTGAAAGCAGTTTTAAATAGTCCGATTCCGTAATGTTTGTGGTCGGGGTTATTTATTTCTTCACTTGGCGGTGATCCACAAAAATCATGTAACGTTGAACCTTTTGACTTTGCCCATTTTATGACTTCCCACTGTAAAAAGTGACTGGCACCGTAGACTGTTCTGTTTCTAACACTGGCACCATCCTTATAGGTACTCTTTGACCCAAATGTCATTGCGTATGCTCCGGCGACCACTTTTTTGTCAAAGTATGCAAAGAAAAGTTGTCCGTAATCAGCTGTTTCAAACCTTTGCCAGAATGTTCGGTAATAATCATAATCACGAATTCCAAATTGGCCTTCGGCAGTTTCTGATAGTAGCTCGTACATTTTTTGGCAATTTTTCTCATTTGATTCGACTTTTTTTACGGTGACTCCGTCGCGTTCGGCTCGTTTGATTGCGTAACGGCCTTTTTGGGGAAGGCCAGTTAATATTTTTTCCAGCTTGTCACTTACATCAAGTGTTATTGTCGAAGGATTAGGAATAATCGGTCTTGATTTTTTTAATCCATGACGAGAAAAGGTCGGTTGCTGATCGCGATCAAGCTCTGGTTCAAGGCGAATTGCAAAAACACCGTACTTTTTGGCAAATGGTTCTAGTTCGTGCAATACATTCCATAGGTCTTTGAATGACGTAACTTCTGGGCCCTTTGGTAAGTACCAAAATTTCCCCAACATCGGGACATTTTTTTGTAGAACTGTTATGGCAAGCTCATCAATCATCAGATAAACCGCTGTATATCCACCAGTTTCTTTTTGCATTGCAAATTCAAAACTGCTGAACACATTTCCGCCATCAGGATTAGACAGAATTAATTTATCCCACTCCTCGATTTCTAATTGTGTTGCAAATCTAACCGACATTATCTTCTATTGTAGCCGTAAAATGATAAAAATGGAAAGAATCTACTAGAAAATTAGCACTCGAGCCTTGCAAGTGCCAACTTTTTTGTTTACAATTATATATACAAATTGAAATGGAGGGAAAATAATGAAAACACCTATTAAACCTCTGGCAGACAGAGTAGTTGCAATTCGCGAAGAAGCTTTAAAAAAGACCACTTCAGGCTTGTACTTACCTGATAATGCCAAGGAAAAACCAGTAATTGCAAAAGTTGTTGCAATTGGTCCAAAGGTAAAAAATCTAGTGATTGGCGACAGGATTGTTTATAAAGAATATTCAACCACTGATCTAAAAATCGATGACAAAGAATATTTAATTGTTAAGGAAGAAGACGTCCTTGCGACTGTCTAGGAGTATCTAAAAATGGCAAAGAAAGTTTTTTATAATGATGATGCTCGGGAACGAGTTTTAGGTGGCGCCAAGGCCTTATACGATGCCGTAAAGGTAACTTATGGCCCACTCGGTCGTAATGTTATGATTGCAAAATCATACGGCGGCCCAACAATCACCCATGACGGTGTGACTGTGGCTGAATCAATTGATTTACCAGAAGTTGATGACAATACTTTGGGTTATAAAGTTGGTGCCGAGTTAATCAAGCAAGCCGCTACAAAATTAAATAAAGTTGCAGGTGACGGTACAACCACCGTTACGGTATTGACCTATAATATTCTAAAAGAGGCTAGTCGTTTGATTGCATCTGGTCATAATCCTATGGATTTGCGAAAAGGTATTGAATCAGCTGGTAGCGAAGTGACAGCTGCTCTTGATAAGATGAGCGAAAGCATTGAAGGCAAATCAGACCGAGTTGCTGAAGTTGCCACAATTAGTGCAGGTGACGAGATAATTGGAAAATTAATTGCGTCCGTAATCGAAAAAATCGGCAAAGACGGAGTCGTAACGGTAGAAGCCAGTCAAGGGCTGGAACTAGAAGCCGAAGTTGTCGAAGGTTTTACTTTCGATCGTGGTTTTGTCAGTCCGTTTTTTGTAACTGACGTTAATCGCCAAGTTGCGGCCTATGAAAAGCCAGCAATTGTTATTACTGATGGCAAAATTAGCAATGTTCAGGAATTTTTACCAATCCTTGAAAAACTTGCAGCCGCAGGTAAAAAGGATGTAGTTTTGATTGCTGATGAAGTTGAGGGTGAAGCCCTAAGTATATTAGTTCTAAATAAACTAAAAGGAGTCTTTAATACAGTTGCTGTCAAAGCTCCTGCTTTTGGTGATCGTCGAAAAGAAATTCTTGGTGATATTGCTGTTTTGACTGGTGCTACCGTGGTTAGTGCCGATCAAGGTTTGACTTTTGAAAATGTAGAACTCGATGTTGTAGGTACAGCCCGAAAGGTTATTGTTGATAAAGATTCAACTACTATTATCGAAGGCGACGGCAAGCCATCTGACATTAAAGCC
>Ga0194043_1000226_pt1 | contig 29443 bp, 19 predicted proteins | sample JunL4415m_MetaG_FD_161274 | JGI IMG/M metagenome (GOLD analysis project Ga0194043, IMG submission 161274) | Anoxic zone freshwater microbial communities from boreal shield lake in IISD Experimental Lakes Area, Ontario, Canada - Jun2016-L442-15m | ecosystem: Environmental > Aquatic > Freshwater >...
CTTTACAAACCCAACATACAAGACATTATCAATTTTATGTAAAAGGTCAATTAATTCTAAAAACCCGAACGCAAAGGCAAAAGAAGTTATTATAAAGAATTATTAAACCATTTATCGAATGTTTCAAAATAGTCTTCATCTTCTCCAAACAAAACTGTTATATCATTTTCATTTAATATTGTATTTAATATTGTGTATTTTTTTTCAGTTGAAACCATCTTATTTTTCAAAAACTTATTTAAACAAAATCCATAAAACACCTCAAATTCTGGTCCTAATACTAATTCATACTCTCTTTTAAGCGAAGGTCCTGACCATAATTTAGTTTCTACTGAACCCTCGACATTTTGCTCTTTTTTTTCTAATATTTTTATTACTTTCCTACCACAATTATATTCAATAATATATGCTTCGTCTGGACATCTAAATAAATCCATGTTGTATTTATTCTTCATATACTGTTTTAATCCAGTTTGTAATACAAAGACAACCGTTTTATTTTCAAATGTTTTTGATAAATAAAAGTCAGATGCTTTTTTGTTTTTTTTTGTAAAACTATTTTTAAGATATCCCATATCCAATAACCTCCGATGATTATTAGTTTTCTCTTCAAACTGTTTCCCATAATAATTTGTATTCGCGCCGCCAGCACCAGTTCCCTTATTAATTATTATTGGTTGGTTTGTTAACTCGGTGGTTCTTCCAGGTATATTAGCGGATGCTTTGGCCTTTTGTTCTGTTTGTTTTTTTGCTTTTTCGGCTTTTTCGGATTTACAAGATGTATTCATTATTAATTTACTTATTTATTTGTTTATTTATTTATTATTTGTTTATTATTTGTTTACTTATATAAATCATTTCAATTTTAATAATGGTGTTATCCTATCTGTTGGTTTAATGTTCCTTTTGTTGTAGCTATATAAAAATAAAATTGAATTAAACAAAGGTCTGTAATATTGTTTAAACAAGAATTAATTAATAATAAATAAGAATAAAATGTCTGATAATATAGATTTTGAAAATAAATTGATGCTTATTGTTAGAAAACCTCAAGAAGGGAAGACCTTTATTTGTATATCATCGATAGATAAAGATTTAACTTCAGATATTCATATAGTTTTAACAATGAACACACTTTCTTCAGGAATGCAATTTTTCGGAAGAATGGAAGATACAATTGGCTCAAAGAATATAATTGTATTTAATAGCAACAAAAAAACAACAGGAAACTGTCTTCACGCCAAAAATACCGGGGATGTATTCAAATTATTACAAAATAATATTAATGTAAAAGTTATTGTGTGTTGCGCACATACAACAAGAATTAAAACCTCATTAAGTGAATTGTTTAAATTCGTTGGAGATTCTAAAAAATTGGAGGGTCGTCAATTTAAAATACATATTGATGAAGCTCATAAATATATTTGTGAGAATAGACAAGCAATTAAAGACTTTCATAATCTTACTTGTGTACGTAAGATTATAGGTTATACCGCAACCCCTGACCCTATCATTAGTAATTATACGGATGATAAAAATTATTTTTCGAAAATTTATGTCTGCGATGTAGAAAAAGAATACGGTATAATTCGTTCAACTCATTATTTTGGTGTAAAAGACTGTGAACGAAAAATAATTAATTTTAATAAGAGTGGCCAAACCGTCGAAAATCAACCCGACGAAAATTCATCCGACGAATACTCAAGTAAACTTATTCCAGAAAATATTATAAAGTTAAGTTTAAATAAAACCAAATCATCACAATTTTACGATAATAACTATAGTTTTAATTTTGGAGACGAAATTGCATTATTTCGATTTTATGATTATATATTACCTACATTAAAAATTAACCAACAAGAGTTTAGTTATCACTTTTCTCCGGCATATAATCGTAAAGTATCTCATCTTCAGGTAGCAAGTATTATTTTAAAACATTATTCTGATTCAAATATTATTATTATTAATGGTGAAGGAATTCAATTATTTAGAGGTATACATAAATCCGGAAACAAAGAATTAACATTAATTAAAACAAATCATCAAATAACTGTTAAAAATGATTTTCATCGTAAACAGTTATTGGAACCATCATATATGATTCAATCGCTCATTGAAGATTATAGAAATTTTCCTACGTTTGTAACTGGTTTTAGTTGTGTAGGCATGAGTGTTACATTAGTTAATGAATGTTTGGGAAATTTTGACCACGTTATTATGGATCACAATCATTATGAGAAAGAAGAGTTATACCAATTATGTAGGTTTTTATTTAATTACTCATCGTGGGATATTAAAAATAAAAACCGAATTAAAAAAACAGTATTTGTTAGTTCAACCCAGAAGGTGTTTGACATATGTTTAAATTATGAAAAACATATTGAAGAACTAATTAGAGGTTCTGCCGGAATGTTTATGGAACTTTCTGGTAATGATGTAACGAATATTCCACCTACCGATAAACAGCAACGACGCATTGATCTGGATTCGATTTCTGAAAAGATTGTGTGGGGTTGGAAAAAATTTGATGTTGACTTAGAGTGTGAACGCGATATTGATGAACTCGGTAATTTTAGGGTTGAAAGAGCTGAGAATTACTATAAACATATTACTAAAAATACGTGTCCTAGTAGGTCTAAACCAAAACGTTACGTTGAGAATAATAATTTTTGGGCGTGTGCTACAACTGCATCTTCTGATATACACGAAATTGAGGAAATGGAAAAAAAAACAAAAGGACCTAATTGGGACACATACTTTCAATTAGTTCATAATAAAACAGAATACGCTAGTCGAATGTTTATAGGTTATGAGAACAAGGATGATAATACAAAATATATAATCTATATTAAATGGGCAAAGTTAGATTCTAGTGTTTTACCTGTTGTAAATAAATGGTGTAAAAAAAAGGATGCAACCATTCCTGATAATGAAAATGATGATGACTCAATTTTACCAGGTTATGAAGAATACGAAGATTTAGATACTCCTTTATTAAATATTCCACCCGTGTTAAATATTCCACCTAAAGATGATATTGTAAAACCAAAGTATACTCGTTCTCCAAATTATGCTAAGAAATATTTAGATGACGGATGTGTTCTTACAGCAACAATAAAAAATATTGGATTTTATTGTTCATATGATAAATCCAAAAATAAATTTCAAACTATTACTACTGATAAACCCATAACATTTGACACTATTAATAAAGCACATAAATATCACGTCTCGTTAGTAGCAGAAAAATTCCCGAAGTATTCATGTTCTAAAAATGCGTGGGAATTGTTTAAAGGAGTAGATATTGATGGTAATTTGTATCCTATAGACAATTACGACAAACATAAATAATTTATAAAAATGGGAAGTATAAGAAGTTAATAAGGGGCATTATCCTCTTCTTTTGGTTTAATTTTTCCCTTTATTTTTTTTGTAGCTATATAAAAAATAAAACATCCCATGAATGTTCCGATAATTGCTCCGACAATAACTTGGAGTATTGTGTGACTTTTCGTGTTTATCCGGTTATACATTGTCAACAACGTCAAACATAAATAAAGGATAAGTATGTTTTTATTTTGAAACGCTAACCAAATAAAAATAGTTGAGTATAAGGATGACTGTGCGTGTCCCGAAGGCATACCGTAAATATCGTTTGAAAAAATCCGTCCATTATTTAAAGCTAAATTTATTAATTTGCTGTTTTGTGATGGTCGCGGTTGTTTAATGATGCCTTTTAATACATAATTTAATAACGTGTTACAAAACAACCCCACTAAATAATATACAATTAAGGTGTGTTTATCCCATAACAACCGGATTGAATAAAGGATAAGTATAAATGGACTAATAAACCCGACAGAATTAATGAGAGCCATCATTCTTTATAATTGGTATGTATATTTTATTATTACGTCTTTTATTATTACGCCACTTCAACGTTTAATATTGATACAGAAGTTCGGTTATAATAGTTACACACCAATCCGCGCCGTTTAAATTCAATAAATGTCCCTTATCATCTAGCAGTTTAACACTCATTCTATCTATGTTTACAGGCCCGAAATACGTTCTTTTATTATCCTGCATTGAACCGCCGAACTCAACAATTAACGAACCTGTAGATAAACCAGACACTTTTACCGGGATTATCGCAAAAATGTCGGCATTTGTCGGCGCCTTTGAACGATAATTAGTGGTATAATCATTATTCTTTATAATTTCATTTATAGTATATATTTGTGATTGGGTGAGTGTTCGCGGAGCACTTGGTAAAACAGTTGGATAATTTATATAATTCGTATTTAATTTATCCGCGATAAGTATTCCGTTATCCGGGTTATTATTAATAAGTATTTGTATGTTTGTTTCCGAAGATAATGCTCTGGAACACACATAAGGTAAATCAGGAGAATAATAAGACGGCAATTTTAACGTTTTAGAATATTCGGCAATTGAAACCAGTCCATTATTAATGTGATTTTGGTTATAATCGTCAATCACTAAAATGAGATATTTGGTGCCTATCAAATTTAACACTGCCGGAGCAGTATTTCCTGCCGAACTTACATTAATATACGGAACACGAAACCCCATTAACCATCCTAATGTATTGTCGATATACAAACCCTGATTTACACAAGTGATTTCACATTGTAGAGTTGACGTATAATCAAAAAAAGTAATTATTGATGTTTCATCTATAGTATTAGTTCCTCCATATGTTCCGCCATTTAAGTTTAGTGTTATTTTACCATTATTTGAATTGTATGATACAGGAAGTGATGTGAAACCCCATCCATTCGTATTTGAAAAACTAACGGTGTTTAATTGATTCACAAAATCGGACGGGGTATAATTTCCGGGAGAAATCGTTACGGGTATAGGGTCGGAACCTGTGATTGTAATCCAAAAACAAGTATTACCGTATGCGGTGTCGATTGTGTACCAAGTATATGGTATTTGATATGAATATAAACGCATATTTAATGCGTTTGTCAGAGGGTCCGATAAATCCAACGTATAATTGGATGACGTATTTTCAGAGACACTACTCGATTGCCTGAACTGACTATCTAAATTAATAAATCTGGACGTTTTATTTTCCAAATTTGGGTTTAGCGTATCTTGCGCAACCCCAACATTAAAATTATTATTTATTCCAAGTTGGGTTTTTTTCATTGGAACTTGTGCGCTGTCATAAACATCTATTTGTTGTTTTCTATCCGTAATTTTATCCTCTTGGGTTTTATTTGGTTGTGGCAAGACTTGATTTTGTATCCAATAATTGGTTTGGATTTCGGATAATAGTTCAGTTTGGACTTCTTTAAAAAAAATAGAAACATCGGGGTTGTTTTTATATTTATTTATGAGTTGGGTTGTTGTATCTATAATACTATTTTTTGTTTGTTGTTCCGGTTCGGTTAAACTTAAAATAGCGAATAATTCATCGGTTGAATAATTATTTATATCTGTATCAAACGACGCCATATTAATATAGGTATATTGTTTTAATGTGGTTATTTTTCATTATTTATTTTTTCGTTATTTATTTTTTCGTTATTTACATAAATATTTATAAACAATAGTTGTAATTCCTTAAATAAGTCGAATTTTTCAATATTTTTTAGTAACTTATGAGTTATGGTCGTAAACCCATACCCGCGTTTTAAATGACCTCTTCCTTTAAAGAGTAATTTATCCAATATAATAACTAATTCGTCATTATATTGAACCAATTCTTTTCGACCAATATGATACCTACTTTTATATATGTATTGGTTGTGGTTTTCTGATTTATAAATGTTATATCGCATATCATGATATGTTATATTTTTAATGAGCCCGACACCTTCAACCATATTTAATGTATTATTCATTTCAATCACAAATATTTTTTCATACAGTTTTATTGCTTTAGGCATTAATCTGGGTTGTCCGTAAATACACCCTACAATATTATGTTTTTTTTTAAAAGTTTCATTTTCTTTCAATGTGACCGAATCAAAACGGGTTGTTACTATTTTATACATTTATGTTTGTTTCAGTTTGTTTCAGTTTGTTTGGTTGTTTGGTTGTTTTTTTTAAATGTGTCAACAACCATTCAATTTTTTGTATAAATAAGTAAAGCACCCGAATAATGCGGTTAATTTAAAAATGGTTTTCCTTCAGGATTTAAACCTCATACTCGTCCAGTTCATTTGATTCGTAATTATTTTCAGCCTGGGTTTCTTCTGCATCAAGTTCTAGGTAGAATTTATCATCCAATATATCAAAGTAATTATAATTATAATTTGGAAATAAATGGTATTTTGCGTAAATGTCTTCACCGTAGATTTCATTATTTAAATTATAATAGTTGTCCCAATTGTCAACCATCTTTTTAAAATTAACCGGTTTAATTTGTGTTCCGGGTATATTTTGCATTTTCGATGTTTCAACCACCAGTTTCTTGTTAGTATCATACTGAATCTTAATATATCCGGGTTTTAATCCACAATATTCTTCTGGGGTATCCATTGTTTTGTTTAATTTTACCATATAATTCATTTGTGATGTGGTATCCTTTGTGGATGTTGTTGAAAGTTCGGGGAAGTGTTCATTTGTAATTTTTATTTCTGGAATGTTTTTTTTGGGAGGTTTAAATATATTGGTTCTTTTCATTTTTATATTTAAATAAAAAAAATCTTTATGCTATTTAATGTTATTATATCTATTTCAATCCGTTAAAAAATGGGTTTCATTTTTATTTTGTTTTATTTTGTGTTTATTTATTTTTTTTATTTTGTTTTTATTTTGTTTACCTATTACTTAAATGTCGTCAACGTTAATTTCTTCATCATCTTCATTAATTTTTATGATTTGTCGTGTTCCGCTATTAATTTCATCTTCCATAATTTTTTTATATTCTTCAGTTGTGTCGTCCATAAAATCGAATTCTCCTTCAACATCTGATGTTTGAGTGAATAAACTATCATTTGATATAAATTTGGACCATTTTCCAGGAAGTGTTTTAAGTTTTTCCTTATCCAAATCAGAATATACCTCTAACAAATCGCATTTTTGCGGTTGTTTTTTATTTTCTATCACCGATTCCCATTCTCTAACACCAACTAGAACCCATGTTCCTTTTTTCAAGATGTTATCCTTTTTTCCTCTACCTCGAAATTTGCCTCTAATAATACACAATTTTATAGAATCAATACAATCGACGTAACACATTCCATTACCGAGTAATTGGGTTACTTGACCGTATTTTTCGTATTCATCTTCTGAAACTCGCAACTTGTTTGATGGTTGCTGTGCAGCATTTGAAAATTTACGTGCTTGTCCTTTTTGTTTATTTCCACCAGTAGTATTTTTTACCATTTTATGATGTATTTATTTGATGTATTTATTTGTTATTAGTTAATTTATGATTACTCCTTTAAATCCATTTCAATTTTTTTTAATTTTAAATCCAATTATTTTATATTTTAGTATGTATAATGAATTTAGATGATTATAACAATTTTATCATAAAAATGGATAATACACAAGCATTCAACCAAATTAACGAAACTAATTTAGATGATTACAATAAACTTATTATGAAATTAGACGTAAATAATGTCGTGAATACCCAAGGCGTTATAAACTATGATAAACCCGTTGTAGACAATTATAATGAACTGATAACTAAATTAGATGTCAACAAATCTTATGAACCTCATAAAATACCGGTTTCTTCTAGATTACAAAATAATAAAGCATTCGAACCCAAATTAGTGAACCAAACATCCACCTCTTTTAACGGAAGTAATTACGTAATTAATAAAGAAACCATTACGCCAAATGAATTGATTGACCCAACCAAGTATTTAAACCCGGTTGAATCTTTCAACACCAATATTGCCAGAAGTAATTTAAATAATTTAAAAAGAAAGATAATTACTCAAACCGTCATTTTTAATTCGATTTATAGGGAGGATTATTTACATACTCCATCAACCGATTTTACGATTGTTTTACCAATACATCTTAAAAATGTCTTATCTATGCGTTTATCTTCTCTTCAAATACCTAATGTCATTTATTGTATTTCGAGCAAAAAAAAGAATAATCAAATGTATATTTCCGATACATTAGGAAATTTAGTTCAAGTTGTTTTTCCTGATGGAAACTATTCCATATCCGAATTTGTAACTATTTTAAAATCATTAATACAAACACACGATATTAATTACGACGTAAGTTATAACCCTTATACCCAAAAAATTACTATTAGTAACACAACGATAACATTTACTATGAATTTTATCAAGGATTTCGAACTTAACACAGGTAATATACACACAAAGCATAATACAGATTGTATCAGAACAAAACCGATTGTCGATGTATCCAATTGTAATATTGTTAACAATTCAACGTTTGTTCACAACCAACATAATTGCAATAAATTACCAATTACACAGACTTACAATACATTAGGGTGGATTATGGGTTATAGAGAAACAGTTTATTCTGGTTTAAATACATATACTACGGAGGGGTTATATAATGGTTTAGCAACAGATTATATTTATTTTAATTTAAATGATTTTAACAATTCCCAATCACAAAGTATTGTCGGGTTATTCTCGAATAGTATGGTTTCAAGTATCAATAGTAGCACAAGTAATATATTAGGAATGATTCCGTTAACATCCAACAATTGGCAAGTTTGTTTTGTTAACGGAAACGATTTAATAGAAAAAAAAAGAGAATATTTTGGTCCTGTAAATATATACAAATTGAAAATACAACTGTTGGACCAATACGGGAATATTGTTGATTTAAATAATATGGACTTTTCGTTTTCGATTGAAACAGAAACCGGATATGATTGGTAATCTGTCCGTTTATTTTCTGGTTTTTATTCTGTTTTATTGTTTATTTTTTTCTGGGTTTTTTATTTTTATTATGTATTTATTTATTATCTATATATTATATATAATGGGAGAAAAATGGTTCGAATTTGTTAAACGCATACATAAGGAAGGACAGAAAAAAAATGCAGGTTATTTATTTAAGGAAGCTATGGCCGATGCGTCCAAACGTAAAAGCGAATGGAACAAGGACGGCAGTTCCACAGTATCCTCCGCAAAATCGTCCCCCTCTAAAAAAGCGCGCAAATCCAGCAAATCAAAGAAAACCATGAAGGGAGGCAAGAAAACACGTAAATCCAGAAAATCAAAAAAAAATTCTAAACTATAACCTCGCTGGATGTTATGTTCTGAATTTTATATTTTTAGGGGTTTATGGGTTTATGGGTTTATGGGTTTATGGGTTTATGGGTTTATTATTTTTCTATCTGAGTTCCTCTCATATTTTTAGAAATAATATAATACCTATTTTTATACGTTTTTTTTAGTTTTAGTTTGATTTCGTTCGTGTCGGATATGCTTTCATTATAAAGTTTTTTGATTTCGTCAATTACGACATCTTCGTTTTCTTTACAGAAATTAACAAACCCATCTGATGGTTTATAATTTTCATCGCCAATATTTTTTATTATATGATACGTCATATTATATAATAATTCTTTACTGACACTAATATAGTCTCGTCGTTTTACCGGTTCGTTTTTTACATTTTTCTTTTTACGAAAATAATAACGGGCGCTTTTAAACATTTTATCCAATATATCACCTTTATATTCTAAAAGTCTCAATCGGGTTATTTCCAATTCAACCATCTCGTTATTATCCTCTACCCAAACATTCCACGCTTCTTTAAAATCGTGTCTATTATCATATTGGTGTATTTTTGCAAATATATATAAAGATTGTGCGAATTCGTTTTCAAAATTATAACGATAAATATTTAAACTCATGATTGTATCTGTCTTTTAATTATGTCGTTGTTATTAAATACATTTCAATTTTTTAAGTTTTACATATTTATTTCAATAAAAAATTGATTTAATATTATTTAATTATGTTTTAAATAAATAATATGACAGAATTCTCAACTTTAAAACTTTCAATCCCTGAGTCCATTCTCACATTAAGTTCTGAAAAACAACACCTGGTGTATCTTTATCTTGAACAACTTAATGAGTTTGACAGAAAAGCGTATTCAATCGCGAAAAACCATCTTGGAACCTCTTTTGATATTTTAAGAAGTAATGGTTATATAAGTTGGTTAAAAACACATCAATCCTTATAATTTATTTATTTATTTACGACCTGTTCGTTGTTTGGCGGTTCGTTGTTTGGCGGTTCGTTGTTTGGCGGTTCGTTGTTTGGCGCGTTTCTTAATTTTTCGGGATTTCGATTTATTTTTAAATTGTTTACTGCGTGGTTTATTACCCTTTCTTTTTCGTAAAACGAAACCACCCTTTTTTATTTTATCGTTGTCAACTATTCCATTATAAAATGCGTTTGAAAAATCAGTCATAATGGTTGTCAACGATTTATCTATTATTTTTTTTATAACTTCAACTTTATCTTGACCTATATTATTTATCATATTAATCGTATTTTCGGTTTCAGCACTTGTAAGCAAATCTTTACAAATTATCATCTTTGAAAAAACGCTATCTTCCGGGAACACCGGCTTTTTAATTTTTCCAATCGTATTTAAAAGTGCTTGGATAAAACTATTCATAATTAAATGAGAAAACGCAAACGTATTCGCTTTCAGCACTTCAGTTACGTTTTTAATAATTCCGGGGTTTTTCGTGTTCTCTGAGGTTTCAACCGTATTTAAATTATTTAATTTATTTATAAATTCTGGGTCATTAAGGTTTTTAAATAATTCTTTATAGTTGTTTAAAGTTATCATTATTTTAGTAAGTTTTTGAATATTTAAAACAATATCAAACGGTGGGAAATCGTTTAATATCGACCTAATGAATTTACCTATGTCACGACCAAAATCGTTCGCGAATTTTACCAATAATTGAGTGATTTTTGATTCAATTTGAGTATCGTTTAAATCGATATCCCCTATTATGTTTGTTACTTCGGGTAAGAGTTCATTTATTTTGCTTGTTATTAATCGCGGAATATAACAAACTATTGAGGTAATTATACTTTGATTCATATACTTTATTTATATATTTTTATTTTTCATTTTTTTAAAATCTGCAAAGGATAACGAATAATTTTTATTTACCAAATGTTTATCCACCTTTTTTATAAAATTAAAATTGGATATTTTTCCTCCTGATGTATACCTATTTATTTTTACTTCTTTATTTGTGGCGTTTATCTCATTATTATTATTATTATTATTAGACTGGATTTTTACCTTTAACGAGTCTTTATTATAACTTTTCAAATTCGCAAACACGCTTTTTTTAGTTTCGGGTTCTTTTATGGGGTTTTGTATGGGTTGTTTTATTTGAGTTGTTTGTTTGGAATCCGGGTTTTTATTTAATGCCTGTTTTTTTTCTTTGGATGAATCAATATACAAATTTAAACAATTAAACGTAATCACATATTTACGGGCTAATGTATCTAAATAATTATACGGAACCGAATGGTCGCTATAATAAACAAACGAACTTGTATCCACATTATCGCTATTATAATTAAAACACATAATCACACACCCAATCGGGGTTTTTTCCAAAATGAAATTATTCTTCAGGGCATTTATTTGGGTTTCAGTCAGCTTCTTATCACTTGTTTCCAATCGACTTTGGTATTCTTTCAAATATTTTTCTTCATACTTTTTTTGAACGACTGGAACTACTACTGGTTTATAATCCTCATACTCGTCATAATCATAATCATTTAGATAATCCATACACTCAAGCAGTTTTTTTATATCTATACCCAGAAAGTTAACCGTCATATATAAAAAAAAATAACAAAAAAACGCAACTACCCAAAATGGATTGGGGGTTTCAAAATCACTGGCGTAAAGCATAATTAAATTAATTGGGTTTTGTTGTTTAAGTCTTTTTATTTTAGGTTTTTATTTTAGGTTTTTGTTTTTATTTATAGGTTATTTATCTCTTTTCGCCGTTCTTCGAATAATTCTGAAACTTCGGTCGATAAATCAGCACAAGGTATTAAATTATAGGTTGTATTATTTGGATGTAATACCACCAAATACAAGTCTGTCACCTTCTTCCCGTATTTTTCCTCAAGTATTGCTTTATAGGTATTTAATTGGAGAGAATAATGCCAGAAATTCGCATCTGGTAAATGACTAATACATTCGGTTAACGCGTATTTATCAAACCCGTTTGTTTTTGTGATTCCTTTACTTCGTTTCCAATCATATATTTTTAATGAACCGTCCGGGTTTTCATATACCATATCTATTGAACCCGACAATTTTAAATCTTCATTATAAATTAACCATTCCGTTCTATAGGGCGTTAATTCGGGATTTTCTTTTACGAATTTTAAAAAGAAACCAAACTCTTCGGATGTATTCAGCGCCGGTTTTCCATCTCTTAAATCCTCTTCATACATTTCAAGCAAATCGGCATGGGTATACTTTAAATCGTTGTTGTTTTCATCCACCAACTCTTGATTCATAAAACACTCGATATCAAAATGCATAATTGTTCCAGCACCCGAAGCTTCTGCTCCGTTTTTATTCCACGATTGTTTTATTTCGTCGGCAGTCATTCCCCAATTTTTATGTCCTTCCTTCCAATTTTTTCCGTTCATCATATTTTTTATCACTTTATCCGTATCAAACTCCGGAAAATGGTAATGGTTATATGTTGTTACCGACGTATATTTACTATCCGGGTCTGTTAAAATCTTATATATATGACCTTCTTCGTAAAATTCTATATTCACGTCTCGCTCATGCTTGTTCTTTGTTTCCAAAATAGGATATAGCGTCGAGTTTGAACCTGGAATTGTTGTCATTTTATTTGTTGCTAGCATTCATACAATTATTGTTTTAAATCAATTTTATTATTCATATTTTTAAATTATTGGACCCGAATTCACCAGAAGTTCCAACATACAGAATTAGATGTTGTATCGAATTTTCAGTTTTTTCAAAAGGATTTATCTATAACCCCGCGATAGTTCAGTTACTTCAATACTACCACCAATAAAATTATATTTTGTGATGATATTTTGTTTTATGAATTTAATACCAAACTATATTATTAATTTAATAATAATTATATTCCAAATCATCAGAATAAAGTTGTTCTACTCCGTTATAATATACTTTACAAGAATTTCCTTGATAATCGTTGGTTGGTGTAACAAATTTTGGTGTTAATGTTCTATTATAATAATTTAATCTTATATACAACGACACACCATCATATACTATAAGTCCATAATTAGGATATATTAAATAACCAACATCCTTATCATGGATATCTATGTACCCAATATTTCCTACTCCACCAGTACCATTAATACCATTAATACCAGCTGCAAAACCAACCTCCATAGTGATATTCCTATAATTATACAAATTTGAAAAACTTCCTGAAGTATGTAAAGGATAAAAACAAAAGGCATTTTTAGTACTATTACTAAAAGCGGAATATGCATAAACGCCACAATCTGGAACCGTTAAATGTTGTCTATAAATTGTATTTGCGAAGGCGTATGACACATCGGTTACTGGCGTAGCATATTCTCTTGTTATAGTTCCGTTGGATGGAATATTAATATTATTACAATTTAAATTATTTATATAACACGTTCCTATATTTTGTAATGGAGGTGTTGTTATCCATAACATAGAGTTAGAGACATTGCCATTAATATAGCTCCCTTTAGATGGAATCGTCATACTACAATTATTATAACTTTTTATCGGACATAATGATGGGTCAACCATAGATAATTCTAATTTGATATTAGTTGAATTATTGGGAAAAGAGGTTGATTTACTTATAAAATTATAAGTAAATACACTATTTAAATAAATCGAATATTGGTCATCAATTTCTGTATCATTTGAGTCAGGTTTAAAAGAACAATAAAATGGGGATATAAAAACTGTTGCTGTACCTGAACCATATGTAGCCGAAGCATTTAAAGTGAATGTATAATTATATGATGCGTCTAAATTAATATTAGTCTTAACATCGGTCAGAAACGATTCAGTCTTTTTTTTAATTGTGAACGTTGAAGAATCAAATTTTACATAAAATGTGAAATTTTGACTAGTACTAGCAGTAGGTGAATATTGACTTACTACAACGTATGTTGTTAATCCAATTGGAATAGCGAAGTTCACCATACCTTCAAATGATTTTGAAATATTTATCGTACCCAAATTTTCAGAAGTGTATGTAAACCGTTTTGATGTAGAATTAATACTGTTTGAACTAGCATCTGATGTTATTATTGGATTCTCATCAAAAATAGAAGAATACCCATTGGTGTTATATCCAAGTGCGGTTTGGAAATTGTTGCTTGAATATATATTTGTCCCTACGTTTATTCCTCCTTTTGTAATAATTGATCCGGTGGTTGAATTATTATAATCACAATCTTGGGTTGAAAGAAAAATATTACTACTTCCATTTAAATTAATAGTTTCATTTATAGTTCCGATACTAATATTATTATTTCCAGTTGCGATTGAATTACAACCGATCGCGACACTTGAACTTCCCGATGCGATTGTATTGTTTCCGATACAAATTGAGTTCTTGCCTTGTGAATATTGTCCTGCTTGATATCCAATCGCAATTGACCCTGATCCTTGCGAGTTTTGCCCCGATTGATACCCAATCGCAATTGACCCTGATCCTTGCGAGTTTTGCCCCGATTGATACCCAATCGCAATTGACCCTGATCCTTGCGAGTTTTGCCCCGATTGATACCCAATCGCAATTGACCCTGATCCTTGCGAGTTTTGCCCCGATTTATATCCAATCGCTATTGACCCAGTTCCTTGCGAGTTTTGTCCGGCGTTTGCTCCGATTGAAACGGCATATGTTCCTTGTGAATAATTACCCGCGTTATACCCAACAGCAACCGCGTATTGTCCTTGTGTATATTGACCCGCATACATACCAATACTTATATTGTTATTTCCTACAACCCATGCCGAAGTAGTCGAATTCCAATATATATAATCACCATAGTTTGTCCCAGTAACGCCTATTAGACCCGTTGGTCCTGTATTTCCTGTCGGTCCTGTATTTCCTGTCGGTCCTGTATTTCCTGTCGGTCCTGTATTTCCTGTATTGCCTGTCGGTCCTGTATTTCCTGTATTTCCTGTATTGCCTGTTGGTCCTGTATTTCCTGTCGGTCCTGTATTTCCTGTCGGTCCTGTATTTCCCGTTGGTCCTGTTTCCCCAGCTAGTCCGTTTGTGCCGGCTACTCCTTTATCGCCTTTATCACCTGTTGGTCCTGTTGCACCGGAGACTCCGTCTTGTCCGTCTTGTCCGTCTTTTCCGTCTTTTCCGTCTTTTCCGTCTTTTCCGTCTTGTCCGTCTTGTCCGTCTTGTCCGTCTTGTCCGTCTTGTCCGTCTTGTCCGTCTTGTCCATTTTGTCCGTTTAGTCCGTTTATGCCTGCTATTCCGTCTTGTCCATTTTGTCCGTTTAGTCCGTTTAGTCCGTTTATGCCTGCTATTCCGTTTGTGCCTGCGGAACCGTCCACGCATGATGTACCTGTTAGTCTCGTCCCTGTTATACCACTTAAAAATAAAATGGATGAACCCGTCAGCCCTACATCTTGAGAAACAGTTAAATGTTTTGCATTACAATAATTACTGCGAACTATATTACTATTTGTTGAAAAATTCATACCTCCGTATTTTTTAAACGACATTTATATATATAGTTTTTAAAATTATTTTACTTATTTTAACTATTTTAACTATTTTCGAGTAATTCGATTCTGGTTTTTAATAACCTATTTTCTTGTTTTAAATCCTGTATTTCTTTTACAATAAGTCCAATTAATCCAGTGTAATTTACAGACTGGAACGATTCACCGTCCTTTTCACCATCAACCAAATATGGAAAATATTGTTTAACTTCGTGTGCTAAAAACCCTATGTCATTTTTATGTGTAACTTTATTTTTAAACAAAATAGGTTTTAAATTATTTATGTTGACATCCATTGGAATACTTGTAACGTTTTCTTTTATACGATAATCGGATGTTGCGTAAAACGCACTCGCATAACAGTTTCCGGAAATATATACGTTTTGATTACTGGAGTTTCCAATTACAATTGAATTTGCTTGTGAAGCAAACACATTATTTCCAATAGCGATTGAGTTTGCGAATGAGGCGACTGCTTGGTATCCAATAGCAATAGATCCGGAACCTTGTTGTGAATACCCGGCTTGATACCCAATCGCAATTGAGTTTGAACCTTGTAGCGAATACCCTGCTTGGTATCCAATCGCGATTGTTCCTGTTCCTTGTTGTGAATATCCGGATTGATACCCAACCGCAAGAGCATAATATCCTTGTAGTGAATATCCGGTTTGATACCCAATCGCGATTGAACCCGTTCCTTGAGATAGGTTTCCGGATTGTTGTCCTATAGCAACCGCACTCTGTTGTTGGGAATATTGTCCCGATTGATACCCAATCGCAATTGACCCGGTTCCTTGTGAGTTTTGACCTGCGTTTGCTCCAATTGCAACTGCATTTGTTCCTTGTGTTCCCTGTCCGGCTTGATACCCTAGAGCAACCGCATTTGTTCCTTGATTATATTGACCTGCACCCCCGCCAATACTTATATTTTTACTTCCTACAGCCCATGCCTGAGTGTTTGAATTCCAATATATATAATCACCATACGTTGTCCCAGTAACACCAATTAAACCTGTTGGTCCTGTATTTCCAGTATTGCCCGTTGGTCCAGTATTTCCTGTATTTCCTGTTGCTCCTGTATTTCCTGTATTACCTGTATTGCCTGTATTTCCCGTAGGTCCTGTATTTCCTGTATTTCCTGTTGGTCCTGTATTTCCTGTATTTCCTGTATTTCCTGTATTACCTGTTGGTCCTGTATTGCCTGTTGGTCCTGTATTTCCTGTTGCTCCCGTCGGTCCTGTATTTCCAGTTGGACCTGTATTGCCTGTTGCTCCCGTCGGTCCTGTATTGCCTGTATTTCCTGTATTACCTGTATTGCCTGTATTTCCTGTATTTCCTGTATTTCCTGTATTTCCTGTTGGTCCTGTATTTCCTGTTGGTCCTGTTACTCCAGTTGCTCCCGTCGGTCCTGTATTACCTGTTGGTCCTGTATTTCCTGTATTACCAGTTGGACCTGTATTTCCCGTAGGTCCTGTATTACCAGTTGGTCCAGTATTACCTGTATTACCTGTATTACCAGTATTTCCTGTATTACCTGTATTACCAGTTGGTCCTGTTACTCCAGTTGCTCCCGTCGGTCCTGTATTACCTGTTGGTCCTGTATTTCCTGTATTACCTGTTGGTCCTGTTACTCCAGTTGCTCCTGTTGCTCCAGTTGCACCTGTTACTCCTGCTGACGCATAATAACTAATTTCACTTGTTGTTGTATCATAACATAACACATTGAGATATGTTTTGTTTGTTATTGGGGCAACAAAAAACCCGCTATTCCCACTAGTTATGAAACCACCTGTTGCGTTTAAGACAATTGAATTCGCGTATGTTGCCGTTGCTTGGTATCCAATAGCAACTGAATATGCTCCCTGTAAACTTTGTCCTGCTTGATACCCAATCGCGACTGCGTATTGTCCCTGTAAACTTAGTCCTGCTTGAGACCCAATTGCGACTGCGTATTGTCCTTGATTACTCTGTCCTGCTTGAAACCCAATCGCGACTGCGTATTGTCCTTGGGATTGTTGTCCGGATAGTCTCCCAACAGAAACTGCGAATTGTCCTTGAGAATATTGTCCTGATTGGTTTCCAATCGCAAGTGCGCTGGTTCCTTGAGAAAATGCTCCACAATTAGTACCAAGCGCGACTGCGTTTTGTCCTTGAGAATATTGTCCGGATGAGTTTCCAACTGCTAGTGCTCCAGTACCTTGGTATGTTCTACCTGAGGATAATCCAATAGCAACTGCGCTGGTTCCTTGATAATATTGTCCCGCGTTGTTTCCAATAGAAACAGTGTTTTGTGCTTGAGAATATTGTCCTGCGCTACTTCCAATCGCAACAGCATAAGTTCCTTGATTTGTTTGACCTGCCTCGAATCCAACCGCAACTGCTTGAGACCCTTGTGAACTTACTCCTGCGTTGTATCCAACCGAAACCGCATAAGTTCCTTGTGAATAATTTCCTGCGTAATATCCAACAGCAACCGCGTTTAAACCTTGACTAATTTCACCCGCATGACCACCAATATTTATATTTGTATCTCCAACAGCCCACACCGAAGTGTTCGAATTCCAATATATATAATCACCATAGTTAATTCCAGTAACGCCTATTACACCCGTTGGTCCTGTATTGCCTGTATTACCAGTTGGTCCTGTTGGTCCTGTATTGCCTGTATTGCCTGTATTGCCTGTATTGCCTGTTGGTCCTGTATTGCCTGTATTGCCTGTATTGCCTGTATTGCCTGTATTGCCTGTATTGCCTGTTGGTCCTGTATTTCCTGTATTTCCTGTTGGTCCTGTATTTCCTGTTGGTCCTGTTGGACCAGTATTTCCTGTTACACCTGTTGGACCTGTATTTCCAGTTGGTCCTGTGTTGCCTGTTGGTCCTGTTTCTCCTGTATTTCCTGTTACACCTGTTGGACCTGTATTTCCAGTTGGTCCTGTGTTGCCTGTTGGTCCTGTATTACCTGTTGGTCCTGTATTACCTGTTGGACCTGTATTTCCAGTATTTCCTGTTACACCTGTTGCTCCTGTATTTCCTGTATTGCCTGTTGGTCCTGTATTACCTGTTGGACCTGTATTTCCAGTATTTCCTGTTGGACCTGTATTTCCTGTATTTCCTGTATTTCCTGTATTGCCTGTTGGTCCTGTATTTCCTGTATTGCCAGTTGGTCCTGTGTTGCCTGTTGGTCCTGTATTACCTGTTGGACCTGTATTTCCTGTATTTCCTGTTGGTCCTGTATTTCCAGTATTTCCTGTTGGACCTGTATTGCCTGTTGGTCCTGTATTTCCTGTTGGTCCGGTATTTCCTGTATTACCTGTTGGTCCTGTATTGCCAGTTGGTCCTGTATTACCTGTATTACCAGTTGGTCCTGTGTTGCCTGTTGGTCCTGTATTACCTGTTGGACCTGTATTTCCTGTATTACCAGTTGGTCCTGTATTACCAGTTGGTCCTGTATTTCCTGTTGGTCCTGTATTGCCTGTATTTCCTGTATTGCCTGTTGGTCCTGTATTTCCAGTTGCTCCTGTTGGTCCTGTATTTCCAGTTACACCAGTGGCTCCAGTTGGTCCTGTATTTCCTGTTGGACCTGTATTTCCTGTTGCTCCGCTTGCACCTGTATTTCCAGTTACACCAGTGGCTCCCGTATTGCCTGTTGCTCCTGTTGAACCACCGCTTCCAGATATATAACTAATTTCTTTTGTAACTGTATCATAACATAATGTATTTGAATAAGTTATATTTCTAATTGGTGCTACATAAAACCCTGTATTTCCACTATTTAAAGCACTAGTTGACGCATTTAAAATTATAGAATTATTTCCTTGAGTAAGATATCCTGCTTGATACCCAATCGCAATTGAATATGAACCCTGTGAGTAATTACCTGCTTGATACCCAATTGCTACTGCGGTAGTTCCTTGACTAAGATATCCTGCTTGATACCCAATCGCAATTGAATATGAACCCTGTTGTGAATATCCTGCTTGAAATCCAATCGCGACTGCTTGGGTTCCTTGTGATATCTGTCCTGCTTGATAGCCAATTGCTACTGCGCCAGACCCTTGAAACCATTGACCTGCTTGATAGCCAACTGAAACTGTATTAAACCCCTGCGAATATTGTCCTGCTTGAAATCCAACAGCAACTGCTTGTGCGCCTTGGGAATAAAAACCTGCGCTATTTCCAACCGCGACTGAAAATTGTCCTTGTGTATATCGTCCGGCATCAAATCCAACCGCAACTGTTTGTGTTCCTTGTTTAAGTTGTCCTGCTCCACATCCAACTGAAACTGCATTTTGTTGTTGTCCAGAGCTTCCTGCTATCAATCCAATCGCAACAGAGTATTGTCCTTGATTTGTTTGACCTGCGTAATACCCAATCGCAATTGCGCCTCCTGCTTGGGTATTCTGACCTGCGTAATACCCAATCGCAATTGCATTCCCTCCTTGGGCATATTTTCCTGCCTCATATCCAATCGCAACACAATTGTATCCTTGACCCTCTTGTCCTGCTCCAGAACCAGCCGCAACCGTAAACCCTCCTTGGTTATTCCGTCCTGCGTAAAACCCAACAGCAACCGCTCCATATCCTTGACCACCTCCTGAATTACTTCCAATAGAAACCGTATATGCCGAAGAACCACCTCCTGCAGCAAGACCAATAGCAATCGCTTCTTGACCTTGATTATTTTTTCCCGCCTCTCGACCAATAGCAACCGCATCTGTTTGTTGTGATGTTGCTCCTGCTAAATATCCAATCGCAACACAATATTGTGCTTGTCTAGTTTGAGCTGTTTCTCGTCCAATCGCAATTGAATTTTGACTTTGTCCAGTATTACCTGCTAAATATCCCATCGCAATTGAAAATTGACCCTGACCGGTTCCTCCCGCATTTTGACCAATAGCAATTGCTTGTGGTGATTGGTTCGTTTGACCTGCTTGTAGTCCAATCGCAATTGACAGATTTGATTGTCCAGTTTGACCTGCTTGAGTTCCAATCGCAACTGAATTTCCTCCTTGATTTGAGTAACCTGCTTGAGTCCCAATCGCAACCGCATTATCCTGTTGATTTGAGTAACCTGCTTGATATCCAATTGCGACTGATTGGGTTCCTTGATTTGAGTTACCTGCTTGATATCCAATCGCAACTGCGTTTGTTCCTTGTCGTGAAAATCCTGCTTGAAATCCAATCGCAACCGCGTATGATCCTTGTGAAATATGTCCGGCTTGATATCCCATCGCAACAGCGAATTGTCCTTGGGAATAAAACCCTGATTGATAACCAACAGCAACCGCGTATTGTCCTTGTGTATATCTACCAGCATCAAGTCCAACCGCAGTAGCAAGTGTTCCTTGTTTAAATTGTCCTGCTCCGCATCCAATTGAAACAGCTCCGGTTTGTTGTCCAGTTTGTCCTGCTAAGTATCCCATCGCAACAGCGTATTGTCCTTGATTTGTTTGACCTGCTTGATTTCCAACTGCGACTGCTTGTTGTCCTTGAATTGAGTAACCTGCTTGATACCCAATAGCAACTGCGCTTCCTCCTTGTCCAGTTTGACCTGCTTGTTGTCCAATCGCGACTGCGCTTCCTCCTTGTCCAGTTTGACCTGCTTGTTGTCCAATCGCGACTGCGCCTGCTGCTTGAGCATTTTCACCTGCGCTTACCCCAACCGCAACCGTATTCCCTCCTTGGTTATTCCGTCCTGCGTAAAACCCAACAGCAACTGCTTGGGCACCTTGAGCACCTCCTGAATAAGGTCCAATAGAAACCGCATATGGCTGATTACCCTGTCCTGATCCAATACCAATAGCAATCGATTGTTCTCCTTGATTATTTCTTCCTGCCTCTCGACCAATAGCAATCGCATCTGTTTGTTGTGATGTTGCTCCTGCTGAATATCCAATCGCAACACAATATTGTCCTTGTCTAGTTTGAGCTGTTTCTCGTCCAATCGCAATTGCATTTTGACCTTGTCCAGTATTACCCGCTAAATATCCCGTCGCAATTGAATAATTACCTTGACCGGTTCCTCCTGCATTTTGACCAATTGCAATTGAACTCTGACCTTGAGCAGTTTGTCCGGCTTGTAATCCAATCGCAAGTGAATAAGCTGATTGAGCAGTTTGTCCTGCTTGATTTCCAACCGCAATGGAAAAAAATGATTGTCCAGAATTTCCTGCTTGGTTTCCAATCGCAATTGAACTTCCGCCTTGTGTGAACTGTCCTGCTTGATATCCAATCGCAACCGAAGTATCTTGTTGATTTGAGTAACCTGCTTGATATCCAATTGCGACTGAATTTAAAGCCTGTCGTGAATATCCTGCTTGATATCCAATTGCAACAGCGTTTGTTCCTTGTGAACCCTGTCCCGCTTGATACCCAATTGCGACAGCGTTTGATCCTTGTGATTGTTGTCCCGCTTGATACCCAATCGCAACGGCATATGTTCCTTGTGAACCCTGTCCTGCTTGATACCCAATTGCGACTGCGTTTGCTCCTTGTGATACTTGTCCTGCTTGATATCCAATTGCAACAGCATATGTTCCTTGTGTTTGTTGACCTGCTTGAAAACCAATCGCGACTGCTTGGGTTCCTTGTGAATAATTACCTGCTAAATATCCGAGAGCAACCGCACCGGTTCCTTGTGTATACTGACCAGCAAAACCACCAATGTTTATATTTGTATCTCCTACAGCCCATGCGCTTGGATTAGAATTTGTATTCCAATATATATAATCACCATAGTTAATTCCAGTAACACCTATTACACCAGATGGTCCTGTATTTCCTGCATTTCCAGTTGGTCCTGTATTTCCTGTATTACCAGTTGGACCTGTTGCTCCGCTTGCACCTGTATTTCCAGTTGGACCTGTTGCTCCGCTTGCACCTGTATTTCCAGTTGGTCCTGTATTGCCTGTTGGTCCTGTTGCTCCGCTTGCACCTGTATTTCCAGTTGGTCCTGTATTGCCTGTTGGTCCTGTATTTCCTGTATTACCAGTTGGACCTGTATTGCCTGTTGGTCCTGTATTTCCTGCATTTCCAGTTGGACCTGTTGCTCCGCTTGCACCTGTATTACCAGTTGGACCTGTATTTCCTGTATTACCAGTTGGACCTGTATTTCCTGTATTACCAGTTGGACCTGTATTTCCCGTATTACCTGTTGGTCCAGTATTTCCTGTATTACCAGTTGGACCTGTATTTCCTGTATTACCAGTTGGACCTGTATTTCCTGTATTACCAGTTGGACCTGTATTTCCTGTATTACCAGTTGGACCTGTATTTCCTGTATTACCTGTTGGACCAGTATTACCAGTATTTCCAGTTGGTCCTGTATTACCAGTTTCTCCAGTTGGTCCTGTATTACCCGTTGGACCAGTATTACCAGTTTCTCCAGTTGGTCCTGTATTTCCTGTTGGTCCTGTATTTCCTGTATTACCAGTTGGACCTGTATTTCCGGTATTACCTGTTGGACCAGTATTTCCTGTATTACCTGTATTTCCCGTTGGACCAGTATTACCCGTTGGTCCTGTATTTCCAGTATCTCCCGTTGGACCAGTATTACCCGTTGGACCAGTATTACCAGTTTCTCCAGTTGGTCCTGTATTTCCGGTATTTCCAGTATTACCCGTTGGACCAGTTGGTCCTGTATTTCCTGTATTTCCAGTTGGACCAGTATTACCAGTATCTCCCGTTGGTCCTGTATTTCCCGTTGGACCAGTATTACCAGTATCTCCCGTTGGACCAGTATTACCCGTTGGACCTGTATTTCCTGTTGGACCTGTATTTCCTGTTTCTCCAGTATTTCCAGTTGGTCCTGTATTACCAGTTGGTCCTGTATTACCAGTTGGTCCAGTATTACCAGTTGGACCAGTATTACCAGTATCTCCCGTTGGACCAGTATTACCAGTTGGACCTGTATTTCCTGTTGGACCTGTATTTCCTGTATTACCAGTTGGACCGGTATTACCAGTATTGCCTGTTGGTCCAGTATTTCCGGTTTCTCCTGTATTTCCAGTTGGACCGGTATTACCAGTATTGCCTGTTGGTCCAGTATTTCCGGTTTCTCCTGTATTTCCAGTTGGACCGGTATTACCAGTATTACCCGTTGGACCAGTATTTCCGGTTTCTCCTGTATTTCCAGTTGGACCGGTATTACCAGTATTGCCTGTTGGACCAGTATTTCCGGTTTCTCCTGTATTTCCAGTTGGACCGGTATTACCAGTATTACCCGTTGGACCAGTATTTCCGGTTTCTCCTGTATTTCCAGTTGGACCGGTATTACCAGTATCTCCAGTATTACCGGTTGGTCCTGTATTTCCTGTATTACCCGTTGGACCAGTATTACCTGTATCTCCAGTATTTCCTGTATTGCCTGTTGGTCCTGTATTACCAGTATCTCCAGTATTTCCAGTATTACCAGTATTTCCTGTTGGTCCAGTATTACCAGTATCTCCAGTATTTCCAGTTGGACCAGTATTACCTGTATCTCCAGTATTACCGGTTGGTCCTGTATTACCAGTATCTCCAGTATTACCGGTTGGTCCTGTATTACCAGTTGGACCTGTATTACCAGTTGGACCTGTATTTCCGGTTACACCAGTATTACCAGTATTTCCAGTTGGACCAGTATTACCAGTATCTCCCGTTGGTCCTGTATTTCCAGTTGGACCTGTATTTCCAGTTGGACCTGTATTGCCCGTTGGCCCAGTATTACCGGTTGCACCAGTTGGACCTGTATTGCCCGTTGGCCCGGTTCCAATTGGACCTGTATACCCGGTATAACCAGTTACACCGGTTGCCCCCGTATTGCCCGTTGGTCCTACACTTCCTGTAGGTCCCGTTGGACCAACATAATTAATAATTTTATTGGTGGTATTCAGCAAATTACATTGATATAATGGTTTTGCGTAAGACATATATAACTTTAAAATAAATTTATTTAATTAAATGAATTTATTTATTTTTATTATTTGTTTATTTCAAAATACATGTTTGGCATAGATATTATAACACTAGATACTTACAAAACCACATATTTATAAACTGAGTGTTTCAATCATCTGTCTTAATGTTAATATTTCCTTTTTTAAGTTTTTAATCTCTTCAACAGCATAAAGTAAAATATTATTCCATTCGATACCTTCCGGTTTTCCATCCTTTTTAAATGTAAATAAGGTATCTACCTCATCTATTTCTTCGGCTATATACCCAATCAAATGTTGTTTGGTTTCTTTCCAATCATATTCCCTTGCCCGAACATTATATATATTTGATGTGCTCCTGTTTAAATCAACTACATTTTCCTTATATTTTATGGATGAAGTCGGCATTACAATTTCAGAATCGGTATTATAATATAACGCACCACCGGTGGATGCCAAATTCCTTATTGGTTTAACGTAAAACCCTTCGGCTGTCCCGCTTAAATCGCCAGTTGATGCGTTTATAACGATTGAGCTTGCGGGTTGGTTCGTTTTTCCTGCATTGTATCCAATCGCTATTGCGTTTGCGCCTTGTCCGGTATAACCTGCTTGGAAACCAATCGCAACTGCGTATTGTCCTTGTGAATTTTCTCCGGCGTTTTGTCCAATCGCGATTGCTGTTACGCCTTGGGAATTTGAACCGGCATAGGTTCCAATCGCAATAGAATTTCGTCCTTGTGACCCGCTTCCTGCTCGAGAACCAATAGCAACTGAGAGTATTCCTTGGAATGTGTTTCCTGCAAAGTCTCCAATTGCGAGTGCTTGAGCTTGTTGTGAAAAAAATCCAGCAAAATTTCCAATCGCAACAGCGTTGTTTCCTTGTGTATATTGTCCTGCGTGGTGTCCAATCGCAAGTGCGTATTGTCCTTGTGTTCTTTGTCCTGCGTAATATCCAATGGCAACTGAATATTCTCCTTGTGTTATGTATCCTGCTTGAGAACCAATAGCAACTGAGTTTTGTCCTTGAGTTGTGTTTCCTGCCAGGGATCCAATCGCAACTGCTTGTATTCCTTGTGTATATTGTCCTGCTGCATTACCAATCGCAACAGAACTGTTTCCTTGTGTATTGTTTCCTGCGTAATATCCAACAGCAACCGCATTTAAACCTTGAATAAATTCACCTGCGTGACCACCAATATTTATGTTTGTATCTCCTACAGTCCACGCCGAAGTATTCCAATATATATAATCACCATAGTTAATTCCAGTAACGCCTATTACACCGGTTGGACCTGTATTGCCCGTTGGTCCAGTATTTCCTGTATTTCCTGTATTTCCTGTATTACCTGTATTTCCTGTATTACCTGTTGGTCCGGTTTCTCCAGTTGGTCCGGTTTCTCCAGTTGGTCCGGTTTCTCCAGTTGGTCCGGTTTCTCCAGTTGGTCCTGTATTTCCAGTTGGTCCTGTATTTCCAGTTGGTCCTGTATTTCCAGTAGGTCCGGTTTCTCCAGTTGGTCCGGTTTCTCCAGTATTACCAGTAGGTCCGGTTTCTCCAGTATTACCAGTTGGTCCTGTATTTCCAGTTGGTCCGGTTTCTCCAGTTGGTCCTGTATTTCCTGTTGGTCCTGTATTTCCAGTAGGTCCGGTTTCTCCAGTATTACCAGTAGGTCCGGTTTCTCCAGTATTACCAGTAGGTCCTGTATTTCCAGTTGGTCCGGTTTCTCCAGTTGGTCCTGTATTTCCTGTTGGTCCTGTATTTCCAATTGGTCCTGTATATCCAATTGGTCCTGTATATCCAATTGGTCCTGTATCTCCTGTAAGTCCTGTATAACCGGTTGGACCCGTTGCGCCAGTTGGTCCGATTTTTCCGGTTGGACCCGTTGCGCCTGTAAATGTTAAAACCTTAAGTTGTCTTTGAAATAGCGGTTTTGAATAAGACATATATAATCTAAAAATAATTAACTCTCAATATATAAACTAAAATAAACCATCTAAATATAATATTAATTCTATTTATATAATATGTCGTTCGATTTAACAATCGATAATTACAATAAAATAGAATTGATTGATATGTTCGAGTTACCTTCTAATTATGACACTTATATCGTAGAACAACAAGAAACAAAACTAAAAGAAAGTATTTTAAATAATAGCGGTAATATCACGCAACAAACACGACTTAAAATAGTCGAGTTCCTTAAAGAAGCGAAAAAAATCTTATTAAACGGTATTACACCAAAGATGACCGTGTCTGGAAGTCACGACGTCCAAGAACGACCATCCGAACCATATTTAACCTCTTTTCCAACGGATTATGTTAAAGGTGTAATTAACCCTTTAAAAAGAAGAGTTAATACCCGGTATTTAAACATAGATACTCGATTTAGAGAAAATTACTTTACGTGTCAATCAACGAATTACCATTTGGATTTACCGTTGAAAATTTCCGGCGTTATGTCCTTACAGTTATCCGCAATCGAATTACCCACCACATTTTTTAATATCTCTAAACAACTCGGCAATAATTTTTTTACTATTGAGGTGGATAATTATAATGACGGAACAACCACAGAGTCATATTCAACAGTCATTACATTACAAGACGGAAATTATGCCCCGTCTTCTTTAGTTGATTATTTAAATTCGATTGTTGGTATCATGGACCCACCGTTTAATCTATTGATTTTCACGCTAAATATTTTAAATACGATGATTTCAGGAACAGGTCAAATGGTTGTTGGTATATCATCAGCAAGCACTCCATTTAATTTTACGCTCAACTTTCAAGCAGATAAAAACGGGAATAACGATAACAATACACCATTACCTTTGAAATTAGGATGGACTTTTGGGTTTAGAAGTGGAAAATATGTAAATAACTCTACATATATTTCAGAAGGTGTTATGGACTTAACCGGCCCAAGATACATTTATTTAGTCGTTGATGATTTTAACAATAATGTGAATAACGCGTTTTACGGCGCTTTTAACTCCTCTATTTTAAATAAAAATATTTTGGCGAGAATCTCGTTACAGTCCAAGTTTTTCGATATTTTTATTGAAAATAACTTAAATGTCATCACCACACCCAGGCATTATTATGGACCTGTTGACATCCAAAAACTACATTTACAATTATTGGATGAATACGGTCGCGTTTTAGATATAAATAATATGGATTATAGTTTTTGTTTAATTTTACATACTGTTTACGACATTTAATTATGCCATATCGCCTGTCAGTTTAAATTTTGACCAAGAAACGGGACATATTTTTTTACCTCCGTCATATTTCACCGCTAGTCGTTCGTTAATTAATAAGGTATTTATATGGGTTCCCTCGAAATATACGTCTGCAAGAATTCTTCCGTATTTATCGTTTTGTATATTCTCCAAATTTACGGTTTTTTGTAAAACCAACGAAGACACGAAATCCTTTGCTAACTTGGCAACACTCTTTTCATCCGGATTTTTTCCTTTAATTTCGGGGGTATCTATCCCGTTTAATCTTACATGAAACCGGTATAATGGCGAATTATCATACGGCATTTTAGATGCGATTGTTATTGTATCCCCGTCATATACTTTAATTACCTTACCGGAATGCACCGGAAATTTGAATTCTACCGTATCTTCCCATTTAATTTCTTGGTCTGTCGACATATACTTATTCTTCTATTTATTATTTAAGTCATTACTTCTCAAATAATAAATATATATATTATATAAATGGCAATGTCTCGCAGTTTTAATTCTCAACTTCAAATTAATAATACATTTGGAACTGTTAAACCCAATTTATACGCAAGTGATTATATAGCAAATAAAAAAGCAAAGGCAATGTATTGTAACGCGACCGCAACATCCATTCCAACCAACTCATCCATATCTGTCTCAAACGACAAACAAATCAATAGTCAGGAAAACCTAATATTATTTAATAACGCTTCGCAATTAAAACAACAAGATGCATCTTATTGTGCTTTATATCCATTTAACACAGCTAACCTAAATATTAATTTATACACCACAACAGACCTTAGCGGGGTAAGTGTGCTTATTAATACTCGCGAATCGGCTGTTCCTCATACTAATATAACAGCCGAATATTATCCTTTATATGAGTTTTATACTCTTGACCCTTGTGGAAGTTTATTCGGAAATACCGAATGTTATAAAAGAAACTTTTTGAATTATTGGGTTCAAAATTCACCGGTTTTACCCATAAACGATATCTCGTGTAACACACCCATATACCAAAATTCCGATATTCTCCAGGGTGAAACATTATCTATTCCTTTCTGTGCAACACTTATAATTCTAGCTGATTATATAATTACAAATTATGGAACCGTTTATGTTTATGGGTCAGTTGAGATTTATGGAACCTTTATAAATTCCGTAGACGGTCAAATTCAGATTTATGATTCAGGGACCATCACTAATTATAGTAACAATACATTTAATAATTATGGAACTGTTATTAATGGAACCGTTCGAAATTCAGGTGCTAGAATTATAAATATTGGAACTATTAATTCAATGGAGACCACCGGAAATATAATTAATTATGGAACCATCATATCTCATGGACCATTTAATATTTATAATGAAGAACAAATAAATAATTATGGAATTCTGGATATTTCATACGGCACACTTACCAACTCAGGAACCGTTACTGGTTCGAATGGTAATTTTATTATTGATGCTAGCGGGTCGATATCCAACTTCGGCACTTTTGATATTCCGATTGATTGTAGTTTTAATAATTC
>Ga0194043_1000227_pt1 | contig 29433 bp, 26 predicted proteins | sample JunL4415m_MetaG_FD_161274 | JGI IMG/M metagenome (GOLD analysis project Ga0194043, IMG submission 161274) | Anoxic zone freshwater microbial communities from boreal shield lake in IISD Experimental Lakes Area, Ontario, Canada - Jun2016-L442-15m | ecosystem: Environmental > Aquatic > Freshwater >...
AGTGAAGAGGGAATGACTTGTGTTAAGAGTTGAGTGGCGTTTTGTGCCTGAATGTCTTGTGGATATGACAAAACACTCCCGAACAAAAGAGAGGAAAAAAGTATCAAAAAATAAAAATAGCGGCTCATCATAACAAACTCAGACCAGAAACTGAAGTCTTCTCTAGTATACAAGAATATAACAAGAAATCAAAAGCAGGCGAAAACACGAAACAGGTATGAAACGGGTAGAGACAGGTTTCAAACCTGTCTCTACAAGTGATGCTGATTTTCTTCAGGAAGCGGTGTTCACTAGAATCCGCGTACTTGGATTTTCTTGACCTTGGTCACATCGGCTTTGGGAAGCTTGATGGTCAGGATGCCGTTTTTGAGGGACGCCTCAGCCTTGTCGGAGATGATATCGACAGGAAGGAGGATAGATCGGGAAAAACCGCCCCAGTAGCATTCCTGGTAGTAATAGCTTTCATTGGGGATGACATCGTCGTTCTTGCGCTCGCCCTTGATGGTGACCATATCATTGTTGATGGCGACATCGAGATCTTCGGGTTTTACACCGGCGATCGTAGACTTGATGATGATGTCGTTGTCGGTCTGGTAAACATCGATGGTGAGTTGACCCTCAGCGTCTTCGCTGGCGGCACCATGCCAGGCATCGTCGTTGGTTGTCTGCTGTTGTGGTGGCGTTACTGTTACAGTTTGCTGGGGTTGGTTTTGATACATAGGAGTGATGATACTGGTTTCGTTTTCTTCTTCAAAAATCGCGAAGGCTGGTTTGCTTTGAGGCTCGTTCTCGATGGTTTTTGCACCGGTGAGCCGTTCAAAGAAAGACTGTTTTTGTTTCGTGGGCATAGGTTACAAGAATTAATTCACTTCAATTTCAGTATACTCCCAAGACGCGAGGCGTGCAAGAAAAACAGAAAAACTGATGAAAAGAAGTATGCAACTGAGCCCGAGCAGGACGAACCAGGGTGCGAGGACGAACGCGAGTGCGTTGTAAGTAGTATGGAAAAGTATCCCAGCAAGAAGGCTGAGGACAGCGATTTTTTGATGGCTGACAAAGAGAGAAAATGTAGCGGTGTGGAGGAGGAGGAGTGGTAGGAAATGTTGGGTGAGAATTGAGGAGGAGAGTGTTTGCCCGAGGTGTGCCAGCGAGACTTCGACAAGTGTGAATCCGAGTCCGAGAAAAAGAGGTGCGCTCCATCGGCGGGTGGCGGAGAAGAATGATCGGGAAAAGAAAAATGAGGAACATTCTTCGATGATGACGATGAAGACGAGTGTTGTAAAACCGATAGCCGATGGCTGGAGGAGGTTTTTGAAGAGAACAGGAACATTGATAAGACTCAGTGCTGTCTCACCGATGACGGCGACGAGCGCGCTCCCGATGCCAAAAAATAGAGCTGCTCCACCAGCGAGGAGGAAAGATGATGTTTTTGTCATGACTTTGTATTCGTGTCATTCCCGCGAAGGCGGGAATCTAGGTTCCACAGGACTTTGTATAACAACAGGATAGATTGAAAAAATAAAAAACTTTGCAAACCTCAATCCGTTTTGTATTTATATTGGGTGTGGTGGTGACTGGATTCCCGCCTTCGCGGGAATGACAAACTTGGTAGATTATGCTAATGAATCAAGAGCTTCGATAATTTGACTGAGCTTTTGTTGTGAATGGGTGAGTTCTACGCGTACTCCGGCAACTACATTTTCCGGCGCCTGATCGACGAAATTCTTATTAGCAAGTTTAGCGTTCAGACGAGAAATATATTGTTCAATTTCGGTTTTTTCTTTTGTCAGCCGAGCGGTTTCTGTTTCGATATCAAGCACACCCTCGAGATGGACAAATATTTTCATATTCGCTATGGAAATGTGCGCGGAATTTTTTGGAGAGATATCTTCCTGTGAGAAAGTGAGTGTCTCAATACGCGCCAATTTTTGGATAATCGCTCGTTGACTTTCAAGAAGATCTGTTTCGCTCGTAAGAATAGTCACATCAACTTTGCGAACCGGCTCAATATGATACACAGAACGGATATTTCTGATTTTTGTGACAATCTCGATAATTTTTTCAAAGCTATTTTTTTGCTCAAGATCAGCGGTGATGTTTTTTAGATTTGGCCATGATTCTACCATCAGTAATTTCTTCTCATCAGGATGCATTGACTGGAAGAGCGCCTCGGTAACGAACGGCATAAACGGATGCCACAACTTAAGCAGAGTTTCGAAAACGAATCGCAACACCGTATCGTTTTTTTCGATCTTGTGAATTTCGATGTACCAATCAGCAAAATTATTCCAAGTGAAGTCACGCAGTATTTCTCCGGCAAGAGAAAAATTGTATTGCTCGAGTAAGTTAGTAGTGAGCGAGACAGTGTTGTGCAATCGATCGAGAATCCAGTGATCAGTAAGTGAGAGCGTCCGATCGCTCGTATGGATGATTTCAGGAGTCTCTATGTTTTTGGATTGTGTCAAAACATACCTGCCGATATTCCAGAGTTTATTGGTGAAGTTGCGCGAACTTTTGATTTTCTCCGTGCCGATTTTGATGTCATTACCCGGTGTACTGCCTAGGACGAGTGCGAGTCGGAGTGCGTCGGCGCCGTATTCGGGGATGATGTCGAGCGGGTCGAGTACATTGCCGAGGGATTTGCTCATCTTTCGTCCCTGTTCATCGCGCACCAATCCGTGCAGGTAGACATTTTTGAAGGGGACTTCATCGAGGAAATATTTGGACATCAAGATCATTCGTGCCACCCAGAAGAAGAGGATATCGTAACCGGTCTCGAGGACGGTCGTCGGATGATAGATTTTCTCCCGTTGCCACTGAGCGTCGTCCGACCCCCAACCGAGTGTCGAAAAAGTCCACAGTCCCGAAGAGAACCATGTGTCGAGGGTGTCGGGATCTTGAGTCCAATTGTCGCCAACTGGTGTCTCAATACCGCAATATATTTCTTGCGCACGATACCATACCGGTATCCGGTGGCCGTACCAAATCTGCCTCGAGATGCACCAGTCGCGGAGGTTATCAATCCAATGGAAATATGTTTTGGTGAAACGCTCTGGAAGAATAGTGGTGTCGCCTGAGGACACCGCCTCTTGCATCAGTGTTTTGAGCGTCGTCTTCTTGCCGTTTCTTTCAAACTCACGGTTAACGCCAATGAACCACTGCTCGAGCGGCAAGACCTCGATGACATCACCATAACGATCGGATGTGCCCACACTCTGAGTGATATCCTCTTCTTTTTCAAGTAGGCCATTTTCTCTGAGTGTTTCGATAATTTTCTCGCGAGCATCAAGCGCGGTCAGTCCTTGGACAGACTGCGTGTTTGGTGTCATAGTGCCATCTTTGCCGATGACCGGAGTACCGAATTCTATTTCATTCTGATGTCGGAGATAGAAGTCATAATCCGTGTGACTGTGGGTAGGGGTGATGCCAACCGCACCGGTACCGAACTCCGGATCAACCATTTCGTCCGCGATGATTTTTATTTTTAGCGGAGTGCCACAAAATTCACCGGTAAATTCCTGCCCGATATACTGCTGGTAGTGTTCGTTTTTGGGGTGCACCGCGACGGCCGTATCGCCGAACTTAGTTTCGGGGCGTGTGGTGGCGATAGCAATAGGGAAGTCTTTCCAATATTTGAACGTATACAACTTCGCCGCGCGTTCGATGTGTTCCACTTCGTCATCCGAGCAAGTGGATTGTCCTTTGACCGACCAATTGATCGGGCGACTACCACGGTAAATGATGCCATCATCGTACATTTGTTTGAAGGCGGTGCGGACAGACTTGTTGCGTTGTTCGTCTAGAGTATAGGCTTCGCGCGACCAGTCGAGCGAGGAACCCATCTTTTTGGTCTGGTTGACGATAGTGTCGTGACTCTGCTGTGCGAAGTCTTCCACACGCTTGAGGAATTCTTCGCGCGAAAAATCGTGGCGGGTTTGGCCGGTTTCTTTGTGGATGATATTTTCAACCTTGCTCTGCGTGGCGATGGCGGCGTGATCGGTACCAGGGAGCCAGAGGGTGCGGTAGCCGTGCATCCGGTGAAAACGGGCGAGGATGTCCTCGATAGCGAGCATCGAAGCATGACCGACATGGAGATTGCCCGTGACATTGGGCGGTGGGAGCACCATAGAGAACACCGGCGCATCGCTGGCAATCAATTTATCCTCGAGCATTTTTTCTGGGTGAAAGTACCCACTTTCCTCCCATTTTTTATAGAGTGAATCCTCCCATTCTCGGGAATCATACGCCTTGGGAATGTCGAGCGTCGCGGGAAGTATCGGTGATGGAGTGTTCATAAAAGCGCGAAAAAAAGAAAGGCAAACATACCTCTAGAATAGCATAGTGAAAGAAAAACTCAACAACAGGGCGCTAATTTTCGTGTTGATGATTTGTTCAGCCTAATCAAATGTAACATTTATTTGCGGTCGTGAATAAATGTTACATTTTTTATAGCGAAGGAAAGAAGATTTAGCTTTCCTCGATTTCGTAGAACACTTTGTAATCCCGGGCGAAGAAGCGCAGGGCGAGGTGGAAGATGCTGTAGGTGATGAAGAACGCCGCGAAGACATCGATGGAATAGTGTAAATGCCCGAGGAGGACGGCGGTGCCGAAGATGAGGGAGACAATGATAGAGATGATGCGGATCGGCCGGACATTCCAAAAGATGAGGGCGATGAGGAGGGGGAAGCCCGTGTGTCCCGAGAAGAAGAAGTCGCCACCGAAATTGAAAACACTGAAGAGGTCGTTCGGATTGAGTGTGGCCTGCGTGGGAAACGGCGCGAGGTGTGTGAGGGAAATGAAAATGGAACGGATGAAGATGAAGAGTGCCGAGGCCTTGAGGGTGAAGGCGATGCGTTTGGGTTCGAAGAGGAGTATGAAAAACACAAAAAGAGCAAAGAGAAGTGCGCCTTCATTGACAATGAAATCGACATTCCAGACACGAGTGTTAGAGAGGATGATGTCTTCAACCGGATTGCTGGCGTGCGTGGTGGCGTAGATTGATGCGATGCGGTTTATTTCGAGGCTGATGAGGAAGAAGAGAGCGCCATTGATGGCCGAGAGTCGGACTCCGGATTTCCTCCAGTATTGGGCGTGTTTAGTGAGGATTTTGTTCATAAAAATTATTGTGTTGAGTTTATTGTGGTGTAGAGATGCAAGATACTCTCTCCTCTAAAATACCTCAAAAAACGATATTTGCAAATGCAACTGAGAATATTTTTTGGGAGGTCGATAACGGGTGTGCGGTTTCTAAACTATTGACAATTTAATGAAAAGGATGTATATTGAAATGTCAGTTCTTTGAAATACAATCATCCGAATTTTTCGTGGTGCAGAGCAACTCAATCAAGTAGAGTGGGTGTTTCTGTACCACGATAAACCCGATGATATCAGGTGAGTGGTGGAATTTTTCTTGTAACGATTTACGAATGCTATAGAGGAGAATCATCATGAGTGGTGATGAAATTAAAAAAGAATTCCAACAGGCTGTTTGTGAGGCACTGCCGTTGATGGATCAGTCAGGGATGTCGCAACTAATCGATCATCCTGAAGCATTGAAATTAATTCTCGCGGAGGCAATTACGCTGGTGAATATTTTAAAAAAACTTCAGGAGAATAAAATGATGCCACGGTGTGTTGCGCCTGACTATCACTTCACGCCACAGCAGGTACTCGATGCGACCGGGCGGAAGCAGTTGGTGAATAAGGTGGTATTGGAAACGATGCCTCGGCCGACTGGTGGGGGAGAAAAACAAGTGGAGTTTTACTGGCCGGGTTATTCACTGACCGATGACCAGCTCGAAAGAAAATTTTCGGAGAAAAATTGGGTATCGGTTGATTTTTATACATTGTGTAAGATCAATCAATTGGAACCAAAGTTAGCGGAAAAATATCCGAATGCCACTCACTGGAAAAACAGTGATGGAGAGTGGTGTTATATTCTTTTCACCCAAGACAGTTATGGCCCAGTAGTAATTGTCGGTAGTGTTGGTGCCGAGGATGAGGAATGGTCCGATGATTGGTGGTTTCCCGGACTACCCATCTGATGACATAAAATTAAAACCCCATAGTATGTACCTATCTGGAATATGATAGTGTAGTATATGGGGTTTTTAATTTGTGAGAAACCTGAATAGTCGGATGGTATTAGGATTAAGACTGTGTCTCAAGAAGCCTTTTATGGGTGCAGAAAAGGGTAGATAGTGTATAATTAGATATGCCGTCTGTTACCGGTTGTTTTTGAGAAGAGTTTATGGAGAGTAGTCTCATCGATTTTATTATCGTGTATAAATATATTCTTCTTGTCCCCGCGGCTTTTGTCGAGGGTCATATTGTCACGCTCATTGCCGGGTTTTTGGCGCGTCTCGGCTATCTCAACCTGCTCTTGGCCGGTATCAGTGTCATCTTCGGAAATCTCTTGGGGGATGTGGCGCTCTACTGGTTGGGCTATCACAAGGGTATCGCGGTGGCGAAGGGTTGGGGGAAATACTTCGGTATCACGGAAGCGTCTATCGAAAAAATGACGGAAGTGTTTCATCATCGCACCAGCCGTATCCTGCTCATCTCTAAGTTGACGAATGGGTTTGGGTTAGCGATGGTGGTGTTGTTTACAGCCGGCCTGACGCGTATTCCTTTTCGGGCGTTTATGTTGTGGAATACCATCGGCGAGTGTCTGTGGACAGGTATCCTCATATCGGTCGGGTTTTTCTTAGGGCAGCTCTATGTAGTGGTGGACAATGCTATTTGGCGAATTGGCGTGGTTGGTTTTTCGCTTGGCCTTATTTTCTTGGCTATCCGATTTTTTTCTTATATGAGTAAAAACCGCGTATGAAAATCAGCTTTGTAATTCCAGCCTATAACGAAGAAGAGGTTATCGGCGTTTGTCTGAAGGCGGTGACCAGCGAGATAGCGAGGAATGCCGGTGAGTGGGATACAGAAGTGATCGTAGTCAATAATGCGAGTGTTGATAAGACCAAGGAAATCGCCTTATCTTTTCCCGGCGTGCAGGTGGCGGACGAGACCCGCAAGGGTTTGGTGTGGGCGCGTCGGGCGGGATACCTCGCCTCGACCGGAGAGCTTATCGCTAATATCGACGCGGATACCAAGATGCCGGTCGGTTGGCTCAAGAAGGTGAAGTATGAATTTAATCGCGATTCGAAGTTGGTCGCATTGAGCGGCCCGCATATATTTTATGACGCGCCATTGTATACCCGGGCTATCTCGCGACTTTTCTATATCGTCGGATTTGTTTTCGACAAGATGAGTGAATTTCTATTTAAGAATGGCTCGATGTTACAGGGTGGGAATTTCGTTTTGCGTCGGGAGGCGATGGAGAAGATCGGCGGTTTCGATACCTCGATTGAATTTTATGGTGAAGATATCGATATAGGACGGCGGATGCATCGGATAGGTACGGTGAAGTGGACTTTTGCTCTCCCGATATATGCTTCCGGGCGGCGGTTTGTGAAGCAGGGCATTTTGAAGACGGGCCTGCTGTATATGATGAATTATCTTTGGGAGAGTTTTTTTAAAAAGCCTCTCAGTACGACCTACGAGGATATACGGTTGAAAAAGAAGGATTGATTTGAAAGATGTCATCCTCGGGCTTGACCCGGGGATCCAGGTTTTGTATTTATATATTTATAATATTTGCAGTTTCAGATTCGCGTTTGGTTCGAGCGTTTGCCAAGTGGTGAACGCTTGTTCTTTGTCTGAATCGGATAGCTGCTGCCAGCGGAGGAGGGCGGCCGAGCCGATCATCGCGGCGTTGTCGAGGGAATATTTGAATTCGGGTGTGAGGAAAGTAGTGTCGGGAAAACGGTGAGAAATCATCTGCGCAAGTTGTTCACGTAGATGTACGTTAGCCGAGACGCCACCGGCGATGACGACGGTTTTTGGAGTATACTCCTCGATAGCCTGTTTGGTTTTGGACACGAGTACTTCGACCACGGCATTTTGAAACTCACCACAGACGGCGTTGATGAAATTTTCATCGGCGAGTGTTTCAGCTGTTTGTTTTTGCAACGCGTAGAGCACAGCGGTCTTGATGCCGGAGAAAGAAAAGTTGTAATCACCGGAATTGATCATCGGCCGCGGAAGCGTGATTGACCCCCTCCCATCAGTTGAGGAGACCAGCCCGACAGAGTCATTCTGGCGGGGGGGCAGAGTGAGGTCTGATTGAGAATTTGATTTTTGGAAATTGGAATTTGATGCTTGGAATTTGCTAGCACGGAGTGCGACTGCTGGCCCACCAGGATAAGCGAGGCCGAGCATTTTGGCGACCTTGTCGAAGGCCTCGCCGACCGCATCGTCCTGCGTCTCGCCGAGAATTTCATAATTAAAATGATCGCGCATCACAATGAGTTGCGTGTGCCCACCCGATACCACTAACGCCAACAATGGAAATGTGTCGGGTTGGGTTGTATTCTCACCAATAAAGTTCGCATAAATATGCCCTTCGATATGATGAATCCCAAGGAGGGGTTTGTGCCAACGGTAGGCGAGTGTCTTGGCGGTTTGGACACCGATGACGAGTGCAGGGATGAGCCCGGGGCCGGCCGTGACCGCGACGAGGTCGATATCGCCAGGCGTGAGTGTGGCTTCGGCAAAAACCGCCGTGAGGAGCGGTTGGATATTTCGGCTGTGTTCGCGAGCGGCGAGCATCGGGACGACTCCTCCCCACGCTGCGTGGAGCGCGGTTTGCGAGGACAACATATTTGCGACCACGCGTATGGATTGCGTCTTTTTGTCCAGCTCGACAATTGCCACCGCCGTATCATCGCAGGATGTTTCGATACTGAGTGCGAGCATAAAAGTTGTTATTTGTACCGCGTAGGGGATTTGAACCCCTGATTTCCAGGATGAAAACCTGGCGTCCTAACCGGGCTAGACGAACGCGGCATGTACTTTACTCTATTCTATCAAGTAACTCTTTCTTTTTAAAGCTGTTGTTTTTCAATTCAAGCTCTCTTTTTCTCGCGAACGTCTTACTAGCGTACGCTTCGTAGTATACGAGTGTGAAGGGTACGAGATGTTTGATTGATTTTGTTTTGCCTAAGTTGTGTTCTTGGAGCCTTTTCCGTAAGTCCTCAGTACTACCGATATAATAGTATTCTTTCAGAGTGCTTTTGAGAACATATGTGTAGAACATAGATCGACGAAATTCGATTTCCAGGATGCCACCCAGAGGGTGGTCAGCCTTTGGCTGAAAAACCAGGGCGTCCTAACCGGGCTAGACGAACGCGGCATATAAACAAAACAAAAGCCCATTACTCAGATAGGGTTTGACCTTAGTATAGCAAGGATTGCCAAAAGAGCAAGAGTCGGCCGTTTACGGATTGGAGGGGATACTGTATTGTCAAAAGAGGCTATTTGAAGTTGTAAATGACGATATTTTTATGATCAAGAAAGACAATATTAAAGTGTGCGTGCATGATACCTGTTGCGAGCGGGGAGCGAAGGAAGTCCACGCTTGTTTGAAGCACTCTTTCGAGTCAAATGACGATGTAGAAGTAGTTGCCACGCCGGACTGTTTCCGGTTTTGCAAGCAGGGAGTCAATGTTGCCGTTAACGGGAATATTCTTCATGGTATTCGCCCGAGCGATGCCACTCGACGGGTGGAATCGGAACTCCGGCATCCAGCACGCAAGCTCGACGGACTTGGGCAGCGCTCGATAGATGACCTAGATGATGTTTTAGCCGGCTTATTCTAGGTGTTGGATACTTGCCCTCTGTGGCGGGGATATGGTACAATATTTTTTGAGGTGGAAGGGTATTCCGAGTATTTTAACAAGAGGGAAAGTTTTTTGTTTATTCGTAACAAAGAAAGCCTATGAAGGATGAAAAAACACGAGAGGAAGAAGAGGAAACAGTAATAGAAGAAATGGAAAGTGAAACAGCTGAAGAAGCAGGCCACAAAAAAGTTTTCACTTTGGATTGGCGAGCAGGCTGTGCGAAAATGAAACAGTGCGCCGGCAAGCATCAGATTTCTTTTCGGCTTGTACTTTTGGTTGTTGCTCTTGCTGTGGGTTTTGGTGTGAAGTGGGAAGTGTCTCCGCGGGTAACGATGGGTTTTCAAGATTATACCGTGCTCAACAAGACGACCTATGATTTTGGCGCGGCAGAAAAACGGTTGGCGGATCAGGCAGAGCAATCGGCAGCCGATGGCAATAGTGCTCCATCGAATGCCATCGCTCCAGTCGGTGCTTCGTGCAATGGTGGACTTTAATAGAATATTCGTTTTGAATTTTTAACGCATAAATGATATGGACGAAGTAAAAAATGACAAGGTGAAGGAAGCGGAGATCGTGAAAGAAGACATGACAGAAGAAGTCTCGACTCCTAACACTCCGGAGAGCGAGGCGTCCACGAAGAAACAAAATCAGAATCTGGTGGCGCTCAGTATCGTTCTACTCGGTTTGTTTTTGGGAAGTATTTTTGTGGATTTCGTGCAATTGGTTCGGCGTGAAGGTTTCTCACTGCGGGCGCTCCAACAGGCGAGTGTCGTCGAGATGGCAGGCAAGACATGGGTGTCCTATACCGATCCGAAGATTCAGGTGAAGGTATTGACTGATGCTACTTGTACGGCGTGCAATGCCGATCAGGCCTTGGTCTCGCTTCGCAAGGCGATGCCGACACTCGATGCGACGGTGATCGATATCACGAGTCCCGAGGGCAAGAAGTTGGCCGATCAGGAAAAAGTGAAGAGTTTGCCGGCGTTTTTCTTTAGTCCGTCGGTCGAGAAATCATCGATATATGCCCAGGCTGGGCCGGTGTTCGGCAAGACTGGTGATGGTTGGTATGCCTTGGATACGGCGAAAGTCGGTATGCCAGCAGGAAAGTTTTTGGAAATCCCAACGATCAATAGCGATGCGCTCGTGCTCGGTAATCCGGATTCTAAAGTGAAGGTGATCGAGTTTTCCGATTGGCAATGCCCGTATTGCAAGGCTTTGCAGCCGACGATCAATCAGATGTTGAGCGAGTATAAGGATAAGGTGTATTACGCGTATGCCCAGTTACCATTGACATCGATTCACCCGCAGGCTATGACTTCTGCGTTGGCTGTCGAGTGTGCCAATGAACAGGGTGCAGGAAAGTGGTATACTTATGGCGAAAACCTGTTTACTACGCAGGCGGATTGGAGTAAGACGACGGGTGCGCAAAAGTTCAAGGACTATGCTGCCACGCTCAAACTTGATGTTGCCAAATTCGGTCAGTGTCTCGATAGTAAGAAATATGCAGACAAAGTTGCTGCTGATCAAGCGCAAGGCGAGTCATTTGGTATTTCTGGCACACCGGGAGTTTTCGTGAATGGGCAGTTCTTTGGAGGTGTGGTTGATTACCCTACTTTGAAGAAGGCCATCGATGACGAATTGGCGAAATAATTCGTTTTCGGTTCGATAGAAATAAAACCACCCGATATCAAGGGTGGTTTTATTATGTGTCTATTTTTCATTGAGCCATCTTCCGGGATCGAACCGGAGACCTGCACGTTACGAGTGTGCCGCTCTACCAACTGAGCTAAGATGGCGTATGTCTTCTTCAGGTAGTATACGAAAAAGGCTTGTATTTGTCAAAAAAGTAAGAGTTATCAGATAAAAAAACTATCCCGATGCGAGGATAGTTTTTTACAGGAATGTTTATTATCTTTGTTGTGGCGGTGTTATCTGCGCGTGGCGCCTATCCTTGAGGTTGCCCGCCACCTTGAGTTGATCCACCGATCAAGATGTTTTTGGCAGTGATGCTGCCATCGGGATTAGCTTTCCCGGTGATGCGTACCTGTGTCCCGGTAGTTATATCGTCGAGACTGCCGGGGGTTGATTTTTTGACGATGGTCGAGCTTGAACAAAGGGCGATTTTTGAACTGCCATCCGGCATCGTAATTGTGAGATTAGTAGTGTCTTTAGCTGTAATTTGTCCAGTGACGAAAACATCACCAGCAACACGGGCGCTCCCTGTTCCATTTGTTCCCGAGGCATTTCGTCCAGATCCCTGACTATAGGCTCCAGGTGTTGTCGTTTTACTTGAAGCAAACTTTGTACCACCGTAATAGCCGACTCCGCTCCCGATAATTAAACCGATAATCCCGATGATAATACATTGTTTGTTCATAAGTTTTTTGTCTTAGAGGGGTTTTTACTCGTAATTTACTTCTTCGAGTATAGCATATTCCTCTCAGCTCGTCTTTGTTTTTCGCGAGGGTGTTGCTGGTTGATTGTTTGGGGAAGGCGATGGAGTGGATGGCGATAGAGTGGCGCTAGTTTGACTGTCTTGCGAATTTGTTTGTGGTGGATTCGAAAGAGTGATCGAAGACTGATTGCCTCCGGGGAGTCCTGATAGTTTGATGAGATATCCTCCGATGATGATCGCACCGAGGGCGATAATTCTATATTTTTTCATAAGAAATGAAGCATAATGGATTGTAAGCACTTCAGTAGGATACATTATTTAGAGGAAAAAGTCAATGATAGGACTTGACAAGATCGTTTTCATAGGATACACTTCTACCGGTAGTTTAACAAATGAGGTATATTAAATGAAAAAAATAGCGCGTAATACACTGCGTACAGTTCTTCTTCTTTCGTTTTTCTTGCATAATCCTATGGTTGAAGCGTCCGTAAAACGGTCGCATTCAGGAAAAACAGAAAGAACTGGACATAAGCATCATAACGCTCCTGTAAGACATCTTTCCGTGCACAAAAAACATCGGAAAGTAACCATCGCAAAGGGCAAACGAGCAACGATGATGAAACTCAGTGTAAAGAGAGTTGCAGTTAATCGCCACCGCAGAAAATTTACGGTTGCGTGGCGCGTATCTTTTTATGGTCGTGGGTTTGCCGGGAGGAAAACGGCGAATGGTGAGCGTTTTAACCCAAATGGTTTGACCGCCGCGCATCGCACCTTGCCATTTGGTACAAGACTCCATGTCAGAAATCTCAAAACACTAAAAAGTGTTGTTGTTCGAGTCACTGACCGGGGTCCTTATATCGCCGGGCGAAGTCTCGATTTGAGTCACGGTGCCGCTCGCAAGGTTGGTCTCACCGGTGTAGATAATCTGCAGGTGACGGTCTTAAGTTTTCCTAGAGAAGGCGGGTAAACTACTCGCTTGCTCCTGAGAATATTCTAATGTTTGTAAAAATAAGTCCCCTCCAAAAAAGAGGGGCATTTTTTTATTTTGAATATCCTGGGGGGAGTATGGTATACTATCAAAGTAATTTTTGAATCATTGCCTATGAGGAAAAAGATTCTTGTTGTGAGCGGGCTGATTATTGCAGTATTGACACTGAGTGGATGTTCTCCAAATGATACGCCGACACCACTCCAAACGAGCACCAAGTTGACGCAGGAAGATATCGTGAAAAACACTTCAACGCCACCTCCTGCTCCTACTTCTGTGCCAGCACCCGTGCCTACGCCATCCAATAATCCATCAGATACTACAACTAAACCTATGCCTAGCACAACACCGACTCCAGCAGTTTCGTTTGATCCAAAAGATCGCAGCTATAGCAATCAGTATAGCTCTGCGGTGATCCATACGAGTTTGGGTGATATCACCGTGAAGTTGCTCACCGATGTCGCGCCGATGACCGTGAATAATTTCCTCAAGTTGGCCGATAATCACTTTTATGACGGGATATTGTTTCACCGGGTGATCAAGGGATTTATGATCCAAGGTGGTGATCCGAATTCGAAGTTGGCCGACTGGTCACAACACGGTACGGGTGGTCCGGGATATAAGTTCGCTGATGAATTGGACAATAAGCCTCTGATGCGAGGAGCGCTGGCGATGGCGAACTCAGGACCGAATACAAATGGTTCACAGTTTTTTATCCTGACCGCACCGACCTATAGCGGACCATATACGCACTTCGGCGAAGTGACCAAGGGGATGGAAATAGTGGATGCCATTGAGGGTGTGCAAACGAATAGCAATGATCACCCGTTGCAAAATGTTGCTATCACCGGCGTTGATCTGGTGAAGAAATAAAAAATAGAGTTTTATTTTTCTGCCACGAGACGACCACCGAGGAGTGAGAGGGCTTGATCGAGCATCGGTGAGGCTGTTGGCGTTGCTGTCGGAGCAGTGGATGATGTATCAGCTTCGACGAGTGTGGTGAGAATTTTTGGCTGGATGCCGATAACTTGCTGGAGGAGGGCTTCGAAAGAGGCTCTCGTTTTGTTTTGGGCGAGTTGCTGCTGGTGAATAGCAAACGCCACGCGGATAGTGAGCGTGTTGTTGGAAAAACTCGTTGGTTGCGCCGCTGCCAAGAGAAAGCCGAGGGAGGGCGAGGTGTTTTTGGCGGTTGAGATGACCGATGGCCAGAGGCGCACTATGTCTTGAAGCGTGAGGGATGAAGCTGTAGACTCTTTGACGGTTTCAGGATCTTTTTTTGTAGTTTGTGAAGGTGTCTCTTCTTGTATCGGCAGAGATGCAAGATCTTGCGTCTCTGTGCTGTGTGTTGCCGTTTGTTTTTGCGTCTCGGTAATTTTTGGTAGTGTTTGTTGTTTTTGAGAGGAAAAATCTTGCGTCTCTACCATTCGCGGCTGTGGTTTTGGTAATGACTGAGGCACTGAGGGAGGAGAGGAGACCTGTTGTTGGTCAGCGTATTGGGAAAAATATTTCGCGAGGGCGATCTCGAGCGGGAGCTCTGGGATAGAGGCGAGGCGGATGTCACGGCGAGCAGCGATGAAGAGCTCGATGAGCGTGATGATTTCCCGTGGTTGGAATGTCTGAGCGAGTGATTGTAGGGTGGTGAATTGTTGGTCGGAGAGTTCGCGCCGGAAGGTCTCGATGAGACCAGGTGCGACCGTGATGAGGAGGACACGCCGCAGCGAGTGGAGGAGTGCGTCCGAAAAAGCGACGAGGTTGAGTCCGTTGCCGGCGATCGTCTGTAATTGCGTGAAGGCGTCGAGCGTGCGGCGGAGGGCGATCGTTTGGATGAGTTGCGTGATGGATTGTTGCGAAGTGAGTCCGAGGAGGTCGGAGACTTCCTGAGCGGTGATGTGTTTGTCTTCGAGTGAGATGACTTGTGCTAGCAGTGATTCGGCATCGCGCATCCCACCCTCGGCCGAGAGAGCGATCATTTCGACGGCTTCGGCTTCGATCTCGATACCTTCCTTCTTGGCGATGAGGGTGAGTTTGGTGAGGATATCGTCGAGGGGGAAACGAGTGAAATCAAATCGTTGGCAGCGTGAGAGGATGGTGGCGGGGATTTTGTGGACTTCGGTGGTGGCGAGGATGAAGATAGCGTGTGCAGGTGGTTCTTCGAGGGTCTTCAGGAGTGCATTCCAGGCGCCGCCCGAGAGCATATGGACTTCATCGATGATATAGATTTTGTAAGTCCCTAATGTAGGTGCGAGTCGGATCGTTTCACGGAGTTCGCGGATATTGTCGACACCGGTGTGTGAAGCGGCATCGATCTCGATGATGTCGAGTGAGCGATTGTCATTGAATGCGAGGCAGTGCGGGCAGGCGAGACAGGGTTCGGCACCATTGCGATTGGAGCAATTGAGAGCGCGGGCGAAGATGCGGGCGACGGTGGTCTTACCAGTGCCACGCGGTCCGGTGAAGATGTAGGCGTGGCCGATACGCTGGTGGAGGATAGCGTTGGTGAGTGTCTGGATGATATGGGGCTGTCCGACCACATCGGTGAAAGTCTGCGGGCGGTATTTACGGTAGAGCGTAGTGGACATAGATGGTAAAAATATATGAAAGTCTATGCGTAGTATAGCAAAAAAAGAGAAAGGTTGGAAATGAGGAAAATATCAAAAAACACCTCAGAAATGGGTGTTTTTTGAAAGAGATTTCCTAAGTTACTTCTTGAACACGAAGAGTTTGTAGCCGACGAAATTCCAGGCGAGACCGACGATGCTGCCGATGGCTGCGGCGAGAAGGCCGAGCTGATTGGCGGTGACACTTAAGTGAACAAAATGGAAAATACCAGACGCGACCGAAATGTTAATGAGAAATCCAATGAGACTGACGGCGAAAAAAGAGGTAAATTCCGTACCGGTGTTTGACGAAGAATTAGCGTGGAATGTCCAGTATTTGTTCCAATAGTAGCTGTTGATATTGGCGAGGATAAATGAGATACCCTTATAGAGAGAATAGATGGCGATGCTCGAACCAAAAATCGAGATCCATGGGGTTTCGGGAGGGAGTATAGCTAGGGAGAGCCATGTGAGGATGCCGAGATCAACCAATGTGTTGAGTCCGCCAACGACGATGAATTTGGCAATTTGCCAAACAATAGCAATACGTCGAGCAATCCACGAAGCGATCACTAATCCAAGAATTGTGAGAATGGCGAAGAGCGGCACGAGAACGAAACGAAGAGAAAGGTAGAGACCAGGTGCGAGCGTTTGGAGTATGGGGAGGAGGAGGAGTCCGATGGCGAGGCCGGCACAAAGACCAAAAATATAATCTTTTCGTGTTCCAATCGAAACAGTCGTTTGCGGAGGAATGTTTTCAGTGGGCATAATAATATTTTAATTAGGCTTGATTCGCGGCTGTCGGAGTGGAGTCTTTGAGCCATTCATCGATTATTTCTTGGCGGAGGCGTTCTGCTTCTTCATCGTTAACTGTTTCGGCTTTTGGCGGAGTTGCTGCTATGGTGTCATCAGCGGAGTTTTCTGTTTTTTCAAGAGCTTCTTGTTCGACGGGAGCGGCTTTTTTCTTTTTCTTTTTGGGAGCCTCCTTTTCTTGATCGGGCTTAGCGATTGTCTCTTCCGTGGCTACTGGTGATTCCTCGGTTGTTTGGACGGGTGCTGCGAGATCTTTTTTCCAGTGTTCCATATCGGTGACAGGCCGAGGCGCGACTATGGGGCGTATGAGATTTGTTGTCGAAGCAATGGTGCCTCCACTGTGCCATCCGAGCGAGCTGGCTTTTTGAATGATGTTTTCGATGGCGCACCAGGCTGCTTCCATATCCCGTGGGATGACGATGGCTACTTCGTCACCGGGTTCTGCTTTGAAATAGGTGATGGATGCGAGCAATACCCGATAGGCTTTGTTGTCGGCGACGATGAAATAGTTGCCGGTTTCATCTTGGGAGACGATGCCGATAGCGTGTTTGCGTTCTGCGGGCCCGATTTGCTTGTAGATGAACGAGCCTTCGGGTGTGATAGTGAGTTTGAGTGTGTCGCCTTGGACGAGCTTGGATTTGGATGCATAGTTGGCAGGGACTGGATAATGCTTATTGTCATTGCCGAGCATAATCTGCCCATCAAAAGAACCCTCGATGGTAGAGCCATCCTCGATGTCTTCGACTTTGCGTTTACGACCGAGTTTCTTCTTGCCTTCGAGCTGGAGGAGCATTGCTTTGGCGCTCTGCATCGTCTGTTCGGCGTTGTTGATCATCTCACGGAGCGACTGGATTTTGTGGGCGCGTTCGCTATCAGCAGCTGCGGTGTCGGTAGCGGTAGGTGAAGTGTCTTGTATCATAATTTTCGTGTGATTTCCGGTTGCAGTATCCCTTGAAAAAGGTTGTACTTATGCCGAAAATCTTTTCTTTTAATTTTTTATTTTATTTTGGGCGTGAAAAGAAAGAATCTGTTCCGCTTCATACATTCAGTATACAAGATGCCCGTGACACGCGCAAGTTTTTTTGTGTTGCTACTTTTTTTGATGCGTGGTAGAGTGGAAGCACTATGAAATATCTGTCAAGAATTTTTCTTTTTGTGAGTGTTGTGTTCCTCGGCTTCGGTCAGGGTGGTTTATCTATGGCGATGGTTTCCGGAGAAATGACGATGCCTCATCAAGCGATGGAGGAGGACGCTGTCGCAGGGATGCACCGGATGGAAAATGTCCCGAGTATCGGGAGTGATTCGACGATGCCAGCCTGCGCTTCCGATATGTGGTGTTTTTTGAACTGCCAACAGGCGTCGGTCGTTACGAGTACTGAGTCCCAGTCGGAACATAAACTATTGGTGAACTATTGTGAACAAAGAGATACTGACACGGTGAATGCTTTCAATCAACAATCATTTTTTGATTCGAGTGGGGAAATATTTTCTCCACCTCAGGATCCATCACGCCTCCTTTCACTTTTGAAACGGGAATAATTTTTCTATCACGCGCTTGTTGGTGAATATTTTTTGCGCGTGTTTTTTTGTGTGTATTAAGGGGTGAGCCTGCCCGTCCGCAGGCGGGGTTGAGTTGAGTTGAGTTCATTTATATTAAAATTATGGAAAAAATCATTGTGCCGATCGCCGGCATGCACTGTCGATCGTGTGAATTATTGGTAGAAGGGAATTTGGCAGAAATTCCCGAAGTGAAAAAGAGTGAAGTGAACTATAAAAAAGGCATCGCGGAAGTGTATTATTCAGGTCAAAAACCGAAGATGTCTGAAATAGAGAATGCTGTGCGTGAGTCCGGCTATACTCTTGGAACAAAAGGAAAGACTTCTTGGGTGAGTCATCAGATGAGTGATTGGCAGGATCTTGGGATTGCCCTCTTAGTACTTTTGTTCGCCTATCTCGTAATAAAGAATCTTGGGATTGCTGGTTGGAATCCGGTTGGTAATTCAGGGAATCCCTCGAGTCTCGGAGTCGTATTTTTGGTGGGTATTACTGCTGGCTTATCGACTTGTTTGGCTTTGGTGGGAGGTTTGGTGTTGGGGGTGGCGGCGCGTCATGCCGAGTCACATCCGGAAGCGACTGTTTTGCAAAAATTTCGCCCGCATATTTTCTTCAACCTTGGTCGAGTGATCGGGTACACGGTCTTAGGCGGTCTTTTGGGGTGGCTCGGATCATTTCTCCAACTGTCTAATGGATTTTTGGGTGGGATGACCATTGCAGTCAGTCTTGTAATGCTTCTGTTGGGTATCAAATTGCTCGGTGTATTTCCTCGGATGGAGAGCGCCGGGTGGATGTTGCCGAAAAGCATCAGTCGATTTTTTGGCTCTTCACGACATCAACGAGAGTATAGTCATCGCGGATCGTTCGCGATGGGCGCTCTGACTTTTTTCCTGCCATGCGGATTCACACAGACGATGCAGCTCTACGCGGTGAGCACAGGGAGCTTCACCCAAGGAGCTCTTATTTTGGGCGTGTTCGCCTTGGGGACGGCACCGGGTTTGTTAGGGGTTGGTGGTTTGTCATCGATAGTGAGGGGCGTGTTTGCTCGGCGGTTTTTCGTGTTCGCAGGAATGACGGTCGCAGTGCTTGCTCTCTTTAATTTGTCCAATGGTTGGACGCTACTGAAGAATGATATTTCTTTTGCTCCACCGGTGGCTCCGGTTGCGACCGGGGGAATTCTTTCCGAGAGCGGCGTGGCTCCAATTCAGCCATCACCCGCACAACCAATCGGAGATTTCCAGACGATGATAATGACGGAATCAAGTCGAGGCTATGCGCCGAACGCCTTTACGGTACATAAGGGCATCCCGGTTCAGTGGATTATCGATGCCCGCGAACCGTATAGCTGTGCGAGTACAGTGATCGCTCCGGCCTTCGGTATCCAAAAAAACTTAAAACAAGGAGAAAATGTGATCGAGTTTACTCCGAAGCAAACAGGAGTCTTTCCGTTTTCGTGTTCGATGGGTATGTATTCGGGGACAATTACAGTGATCGAATAATAAAACTCATATGAACAAAAAAATACAGCTGTCACTCGAGGGCATGCACTGTTCGTCGTGCGCATTGCTCATCGAGAAATCCCTCAAGAAGGTGCCGGGAGTTAGTCAAGCGAATGTTAATTTTTCAGCTGAAAAAGCTTCTGTTGTCTTTGATGAGGCGCAGGCCAACACGAATATCTTGATCGAAGCCGTAGCAAAAGCCGGGTATCGAGCCGAGACGGTTGACGCTAAGGACACCGAATACGAACGCCGCAAACGAGAGAAGGAAATTTCCAGTCAGTGGAATAAGTTCATCTTCAGCTTCATCTTGAGTCTGCCGATGCTCTACTTTATGCTGTTGGATTTTTTCCCATGGCTGCCGGGCGAAGTATCGTTGGCACCGTATAGCGGAGTGTTCTCGCTCTTACTCACACTACCAGTACAGTTTGTGATTGGGGCTGGGTTTTATCGTGGGTTCTGGTCGGCGCTCAAGATGAAGACATTCAATATGGATAGTCTGATTGCCATCGGAACATCAACAGCTTTCTTCTACAGCTTATATAACTATGTCACATACGCAGTAGCCAATAAGTCGTTAATTGGTGTAGCTGGAGCTAAGATTCCCGATCTCTATTTCGAGACGGCGGCGTATCTCATCACCTTTGTCATCTTGGGCAAATGGCTGGAAATCCGCACCAAGGGCAAGACCTCGGATGCTATTAAAAAATTGATGGGATTGCAGGCCAAGACGGCACGCGTTATTCGTGATGGAAAAACCGAAGACGTGGCGATTGATACGGTGGCGCATGGTGATATCGTCATCGTGCGACCGGGAGAGAAAGTTCCGGTGGATGGGAAAATCGTGACCGGATCTTCGGCCGTGGATGAGTCGATGATTACGGGTGAGAGTTTGCCCATCGAAAAAAATGTCGGTGACACGGTGATTGGCGGAACCATCAACAAGACGGGGAGTTTCGAGTTTGAGGCGACCCGTGTCGGAAGTGAGACGGCTTTGGCACAGATCATTCGCCTTATTGAAGAGGCACAGGGCTCGAAGGCGCCAATTCAGAATTTCGCCGATAGTATCTCAGCCTGGTTTGTACCGGTTGTGATCGGTCTTGCGATGGTGACCGGACTCGTCTGGTACTTCGCATTAGGAGCAACCATCTCATTCGCATTGATGGCTTTCACCTCGGTGATCGTGATCGCGTGTCCGTGCGCCTTGGGGTTAGCGACACCGACGGCACTGATGGTCGGGACGGGTAAGGGCGCGGAGCACGGCATTCTGATTAAGGGGGGTGAAGCGCTCGAAGCCGCAAGCCATATCGATGCCATTATATTCGATAAGACGGGCACATTGACCAATGGTAAGCCGGAAGTGACGGATATACTTCCTTTCGGATCTTTGGACGAAGATGAAATAGTGGCGATAGCGGCGAGTCTGGAGAAATTGTCGGAACATCCATTGGCCGAGGCGATAGTCAATTACGCGCAGGAAGAAAATATCGATTTGGAAACGGTTCAAAATTTTCAAGCGATTCCCGGTCACGGAGTTCGGGGTGAAGTGGGTGGGAGTACTTACTTTGTCGGAACACGTAAACTTGTGACTGAAACACTGAGCTTGTCTGTCAGCAAAGTTGATCGCAAGATGGCGCGCCTCGAGGAGCAAGGCAAGACGGCAATGATCGTGGCCACCCAAGAGAGTATCGTTGGAATCATCGCCGTAGCGGACACAGTGAAAGCGACTTCGCGAGAAGCCGTGGCCAAACTAGAGAAGCGAGGCATTGAGGTTTGGATGATCACAGGGGACAATGCACGCACTGCCAAGGCGATTGCACTTCAAGTGGGCATCACGAATGTTTTGGCTGAAGTCTTGCCGCAAGACAAAGCCAATGAAGTGAAAAAAATTCAAGCCACCGGAAAAAAAGTCGCAATGGTGGGCGACGGAATCAATGACGCCCCAGCCTTGGCGCAATCGAATGTCGGCATTGCGATGGGGTCGGGGACAGATGTGGCGATGGAAGCGGGTGATATCGTGATTATGAAGAGTGACCTCAATGATGTCGTGACGGCGTTTCAACTGGCCGAAGAAACGATGGGGAAGATCAAACAGAATATGTTCTTCGCGCTCTTCTACAATATAATCGGTATTCCGATTGCGGCACGGGTATTCTTCTCATTCGGACTCATTTTGAAACCGGAATTGGCCGGTCTCGCGATGGCGATGAGCTCAATCTCAGTCGTGGGAAATTCACTGTTGTTGAAATTGTTTCGCCCCGGAAAACGAAACTATGTCTCCCTCATCGCGCCGGCGGTTATGATGATTGTTTTTAGTTTCGGATTTTTCCAGTTCGCCAAGTTCAGTAGCAATATGGAGATTAAGACGGCAATGAATATCGTTTCAATTGAAACAGCGACAACCATTCATGAATTTATCGCCAAGAACGAGGTAAGGATGTATTTCGACGAAGCGGGGAATCCGGATGTATTCCTGGGCGCCAAGACTTTGCCGGGAATTATCACGGCCAAAGAAGGAAGCGTCTCGATCAACGACAATGAACTTTTGATCGGGTATGAAGACGGTATGGATATGAAAAAAGGGAATGAAATTGCCGGTGCCGGCAGCACTCTCACGGATGTTAACGGCATCTCGAGCCTGAAGGTAGGTGGTATTTTGGCATCGACGGGGACGATTCTCGATGGTTGGCATATCGTCAACGAAGGGACACTTAATAAAATGACCCCGACGACTCGCTTGCGGTTTATCGCCGAGAAAGAAATCATCAAGGGTTTTTATCCAGTTGATGCGACGGGGGAAAATATTCCGGAAAAACTTCAATCATCTATCCGAGGCTTTGACCCGGTGGTATTGGGAGGCAAGACCTACCTACCGATATATGTCGGAAGTACCGAAGCCAAGATGATGATCGAGAACAAATTGATTGCCAAAGTGGGCGATACGATGGACAATTTTTTCGGCAATGATATTATTGTTGCCGGTATCTTGCCAGAGACCAAGACGGCATTGGATGATCTCCACTATGTCGGCCCGGAGTTCCAATTCGAGAAATAATTTCAAGTCCTAACGCATCTGAAAAAGGCGATTGATTCGATAGAGAATCAGTAAGGGAAAGAAAGAATTTTTTAACGACCCGAGACCGTTTTGTAGCAAGAAAGTTGTCATGCAATTCTTCGGGTGTGACAACCTTATCCCAAAAACTCCCCTCACGGGGAGTTTTTTGATCTGACCCTTGACAACCCCACCCTCTCCTGTTACCATCCAAACCAAGTTCGTTAACAAGGAAAATGGAATCGAAACATCAGGAAGACAACCACGGAAGAAATTTGCAATCAAAAATAGAGCACGCGCTCTTTTTTCTTTTCACAATTTGCTCTACAATAGGGGTATATGAATATGAACATTTTTAAGAAACATCCTTCCATCCGTTGGGTTCTCGTCCTGCTCCTTGTAGCAGTGACGGGAGCTGCTCTGGCTGCCCCCAAACGACTCGTTTGGAATCCAAATCAACTCAATCCATCAAGCATCGCTCCGGGAGAAACCCAAACCCTCACCGCAACGCTGTATAACACCGGACCAGGTACATTTGAAACGGAGCATATAGCCGTGCAGGTGACTGGTGCGATAGAGGGCATCCTTCGGGCGGAAAAAGTACACCTCCCCAAACAACTAAAACGAGGAGAAAAAATCCAAGTTTCATTCAAAGTCACTATTCCATCCTCATTTCCTATGAGCGTGGTTGATGGTGATATTGTCTTGATCAAACAGGATGATAATGAAAATGACAGGAAAGATGAAAAGGGAAATCAAGAAAGAAAAGATATGAAAAAAATCTTCCTTTCCAATACACTTCCCGTTTCACTGACCATTTCATCTATTCCATTGCCACCCGATCCGGGTGAGGCAGGTAAGATTGATCTGTTAGGCATTGATGTTGGCGGTGGACCGAATAATGAACCAAATGGTGTCCGTGATGATATCGATCGGTATATCGTGTTCAACTATCCAGATTCGGAGAAAAAACGTGAGGCTTTGAAACAGGAAGCGCGAGCGTTAAACCTCTTTCTCCGTGATGCGGGGGATAAAGTGAAGACGCGAGCGAATGATCTTGCAGATGGTATGGCTTCAGACTGTCGATATTTCGTTTCAGGAATGAAGAGTGAAGTGTCAATGCAAATGGGCAGCGCTTTATGGGCTCAGTTTTTAAACACCGAAAAGCGTAGTCGCATGTATGCTGATGCAAATAAACAACTTGGAGGAACATCTAATCCGAGAGGCCCAGTTCTTCTGAGTGAACGGGAAGCTCGATATAAATCAGGGTGTTTATTTGATCCCGACGTGCTTCCAAACTAGTTAAAATATCAATCAAAAAGGTAGGTGAATCATGAAAAGTTTGTGTATTATTGCATTGCTTGTTTGTAGTTGTTTGCAGGTTGTTTTCGCAGATTGTTCCACAAAGAAAACAATGATTTTCTTTGAAAATGGTGTGAATGTAGATAAACCTGTCGCTGCAGATTCTGTAATGTTATTAGAAGAAGCTGTATTGGCAAAAATTTCTTCTGCTCAGGCGGGTTGCATCTTAACCGATGTTGCCTACAACACTAACGAACCTCTCTTCCTCGATCTTCTGGAAGCGGGGGTTCAAAAGACACGGGAGCTTACATTGGATATGACGGACTTTTGGAAGCAATACTTTCGTGTTGCGCCCTATATTCCGGCAAAATGGTTTGGTGACCTGGTCGACATCTGGTATACCTCTCATGAAGTTGCTCTCAATGGAGCAAGTTTCCTTTTAGGTGATCAGACGGATGAGCATATCGCGAAGTACCGTGATCAACTCAAACAGGGTCGGCAAGTTATTCTTGTCCCGCATTCGCAGGGTAATTTCTATGCTAACGAAGAGTGGGTGCGATTAACCTTTCAAGAGCAAGATCAAACCCATATCGTGGCAGTAGCGACACCAGCGGACAAAGTGGCGGATGGTGGTTCATATACCACACTCACCGAAGATTGGATTGCTAGGTATTTCTTCCCAATCGCGCTGGCGGCCGAGACGACCAACGGTGATACCTGTCTGGATAATTGGGTGTGTCACAGCTTCGATGACTCGTATATGCGAGGGCAAAGCAGTAGGAATGAGATCGTTGATAACATTATCGCATTGTTGCCAACCAGTATTCCACCTCCACCTGTTACTTCGACATTGTCGGGTATCGTGTGGAATCTGAATGGAAAAGTTGTCCCCGGTGCGTTTGTTGAGTTGTATGATACGGCGACTTGGAATCTGGTCGTATCGACACAGACGGATATGAATGGGTATTATCGATTGGAGAATCTTCAGTCATGTAATTGCTATGTATCCGCCGGTATCTCAGCTGGTTATGGGGATGCCATGGTAACTATTCCGACAAAACCAACCAATGTTACACAAGATATCATATTGAGTGCTGTACCAATGTGACTGTTACAAAAAAAATCGTGCAAACTAACTGACCGGCGACTATTACTAAGTATGTAGTTGCCGGTTTTTTCTTTGTGGAATTTGCCCTTTCCTCCGGCTTTACTCACGGCCTTTCTGGCGGTATACTGTTGGTATTGTAGTTCCGATTACTCAAAAAAGAACGTGAAATAATCTATGGCAAAAAAAGATTACTCTCAATTGAAAAAAGACGACTTAATAAAAATCATTGAAAAGCTCGAATCTCGCAAGAAATACGGTTTGATTTGGGATGAAGAAAAGACAAAAGAGCAATTCGAGAAGGACGCCGAAAATGCGTTGCCGGTTTTGAAAGAAGTCAAAGGCAAAGAAATAAAAACCGACACGAGCAAACCAACCAATATTTTGATTGAAGGCGACAATTATCACGCTCTTTCGGTTTTGAATTTCACCCACCAAGGGAAAATCGATGTCATATATATCGACCCGCCGTATAATACGGGGAACAAAGATTTCAAATACAATGATCAATGGATTGACAAAGAAGACACCTATCGACACAGCAAATGGCTGACTTTTATGAACAAGCGTTTGCGCTTGGCAAAGAATTTATTGAGTGATGATAGTGCAATTTTCATTTCTATCAATGAAGAAGAGTTTGCTCATTTAAAAGTTTTGTGTGATGAAATTTTTGGAGACTCAAATTATCTTACAACTTTTACGATAAAAGTAAGACATGAAGACAGAATTTTGAAAGGAGATAAAGATTTTCATGAAGTAGTTGAGTACTTGCTTCTATACCGTAAATCGGAACAATTCAAACCGTATAAAAGAAAAAAAGATAATACCTCTAATGATGAGTACATCTATGAAATCAAGGAATTGGTAAAAAATCCAAAGATGCTTCTTATGGGAAAAAAAGAAGTATCAATTTTTCATCCAGATCAATATGAGATTGTAAAAAAGAAATCGAGTGAAAACAATCTCAAAAAAATAAATATTCGAGGATCTATAAAAGAAGGAAATAGCAGTGGAAGGTTTTATATGAAATACCTTGAGCCTAACGCCTCAAAGAATAAGGGTTTTCTTTTTAAAGTTCCGGAAATGGGAAATGACCAGTTTGATTTTCGGTATTTTATTACACCAAAAACAGGAAAGCTTTTAAACGGAAGTTATTTTCAAGGAGTTCCTACAAACAGGAAGGATATAAAAGAAGTTCCATATCCAAATTATTTTGATTTTGAAAATGAGTTTAATAATGTTGGCTATGAAGGCGGAGTTGATTTTCGTAATGGTAAAAAGCCGATTGTTTTTATTCAAAAAATTCTCGAGATGGCAAACCTCATTGATAAAAAAGACGCCGTTGTGTTGGATTTTTTTGCTGGATCTGGAAGTGTCGGTCACGCTCTTTTAAATTTTAATAAAGATTTTGGAGGTAATCGAAGCTTTATCCTTTGCACAAATAATGAGAATAATATTTGTGAGACTATCACATACCCGAGAATGACACATATAGTCAATGGTTACGAAAAACCAAAAAGAGGGAGGGTTGATGGTTTGGGTGGAAATCTTAAATATTTCAAAACTCAATTTGTCAAAAAAGGTATCAATAAAGATGACCTCAAAATGCGTATCACTAAGGAATGCACGGAGCTTCTCTGTTTACGCGAGGGCATTTTTGATGAAACGAAAAAAACTGACGAATATCGAATTTTCACACAACACGGAAAAGTGATGGCGGTATATTACGCGCTCGAACGAAACGGTTTGAAGTCGCTCAAAAAGGCTCTCGATGCGATGGCGGGGGAAAAGATTTTGTATTGCTTCACGCTTGATCCGCTCGGTTTGGACGAGCATGATTTTAATCGGTGGGAGGGTGTGCAACTTGAACCTATTCCGCAAAAAATACTCGATATTTACGAAGAAATTTATGAATATTAATCTCAAAGTGTATCAACAAAAGGCAGTCGATCAATTGACCGATTCGGTGAAGCATCTTTTGGAACGTCCGGGTATCGGGGAAATATGTGTTTTTCAAGCACCGACCGGTAGTGGCAAAACGGTAGTGACGGCTAAGTTTATCGAGAGTTTGATTCGCGAGTTACCTGATGTCGATTTGTGTTTTGTGTGGATGAGTATTGGTAAGGGCGATTTGCAATTGCAGAGCAAGCACAGTCTCGAGCGGATTTTTGGCGGATCACCTCGCGTGACGCTCGTTGAAGAAGAGTTTGGCGGTAGTCGCGAGCGAATTGTTCGCAACGAAGTGGTGGTGGCGAATTAGGAAAAGTTGCGTTCAAAATCCAACGGCGAGTGGAAGAATCTTTTGATGAAGGATGGCGAGAAATTAAATTTTCGCGATGTGTTGGCAAAGACAAGAGAACAACGGCAAATCATCTTGATTATTGATGAAAGTCATATCGGATCGACAGCGGAGCGTACAAATGAATTGCGTGATGAAATCGATGCCGATGTGGTGATTGAGATGAGCGCGACGCCCAAGCTCAAGCCGAGTATTGATGAGATCGCTGATAAGTCGGCGGGGTTTGTCAAAGTGAACCCGCAGGATGTTATTGATGAAGGGATGATTAAAAAAGAGCTGATTATCAATGACGGTATCGGGAAAATTGCAACTGATGAAACGGATTCGCAGGAAGTCGTACTTGAAGCGGCATATCAAAAGCGGCTGGCTATTATTGAAGCGTTTGGGCGAGCGGGGGTAAATATCAATCCGTTGGTGTTAGTGCAAATTCCCACGGCACGGGCGGGCGAGGATAAGATCGCCGCAGTTAGATCTTTTCTCGCCAAGAAGAATGTGACGGAGAAGAATGGAAAATTAGCTGTTTGGTTATCAGAGCAGAAGTCGGAGAAATTGGATTGGATATCGGAGCCCGACAATGAAATCGAGTTTCTCATTTTCAAGCAAGCCATCGATACGGGATGGGATTGTCCACGGGCACATATTTTAGTGAAGTTCCGCGAATCAAAAAGCGAGACCTTCGAAATCCAGACCGTCGGGCGTATTTTGCGAATGCCGGAGCAGAAACATTACGCTGAAGAAATTCTCAATACCGGCTACATTTATACCAATGTGGAGAGCATCTTGGTGAAGAAAGAAGAATACAACCCGAACATTATCAAAAACCTGCATGCTTTCCGTGTCGAGGAGTATTCACCGATTAAACTCGGCTCATACTACAAGGCGCGCGCCGATTATGGCGATATTACCGCGAGTTTTACGCCGACATTCGAGCGAGTGGCGAACGAGTTTTTCGGGATAGATAGAAATCAGACGCTAGCCGTTCAATGCGTGGCGCAAGTTGAAAAGAAAGGACTCTCTCTTGATGTGAAACGGTACGAACAAGAAATCATCGCCGATACGAAACTGAAGGCGGAATCATTTGACGAGTTGACGGGAGAGATCGCGCCTGATGCGATGAAGAGTTTGCAATTAGCTGGGAATGATCTCAATACGCTTTTCGAACAGACTATCAAGAATAATCTCGGGTCTTTCCGTAATATGAAACGGTCGGTGTCGCCTGTGAAGACGGCGATTTACACTTGGTTTCGGACATTTCTTGGGTCAGGAGCATGGCAGGATGAATTTTTCTTGGTACAGAAGATATTTTTACATGAAAACAATCGGGAAATATTTGAACGAGTGCTAACAAAAGCGGTTGAAGCCTACAAAGAGGTGAAAGAGCAGGAGGTGCGTCGAAAAGTTGAGGAGAGTGAACAGTTTTATGAATTCGAGTTACCAATAAGACTTGATTTCAATGAGCATATCGATGAGATGATGTCTCTCAAACAGTACGCGTATGATCCGTGCTACCTCAATCGGGATCGCTCGGAGCCGGAAAAACATTTTGAGAAATTTCTTGATGAGCACGCCGAGAGCATTGTTTGGTGGTGGAAAAATGGAGAAAACAAACAGGACTACTTCGGCATCCGGTATGAATATGAAGCTAGTATTTTTACTTTTTATCCCGATTATATCGTTCAATTGAATGATGGGCGTATCGGGATTTTCGAAGTGAAGGATGCGACCGACCGTGAGGGAAAATCTTCTACGAAATACAAAGCGGAAGCTTTGCGGGCGTGGCTCTCAAAACAGAACCGAAAGGATATCTTCGGCGGGATTGCAATTGAAAGAAACGGCGAGTGGCTTATGAATAGCGAGAAAACCTACAATTGGAGCAAATGCGAGCAGAGCGATTGGAGCGAGTGGGGGGAGTTAGATTTAAAGTAAGACTTTATGCCAGAAATCATCTATATCCTTACTAACGAAGCTATGCCTGGGTATGTGAAAATCGGTTTTACCAATGGCTCGGTTGAGGGTCGATTGAAGCAATTGGACAGAACCAATACGCCGCTTCCATTTGAGTGTTACTATGCCTGTGAAGTTGAGAAAGCGCGAGAGGATG